>Ga0209692_10000426_pt1 | contig 105083 bp, 89 predicted proteins | sample tdDd472_FD_187129 | JGI IMG/M metagenome (GOLD analysis project Ga0209692, IMG submission 187129) | Marine sediment microbial communities from the Atlantic coast under amendment with organic carbon and nitrate - tdDd47.2 (SPAdes)... | ecosystem: Environmental > Aquatic > Marine > Coastal >...
CCTTGCGAGTAACGAATAATATTAGATTGGCGGTTTCCAGACTTGGTAATGATATTAATCACTCCGGCAACAGCTTGATCGCCATAAAGACTGCTGGCTGCTCCTTGAATGATTTCTATGCGTTCAATATCAATAATGTTGATGGTATCTAAATCCGGAGAGGCTAAATCTGTTTTATTAAGCCTCTGACCATCAACCAGAACCAGTACATTACTACTGGCCTGCTCCGCCGAAATACCGCGCATGGAAACGCTGGTTTTGCCATTGGTATAGGAAACCTGCAAACCTGGTACGCGACGCAATACCTGACTAAGATCGGTCGCAGCAATGCGCTCGATTTCCTCTTGAGTAATAAGGGTCACATGGCTTGGAAGCTCAACTGTGTCACTTTCAAAGCGACTGGTTGTAATAACCATCTTGTTAAGATCAGAAGATTTGTGTTCTTCAGCTTTTAGTACAGGCTGGGATATAGCTCCCAGAATTAGAAGGGATACTAAACTCGATTTAAATAGGTGTCTCATTGTAGTCTCGTAAATTACGAGCGGGCATTAAAAGATAAGATTCATCTAACATCTTGATGCAGAGCCCACCGATCCGCGCGATGTACTGTTCAGGCCGGTCTCCGGGCTTATGATCATCTAGCTACTTACCTTCCCAAGTTTTTCTCCATTTGCGAAGTCAACTCAGTGGTCTATTAAATAGCGCTATCAATTACCGTTGCGGGGGCAGCATCAGATTTAAACTGATTTCCCGATTATCTTCGCAGTCAATTGACTTTGAAGACCCGATCAGTGGATGAATCTCAATTTACTCACTAGCCATAAAACTTTGTTTTAAAGGTTCACGATTGGCAAAAGCGGTGCTATTATAACAAAAATCATTTGGACGTCTATACGTCTTTTTATATTACCATGAGTTATATCGTGTTCATGGCGTTGAGATATTAATTTAATGAGTAAAAGCAAACAGTTACAAGATGTACTAAAACAGCGTATTTTATTGCTTGATGGCGCAATGGGCACCATGATTCAGCAATATGAGTTAACCGAAGCAGACTACCGTGGTCAACGCTTTAGCAAGTGGCCCAGCGATCTTAAAGGCAATAATGATCTGCTCAGTTTAAGCCAGCCTCAGATCATTTCGGATATTCACAAGGCCTACCTTGAGGCAGGGTCCGACATCATCGAAACCAATACTTTCAATGCAACTCGGGTGGCAATGGCTGACTACGGCATGCAGGATTTGTCAGCGGAAATTAACCGTGAGTCAGCACGACTAGCCAGAGCTATTGCCGATCAATACTCCACGCCAGACAAGCCGCGCTTTGTGGCTGGCGTCATAGGGCCGACCAATAGAACCTGTAGCATTTCACCTGACGTTAATGATCCTGGCTTTCGTAATATCTACTTTGAAGAACTGGCCGATGCCTACTACGAATCAACGCAGGCTTTAATTGAAGGTGGCGCCGATATCATTCTGATCGAAACCATCTTCGATACTCTCAACGCTAAAGCCGCCATTTTTGCAGTCAAAAAATACTTTGATGATCATCAGATTGATTATCCCATCATGCTATCAGGCACCATTACTGACGCCTCCGGCAGAACCTTAACCGGACAAACTACCGAAGCTTTCTATAACTCTATTCGTCATGCAAACCCGATAAGCGTAGGTTTAAACTGTGCTTTAGGCCCCAAAGATTTACGCGCCTACATTGAAGAGTTATCACGCATCAGTGAGTTTGCCGTTTCAGCCCACCCTAACGCCGGTTTGCCGAATGAATTCGGTGGTTACGATGAAACGCCTGATGACATGGCCAACGAAATGTCAGAATGGATTGAAAAAGGTTTCATTAATATTATCGGTGGCTGTTGTGGTACCAGTCCGGATCACATTGCTCGATTTAATGAGATGATTGTAAGCGCCAAACCAAGATCAACATTCAATCAGCAACCTAAATGTCGACTATCGGGTCTTGAAGCTTTAAACCTTGATGATTCTAGCTTATTCGTCAATGTTGGTGAGCGAACTAATGTCACTGGTTCAGCCAAGTTCCTACGCTTGATAAAGGAAGATGATTTTGAAGCCGCCATTGAGGTGGCCTTAGAACAGGTCGAAAATGGCGCCCAGGTTATCGACATCAACATGGATGAAGGCATGTTGGATTCAAAAGCGGCCATGCAGCGCTTTTTGAATCTGATCGCTTCCGAACCCGACATCAGCCGTGTGCCGATCATGCTTGATTCATCCAAGTGGGAAATCATTGAAGCTGGCCTGCAATGCATCCAGGGCAAGGGCATCGTTAATTCAATTTCATTAAAGGAAGGCGAAGCAAAGTTTCTCGAACAGGCGCAACTGGTTCAGCGTTACGGCGCAGCGGTTATTATCATGGCCTTTGATGAAGAAGGTCAGGCCGATACGTTGGAACGCAAAACATCAATCTGTCAACGTGCCTATAACTTGCTTATCGAAAAACTCAACTTCGATCCGCAAGACATTATTTTCGACCCCAATATTTTCGCTATTGCCACCGGCATTGAAGAACACAATAACTATGCTGTGGACTTTATCGAAGCCACTCGCTGGATAAAACAGAATTTACCTGGCGCGCGCGTTTCGGGCGGCGTGTCCAACGTTTCTTTCTCCTTCCGTGGCAATAACACCGTTCGTGAAGCCATTCATGCTGTCTTCCTCTACCATGCTATCAACGCCGGTATGGACATGGGCATCGTCAATGCTGGGCAACTTGAAGTCTATAGCGCCATCCCGACAGACCTTAAAGACGCGGTTGAAAACGTGGTGCTTAATCGCTCACCCGAAGCGACAGAAAAATTACTCGATCTGGCAGAGCAATATCGCGGCTCAGGTCAGGAAGTTAAAGAAAAGGAAACTCAAGAGTGGCGACAATGGCCTGTTAATAAGCGGTTGGAACATTCACTCGTCAAAGGTATCACTGAATTTATTGACGATGACGTTGAAGAAGCACGCCAACAGGCCGAACGTCCTTTACATGTTATTGAAGGGCCATTGATGGATGGAATGAATGTGGTCGGTGATTTATTTGGCTCAGGCCAGATGTTCCTGCCGCAGGTTGTTAAATCTGCACGAGTGATGAAAAAAGCGGTCGCCTACCTGTTTCCCTACATGGAAGACGAAAAGAAACGACTCAAGCTTGCCGATAAGCCAAAAGGCAAAATTGTGCTCGCAACCGTTAAAGGTGATGTGCATGACATTGGTAAGAATATTGTCGGCGTTGTGTTGCAATGCAATGGCTACGAAGTCATTGACTTAGGCGTCATGGTGCCCTGCGATAAAATTCTGGATACTGCCATTGAGCAAAACTGCGATATTGTTGGTCTGTCCGGTTTGATCACGCCGTCACTGGAAGAAATGGTCCATGTGGCCAAAGAAATGCAGCGCCGTGGACTCGATTTACCCTTACTGATTGGTGGCGCTACGACCTCGAAAATTCATACAGCCGTTAAAATCGAACCTCACTATGAGCATCCTGCCATGTATGTGATGGATGCTTCGCGCGTGGTCGGTGTGGTAAATAAGTTGCTAGGCGAACACAAGGATGAGTTTGTCAGCGAAATCAAAGACGAATACCACAAGCTAAGAACAGAGCGTGAAAAGCGTCAGAAGAAATCCAGTCTGGCTAATCTTCAGCAAGCAAGGCAGTTTGCAGCGAACATTGATTGGTCTGAAGCAAATATCACCAGACCCTCTTTTCTCGGCACTAAAGTGTTTAGTGACTATCCTTTGCAAGATTTACTGCCGCGCATCGACTGGACGCCGTTCTTCCGTTCCTGGCAGCTGGCTGGCAAGTTCCCCAAGATACTGGATGATGAAGTGGTTGGCGAAACAGCGACGAAGCTATATGCCGATGCACAAGCCATGTTAAAAACCATTGTCGAAGAAAAATGGCTAACCGCGCGCGCCGTTATCGGCTTCTACCCTGCAAACGCTCAAGGTGATGATATTGAAATCTATGCCGATGATTCGCGGCAGGAAGTAGCCCATACACTGCACCATCTTCGCCAGCAAAAACAAACTCGCAATGGAAAATTTAACTATTGTCTGTCTGACTTTATTGCCCCGAAAGAAACAGGACTTAAAGATTACATTGGTGGATTTGCCGTAACCTCAGGTATTGGTATTGATGAGCATGTTAAAGCCTTTGAAGCAAAGCATGATGACTATAATGCCATTCTGTTAAAGGCCCTGGCAGATCGACTGGCAGAAGCCTTCGCAGAAAGAATGCATGAGTTGGTACGCAAGGACTATTGGGGTTATGTCCCAGATGAGAAGCTGGACAACGCAGAGCTGATTTCTGAGCAATATCAGGGAATCCGCCCCGCCCCGGGTTATCCAGCTTGCCCTGACCATACAGAAAAAGGAACGCTGTGGAGCATGCTCAAACCCGATAGCGAAATAGAGCTTAATATTACCGAACACTTTGCCATGTACCCCACCGCAGCAGTGTCCGGTTGGTATTTTGCCCATCCAGAGTCGCGCTACTTTGGTGTTGGGAAAATTGAGAAGGATCAGGTCAAAGACTATGCTCAGCGCAAGGGCTGGAATCTGAAAACAGCAGAAAAGTGGTTGGCGCCAAGCTTGAACTATGATGGCTAAGTCTTTGTCCTATGCTGTCGTGAGTCACAATAAGAATGAACGCAAACTTTGAACTTTAGATAAAATAAGCTATCCTATTAGGGTTCATGACTATTAACAGGTAAGTCCGTGCACCATAAATTCATACATATACTGACCATCATATTGGCATTACTGGCGTTTATCGGCCAGTCGAATGCTATGGTTGATATGCCTTGTATGGACTCGCATGAACAGCCTGCTAATCAAATGGCCAGTTCCATAGACGACTCTCAAATAGAGAATTCTCAAATAGATCATTCTAAGATGAACCATACTGATATGGCTCATTCAATGGAGCAAACAATAGTTCAGCCAATGGACTGTTGTGAAGATGGTGGTAACTGTAATATGACCACCTGTTCAACGCTGGCTTTGGTGTTGGAACCACAAACCAACTCTCAGGCAAGCCAACACAACCAATCTATCGATTTATATTCCGATCAGGCGATAACCTCAATTTCCAGCTCTCTGTATCGCCCACCCATAAACTGCTAACACAGCCTCGATCCGTCTGGAGCTTTCTGTCTGACAGAACCTAGCTCAAGACATAACGCTGAGTTAGTGGTGCCAATCAAACACTCTACTCATAAGCATTAGTTTTAAAACCAACCTTGTTGGTTCATCGCTCTGCTGGAGGAGTGATATGTTTAATTTATTTTTTAGTCATAACGTGTCTCTGAAATTTATAGCTGGAGTGCTGGTTTTTGGTGCTACGTGCCTAAACATGTCTGCACAAGCAAACTCAGAACAGGCCGTCAAAAACTTAACTCTTGAGCAGGCAATAAGCCTGGCTCAAAATAACGACCCCTGGTTGCAAAGCAATCAATACCGACAGCAGGCGGTTGAAGCGCAGAGTATTTCCGCAAATACTTATGCCGATCCAATGATTTCTATTTCCGCAGCTAACCTTCCGGTAGATAGCTTTGACTTTTCGCAGGAAGCCATGACCCAATTAAAAGTTGGAGTCACTCAAGCGTTACCACGCGGCGATAGTTTGGACTTGGCACAAAAAAAGCTGCAGCAACTCAGTCAGGAATTTCCATTACAGCGGCAAGATCGAAAAGCAAAAGTCAAAGCAACAGTTACGCAGCTATGGCTCGATATTTACCTGACAGAGCAAACCATCGACTTAATTGAGCGCGATAGACAGCTCTTTGAACAGCTTGCAGAAACCGTTTCCCTCAACTACTCCAGTGCATTGGGGCAAACTCGTCAACAGGATGTAATTCGTTCACAGGTAGAACTGACTCGACTCGATGATCGTTTAACTAAACTGCATCAAGAACTGGCGACAAAAAAGTCGATGCTTAAAGAATGGCTCATCAGTGATAGTCATTTAGCCTTTGCCTATAATCATTTTTCGCTTCCCGCTGGCATGCCGATGCTTTCGTTAGATCATGAGCAAGTAATTTCACTGGAGTCTTCCAACGATAAACAAACACTCATTCAACACCTACAACAACACCCGCAGGTTTTAGCGTTTGAGCAAAAAGTAAAAGCCAGCGAAACCAATATCGATCTTGCTAAGCAAAAGTACAAAACTCAATGGAGTGTTAACGCTAGTTATGGCCACCGCGATGATGACCCAATGGGCAACAGCCGCTCAGACTTTCTCTCTGTTGGGGTGAGCTTTGATTTGCCGATATTTACCAGTAATCGCCAAGACCAGGAAGTAACAGCCAGCGTTAAAGAAAGAGAAGCCATGAAAGCTGACAAATGGTTATTACTGCGTAGCCTGTTATCAGCCACAATAAACTATCACGGTCAACTGAACGAGCTGAACAAACGTCGTGCACTGTATAAAGATAGTTTATTAGAAGAAATGAATCAGCAATCCGAAGAAACACTTAATGCCTATACTAATGACAGCGGTGATTTCACCGAAGTAATGCGCTCCAGAATAGATGAGCTCAATACCAAAATAGAAGCGCTAAGCGTTGAGATCAATTATCTCAAAACCGTTGCACAACTAAACTACCTTTTAACTCAAGCTAAACAGTAAACTCCAGGGTGAAATTATGAATAACAAATCTCTAGTAAGCATTATCATTGCCGGTTTAGTCGGTGCCATCCTGGGCGTAACTGCAATGGTATTAATCAATGGCTCCAATGATTTAACCGAACAGACATCAAGTAAAAAAGAACCTTTGTATTGGGTAGCACCAATGGATGCCAATTACCGACGTGACAAACCGGGAAAGTCACCAATGGGCATGGATCTGGTACCGGTTTATGAAGAAGACGCAGGTCAAGATTCACCTGGCACCGTTAAGATCTCTTCTGCCGTAGAAAATAATATATCGGTAAGAACTGACGAGGTTAAAGAAGGTTATATTTCTCATGAGATTGATACCGTCGGTTATGTGCAGTTTGATGAAGACAAGCTGATCCATATTCACCCAAGAGTCGAAGGATGGATCGAAAAGCTGCATGTTAAAGCCGCTGGTAATCCGGTAAACAAAGGTCAACCACTTTATGAGCTTTACTCGCCACAATTAGTCAATGCGCAAGAAGAATTGTTGCTTGCGTTAAAGCGCAACAATCGCGATTTAATTCGTGCATCCGAAAACCGACTAGGCGCATTACAACTCTCAGAATCAGTTATTAACGAAATAAAAACAAAAGGCACCATACGTCAGAATGTGGTTTTTTATGCTCCAACCGATGGCTTTATTAACGAGCTGGAAATTCGAGAAGGTTTCTTTGTTAAACCTGGCACTACCATGATGTCGATTGGTGCTTTAGATGAGGTCTGGGTTGAAGCAGAAATTTTTGAACGCCAGATTGGATTGCTTGAGCCGGGACTTACAGTAACTATGACGTTGGATACTGGCACAAAAGACAGCTGGCAAGGGGAAGTTGATTATGTGTACCCCACGCTTAACGCTAGCAACCGCACCGGACGTGTTCGTATTCGTTTCGATAATCCTGATTATGCACTAAAGCCTAATATGTTTAGCAACGTCACCATACATGTGAACGGCAAAAAGCAAGTGACACTGGCCCCTCATGAGGCAGTGATTCGTACTGAAAAACAAGACCGTGTGGTTCTTGCCGTTGGCGATGGTAAGTTCAAATCTGTCGCGGTGACACTCGGTGAATTTGGTCAAGATTATGTGGAAGTAATCGACGGATTGAACGCTGGGGATCGTATTGTGACCTCGGCGCAGTTCCTTATTGATTCCGAGTCGAGCAAAAACTCAGACTTTAAACGCATGAGCCAAAGCGATCAGTCTAATGACGCAACCGAAGATGAAACAGATGAAGAATCTGTGTGGGTGGAAGCCACTATCAATAGTGTTATGGCTCATCACAATATGTTGAATGTCAGCCATGGCCCAGTTAAAGAATGGGGTTGGCCATCAATGACTATGGATCTGGATACCGCTGAGAATCTAGATTTATCGTCAGTTAAAAAAGGCATGACAGTTCATATTCAAATAACCAAGTACCCTGATAACAGTTACCTGATTACTGAGATTCATATTCCCGATCAATCTGAAGAAGAACAGCCTGAGATGGACCATTCAAGCATGGACCATTCAAACATGGACCACTCTGGCATGAACCATGAGGAGAGCGACCAATGATTGCCTCTATTATTCGTTGGTCGATCCATAATCGCTTTTTCGTATTATTGGCGACCTTAATTCTTATCAGTCTAGGCATTTATTCGCTTAAGAAAACACCAGTAGATGCTATTCCTGATTTGTCGGATGTGCAGGTGATCATTAAAACCAGTTATCCGGGTCAAGCGCCGCAAGTAGTGGAAGATCAAGTCACTTACCCACTAACCACCGCCATGCTTTCAGTGCCTGGTGCAGAAACAGTGCGCGGTTTTTCGTTTTTTGGTGACTCTTATGTCTATATTATTTTTGATGAAGACACTGACATGTATTGGGCACGCTCACGGGTGTTGGAATACCTCAGTCAAGTTACGCCCTCATTACCCGAAACTGCTAAGCCACAATTAGGACCTGATGCCACTGGCGTGGGTTGGGTTTATTTATACGCCTTAATCGATAAAACAGGTCAGCATGACATCAGTCAATTGCGTAGTTTGCAGGACTGGTTTCTAAAGTATGAACTGCAAACGGTTTCCGGCGTGTCTGAAGTGGCCACGGTGGGTGGTATGGTAAAGCAGTATCAGGTCAAGGTTGATCCTGAAAAGCTACGAGCTTATTCCATTCCTCTGGATCTTATTCAACGAGCCATTAAGCAAAGCAATCAGGAAGTGGGAGCCTCTGTGGTAGAAATGGCCGAAGCTGAGTACATGGTCAGAGCCAGCGGCTATCTCAAGAACCAACAAGACATTGGCAATGTTCCATTAGGCGTTAACGAACAAGGCACTCCCCTGCTCCTGAAAGATGTTGCTGACATAAGTATTGGCCCGCAAATGCGTCGCGGCATTGCTGAACTGAATGGTGAAGGCGAAACCGTGGGCGGCATCATCGTCATGCGCTATGGTGAAAATGCTCAGGAGACCATTAATGCAGTCAAACAAAAATTAACGGACTTAAAATCCAGTCTGCCTGATGGTGTAGAACTGGTCACCGTCTATGACCGCAGTGGTCTGATTGAGCGCGCAGTGGATAATCTTTGGCAAAAGCTACTGCAGGAGTTAATTATCGTCGTGCTGGTTTGCATGATTTTCCTGTTCCACGTTCGATCATCATTAGTCGCTGTGATCAGTTTACCGGTTGGTATTCTGACAGCATTTATCATCATGCATTGGCAAGGCTTAAACGCTAATATCATGTCGCTTGGTGGTATTGCCATTGCAATCGGAACCATGGTTGATGGTGCTATTGTAATGATTGAGAATATGCACAAGCATCTGGAAAAAGAAGCAGAAGACAATCAGTCCATGAGCAGCGAAAGACGCTGGCAGATTGTGGCAAAATCAGCAACCGAAGTTGGCCCCGCCCTGTTCTTTAGTTTGCTCATTATTACCGCCAGCTTTATTCCTGTGTTCACACTGGAAGCACAGGAAGGTCGAATGTTTTCTCCATTAGCATTCACCAAAACCTATGCCATGGCGGCATCAGCGGCTTTAGCCATCACCTTGATACCTGTCTTGATGGGTTATTTTGTACGCGGAAAGATAAAGTCTGAGAGCAAGAATCCAATAAATCGTGGGTTAATTGCCGTATATAAACCTTTGCTTAAAACCATCCTTCACTACCCGAAAACAACACTTGGCATAACGCTGATAGTATTTCTCATAGGGCTGTGGCCGTTAACTAAAATTGGTAGCGAGTTTATGCCGACTTTGGATGAAGGTGATCTCATGTACATGCCAACCACATATCCGAGTTTATCAGTTGGTAAGGCACGAGAAATTCTGCAGCAGACTGATAAGCTGATCAAAACTATCCCAGAGGTTGAGACGGTCTTTGGTAAAATTGGCCGTGCCGATACTGCAACCGATCCTGCACCACTGACCATGATTGAAACCTTTATTCAGTTAAAGCCGCGCGATCAATGGCGCGAAGGTGTCACTACCGACAGCTTAAAACAGGAGCTGGATCGGCTGGTGACCATTCCTGGTTTAACCAATGCCTGGGTCATGCCGATCAAAACGCGTATTGACATGCTGGCAACTGGTATCAAGACACCAGTTGGTATCAAAGTGTCTGGGCCCGATTTAAGTGTGATACAAGATATTGGCAGCCAATTAGAAAATATTCTGACGGATGTTGAAGGAACCGCATCAGTTTACTCAGAGCGAGTTGCCGGTGGCCGCTACCTTGATATTGATATTGACCGTCAACAGGCCGCACGTTACGGATTGAATATCTCAGCGATACAACAAGTGATAGCGACCGCAGTCGGTGGCATGAACATTACACAGACCGTAGAAGGTCTTGAGCGTTATCCAGTCAATCTTCGCTACCCACAAGAGTACCGCGATTCTCCCGAACAGTTAAAGCTGTTACCTATCGTAACACCAGCTGGTCAACGAATTGCTTTGGGTGATGTAGCTGAAATCAAAATCATCGACGGACCACCCGCAATTAAAAGTGAAAACGCGCGCATTAATGGTACTGTGTTTATCGATATTGATGATGTGGATATTGGACACTACATTGAGCAGGCTCAACAAGCGGTTAATGATCAGTTGCAACTGCCCGCTGGCTACTCGCTAACCTGGGCTGGTCAATATGAGTACATGTTACGAGCGGAAGAAAAACTCAGTTACGTACTGCCTTTAACCTTAGCAATCATAATGATTCTTTTGTATTTGAGCTTCAGAAACGTGGTTGAAGTCATTATCATTATGGGAACCTTACCATTGGCTATTATTGGCAGCTTGTGGCTCACCTATTTAATGGGCTTTAATTTCTCGGTGGCAATCTGGGTTGGCTTTATCGCACTCGCAGGAGTAGCCGTTGAAATTGGTGTCATCATGCTAGTCTATCTCAATCAGGCATACCAAAAGCTTATGCTTGAGAACCCAGGGCAAGTTGACAGAAAGCTGTTAAGACAATCGATTATTGAAGGGGCTTCTATGAGGGTGCGTCCCATCATGATGACTGCCGCTTCCATCATCCTAGGCTTATTACCAATATTATTTGGCGGTGGGTCAGGCTCAGAACTAATGAGCGGTATTGCCACACCCATGGTTGGCGGAATGGTAAGCGCCTTAATCTTAACTCTGATTGTCTTGCCATTGGTATACTTCCTTTGGCGTTCAGCGACAATTAAAAGTAATTAATATGGAATAAGTTAAGACCACAGACACACAATGTGCCGGTGGTCTTAACTTGCTGCTGCAAAGCAATCTCTTCGGCCCAAGCTATGGCAAATAGCGTAGGTCAGATCTGCTCGATTTAATGTATAAAAATGAAAATTTTTAATGCCCTCTTTAGACAGAAGTTTCACCTGTTCAATGGCAATGTGCGAAGCAATTAACTGTCGAGTAATCAGGTCTTGATCAAGCCCTTGATAAAGCTTATGCATCCAACCGGGAATCTCCACCTGAGTAAAGCGAGCAAATTTTAAAAGCTGTATAAAATTTGTGACTGGCAAAATACCGGGCACTAAATCAACATCGATATTGTTTTGTGCACACTGATCTCTAAATCGCAAGAAACTTTCGGTATTAAAAAAGAACTGAGTAATAGCGCGGTTAGCACCAGCATCGACTTTACGCTTTAGATTATCCAGATCAGCCTGAGCACTTAATGCTTCGGGATGAACTTCAGGGTAAGCAGCCACACTGATATCAAAGTCATACAAACTTTTCAGTTTATAAATCAAGTCTGTGGCATAGTTAAAATCACCGGCATGAGTGCCCTCATCAGGTTTATCGCCACGTAATGCCACAATGTGACGAACCCCAAGCTCCCAATAGCGATGGGCAATAGTCTCAATCTCAGCTTCAGTTGCATCAATGCAGGTTAAATGAGGTACCGCATTAAGACTGGTTTCGGTAAGAATTTTCTCAATGACACCATGGGTTCTTTCGCGGGTACTGTCCCCTGCTCCGTAAGTCACCGATACAAAATCTGGCTGCAATGGCTCTAACTTTTTGATGCTACTCCATAATATCGAGTTCATCGCATTGCTGTTGGGCGGAAAAAATTCAAACGAAAGATTTACATTACCCGACAAACTGGCAAAGTCATGATTAATACGCTCTAGTTCTTTCGCATGAAAATATTGTCGCTCTGCTCTACTCATTAGGCACTCCTTAGCAAATCGCATAAATCATTTAACACACCCGCAGCGGTAACCTCTCTACCGGCACCAGGTCCCTGCAAAATAAGAGGGTTGTCGTTATACCATTGACTACGAATAGCAAACACATTGTCGCAGGGATTGAGATTGGCAAAGGGATGGCTTGGCTCAATAATCTCCAACTTTAAAGTGAGCTCATCTTTGGTAAGCGTGGCAATGTAGCGTAGCAGCCCCCCCTGTTCTTCTGCCTGCTGATACAACGTCTCATAGTGCTCATCAATCTTGCTCGAGTTATCCCAAAAAGTTTGTAAGCTGCCTTCTAATAAGCTTTCATCCAATGCGGGCTCAAAGTTTTCAGTGGCATCAGTGAACCCTGCATCACGCGCTAAAATTCGAATTTTACGAATAACATCGTTACCAGAAAGGTCTTCTCTTGGGTCGGGCTCTGTAAATGCATTGGCCTTTGCTTGCAGCAATAAATCACTGAACTTTTGTTGGCCATTAAACTGCCCGAATAACCAGGAAAGTGAACCCGAAAAGATTCCAGAAATACTGATAATCTTGTCGCCTGACTCTTTGAGCTTTTTAATACTGGATTGAATCGGTATACCAGCACCGGCAGTAGTATTTCTAAACCAGAACCGTTTATTATCTTGCAGCAGTTTTTCAACCTGGCTAGCCAGCTGATGGTTTGATGCAGCAATTTTGTTAGCAGAGATTAAATGCCAGCCATTCGCTGCAAAAGTGAGATATAGATCTGCGATATCATTACTAGCAGTCAGATCAATGACCACCAGCTCTTTGTGGACATAGTCATTAAGTACATCAAGAATTTCATTGTGATGATTGCTTTGCACAACGCTTTCAGTTTGGGAACTTTTGGGTATCGCTACTTGCTCAAGCAGTTCAATGGCATTAGTGTTGTCGAGTAAACAGGACTTAGACAATGTATAGTTACGACTATTAGCTACTGCCAACAAAGATAAGGATCGGTTCAAGGAAGCCTCAATCTCAGTTTTATTATCCTGTAATATTCGAATGAACTGCTTTCCGATATTGCCATAACCCAAAACCACAATCGGAATTGAAGGCTCTAAAACAAAGAAAGTATCATGCAAGTCATGCAGCAAATTGATGGCCTGTTTATCTTCAATCAGAACACATAATGTATGCGCATTGGCAGGATAGTGAATTTCTTCAACGGTAAAGCGCTCTAGTCTATGAACAAATTTGCTGATGATTTTTTGATTCTGACGAATACTTTGTCCCACCAAACTGATCAAAGACAAATTGTTTTTCTCAACAATTGGATAAAATTGAGCCGCCTGGATAATAGAAACGGTATTAAAGCGATCAGACTCTGCCACATATAGAGTCAACCGATCCAGGGTTCGATCAAAGTTACTGGCATAACTGGCAATCTGGTTTAGCAATATGCGCTGCTGAATCGTTCGAGCACTCAGTTCGTTAATATTGTTCACAACAATGCGTGTGAGAGATTGCTTAATGGCAATGGTTTTAACATGACCCGATGATACAGGGTGTTGTGTGATCTGAGTTCCTGCAGAATCTTCAATAAATGAACTCTTTATGCAAGCTTCTGTTTTGTAGGTCAACAAAGGCGTTACTGTCTTTTGGTGTAGAACATTAGCACCAAGCTCAGAAATAGCTTGTGCTTCACACAATGATAAATGCTCTACTCTGTTGGCATTATGTACGATATTAGGATCAGCCGTAAAAATACCATCCACATCGGTCCAAATGGTTACAGATTTAGCTTTGACCAACTGAGCAATAATGGTGGTACTATAATCACTCCCATTTCTGCCTAAAGTAATTAACTGATCATTATTGTTTCGGGCAATAAATCCTGTGAAAACATAGCGTATCAAGCGGTCCTTGTAACCTTCCCATAGCACTTGATATAAATTTGAAAAGTTCTCATCTGCAAATTGCTCATCAAACTGATTGTATTCATGCAAAGAAGTTAGTTTCAGATAATTGCTCGCATCAACTTCCTTCGCTTCGCATTCCAAATTAGCCAATAATAGCGTCAATAAATTTGCTGACCACTTCTCACCAAAAGAAAGAATTTCATCATTATGCGTGGGACAATGCCGACACAACTCTCTAACCACTTCAATATCATTATTAATCAGCTCAATAAAATGCTCACAGTCCATACTCAGGCCAGATACTAAGCTCTGATAGAACGACTTAATGTCTGATAATGAATTGATGCGGCCATGAATGGCATCCAGCAAAGTGTCTGTAACATTACCATTGGCTGAAACAACGATAATATCGCCTGGTCTGGTTTGTTCGATAACTATCTCGCACACCTTTAACAGCTGATCAGAGGTTGCCAAACTTGAACCTCCAAACTTATGAACATTTATTCCTAAGTTTTTATAGCTGGTCGCGCCAACAATACATTTGCTGCCTTCAGTTGAATTGATCTGTACTTGCTCAACCATGTTGCTCACCTTGTAATACTTTAATTTGACATCGTTGAAAAGCACTGTCTAAGTCCCTCACTAAGTCATCGGCCTCTTCAATACCCACTGAAAGACGAAGTAAACTATTGCTAATGCCTGCTTTTAATCGCGCGGCCGGATCCATTGCAGCATGGGTCATGGTTGCAGGATGACAAATCAAACTTTCAACGCCACCTAATGATTCCGCTAGCGAGAAAAGCTTTAGAGTATTAACAAAGGTACGCAGATTGGTCTGCTCTGTATGTAACTCAAAGGACAACATAGCACCAAAACCCTGTTGCTGGCTTTTAGCAATATGGTGTGTGGGATGTGAGTTTAGACCAGGATAGTAGATATTTTTTACCAGTGGTTGTTGTTGTAAGTACTCAACAACTTTCTGAGTATTTTCCTGATGCTGGCGAATACGCACAGACAAGGTACGAAGTCCGCGACTGGTGATGAAGCTATCAAAAGGTGAACCGGTAACGCCTATACAATTAGCCCACCAGGAAAGCTGTTCAAACAACTCTTGTTCTTTAGCAATCACCGCACCGCCGACAACATCGCTGTGTCCATTAATATATTTAGTGGTTGAATGCACGACGATGTCTGCACCAAGGGTTAATGGCTGTTGCAACACTGGCGATAAGAAAGTGTTGTCGACCACCTTAATAATATCCTGACCCGCTAGCTTGCAAATATTCTGAATGTCCACTACACGCAGCAATGGGTTGCTCGGGGTTTCTATCCAGATCAGTTTTGGCTTGGCTTGCAACGCCTGCTGTAAGCTTTCCTCACAACCTTGCTCAACAAAAACAACCTTGAACTGACCTTTTTCCGCCAGACTGTTAAGTAAGCGGTATGTGCCGCCATAGCAATCATGCGGCGCAATGATGACATCATCTTTACCGCACAGGTGAGTCACCAGATAGATCGCAGACATGCCGCTTGAAGTGATAACGCCACCGCAACCCGCTTCCAACTCAGCCAAAGTGTCGGCAAGAGTATCGCGTGTTGGATTACCGGAGCGACTATAGTCATAACGTCTCGGTTGCTCCAAATCAGCAAACGTATAATTGGATGATAAATATAAAGGCGGCGTCACTGCGCCGAACTGTTGGTCCGATTCAATGCCGGAGCGGACTGCAATAGTCTGATTACTACTGGTCATAATGAATTCCTCAGAAATGGTGTTATACACTCTGCCAATTGCTCGGTTTCCAGCAAGAAACCATCGTGCCCATATTGTGAGTGAATAGTTTTAATCTGTGTTCGGCCCGTGCAAGCAGCAGCGCACTCTTCAACTAAATGTTCGGGCACTAATCTATCGCTATCGATAGCAACAAATAGCGCCTGAGTGTGGATGTCTTTCGGGTTTACTTTATGCAGGTCGATGGATTGAGAAAGTGAACGGTATCTGTCGATGTCAAATTGGCTGGCGAACTTGTCACCTTGATGCTTTAAATACTCAACAAGCTCAAATGTTAAGTTTTGCTTGTTAATCACTCTCAATGGACTAAATCTATTTTCTAACTCCTGCTCACTTCGATAGCTGATAAAGCCAAGCTCTCTCGCAATAGAAATGGCCGCTTTAAGCTCACCGGTACGGATACCCAGGTTCAATATCTGTTGTTGAATTTGACGTTGGGCCACCGACACCTGTGTATTTCGGTGGGCTGCCGCTACACATATCAGTTTTTCTAGCATCGCTGGGTATAAAGCCGCAAATGCCAAAGCCACCATGCCACCGTATGAGCTTCCAACAACGGCTTCAATTTTATTTAAGTTTAACGTCTCCAACACCAGACGAATTACTTTCGCTTGATCAAAAGGAGAAACAAGATTTGGATTTTTGGGATCTTGATTAGCAATATAATCAATGCCAATCACACAGAACTGGTCGAGATTGATAGCCTTTCCTGTCCCGACTAACTCTCCCCACCAGTTATGGATATTGCGTGAAGCTGAAATTCCGCCGAGTACCACTATGGCTGGATTATTCAAAGAGCCATAACAGTTGTAATGCACTTCCAAATCTTCAATAACTCCGCCATGCAGTAACGGCAAACTATCTACATGGGCTGATCCCATATCAATAAATCCCACACTTTGCTTGTGTGCCCGACTGGGCATCGACAACCAGTGTTGTGAATTGCTATCTGAAATCAGCTCTGCACTATTCTGTTCTGAACTATTAAGTTCTGCACTTTGATGTGACATATCACGATCCGCTTCTAAACATTCAGGATTGAACAACTAACGAAAAGACGTTTAGCCGTCTATATGGCCAATATACTTTTATAAGTTTATAAGTCAAGATGTTTAGAGGGCTGAAAAGGATGTATAATAACTACATCGAATAAGACACGAGGTTAATATGGCTAAAGATTGGGATGGAAACTTTATCAATCCATACGTTGAACACGGTGAGAAAAAAGACAAAGTAAAAAAAATTACAGTATCAATTCCATTTTCGGTATTGAAAATATTGACCGATGAGAGAACTCGTCGCCAGGTGAATAACCTACGTCACGCAACCAATAGCGAACTGTTATGCGAAGCTTTCCTGCATGCCTATACGGGTCAACCGCTTCCAACGGACGATGACTTGAGAAAAGATAGAGATGATTATGTGCTTGATATGGAAGCTGAAGGAGAGAAAATTAAAAAGTAAAGAAGTCTCAATTAATAAAAAGGAGCAGAAATTTCCTGCTCCTTTTTTTATGTACAGCAACAAAAACTAACGTAGTAGCTCGTCATCACTTCCTTCATTAATACCCTCAAACAGGAAAGTACTCATATAACGCTCACCTGTATCTGGCAGCATTGCTAAAATCGAACCCCCCTCTTCTGCTTTCTTCGCAACCTCCAAGGCTGCGGCGAAAGTCGCTCCTGCTGAAATTCCACAGAAGATACCTTCTTTCTGTGCTAAAGCTAATGATGTATCACGCGCCAGTTCATCAGCTATTGGAATCACCTGATCATAAATTTGTTGATTCATAACATCTGCTACAAAGTCTGGCGTCCACCCCTGAATCTTGTGAGGCTGCCATTCTTTACCCGCTAGCAAAGAGGCCCCCGCTGGTTCAGTAGCAATAATCTTAGTTTCTGGGCGCGCTACTTTAAGAACTTCACCAACCCCGGTAATGGTTCCTCCGGTACCATAACCGCTGACAAAGTAATCTAAGCGTTTACCGGCAAAGTCTTGCAGAATTTCTGGCGCAGTCGTATTTCGGTGATACGCGGGATTAGCCTCATTCTCAAATTGACGAGCTAAGAACCATCCTTTTTGTTCTGACAACTCCTTAGCAACCCTTACCATACCAGTGCCGCGCTCAGCTGCCGGAGTCAAAATAACCTTAGCTCCAAGAGCTCGCATAATCTTTCTACGCTCGATAGAAAAGGTTTCAGTCATAACCGCAACAAAGGGATATCCTTTCGCTGCACAAACCATAGCCAGAGCAATGCCGGTATTCCCTGAGGTGGCCTCTACTACTGTTTGTCCAGGCTTTAATAGTCCACGTTGCTCCGCATCATTGATAATAGCGTAAGCGAGACGATCTTTTACTGAAGATAGCGGATTAAAATATTCCGCTTTTACGAACATTGACACATGGCTAGGTGCCAATCGATTTATTCTGATAACCGGTGTATTACCGATAGTGCCCAAAATGGAATCATGAATCATTAATAGAACCTCTATTGTGTAGCTTGACGCCATTTATCTCATAAAATACCAAACGTTAAGCAATGATATTAATAAACAACTTTAAAGCTTAATCAACAAAACCAATGGCAAATTTATGCGTAATAAGGCCCAGAAGCTAATTGTTTAGCATTATGCTCTAATAACCTTTGGTTATAAAGAAGCAAAAAGTATTTGCGTAATATATCTCAAGGATATATAAGATATTGCCTTTAAGTATAAGACATGCTACGCTCCTTGGCCATTTAACCATTTAGACGTCTAAAATGAAACTGCAACAACTAAAATATTTGATCGCAATTGCTGACAATAACCTCAGCATTACCAATGCGGCTCAAAAAATATTTACATCCCAACCCGGGATCAGCAAACAGCTAAGACTGCTCGAAGATGAGTTACAAACCAAAATCTTCGAAAGAAATGGTAAGCAGTTAGTTGGTATTACTCAGGTAGGGAATGAAATACTTGGACGCGCACGTAAGGTCATGCAGGAAATCAATAACATTAAACGACTATCAAGTGAGTTGGGCCAAGACGACTCGGGCTGCTTTTCAATCGGCACGACACAAACGCAGGCTCAATATGTCCTGCCGAGAACTTTTGCCGCATTCCACAAAGAATATCCCAATCTGAAAATTGACCTGCAACAAGGTACAACCGAACAGGTCATTGAGCAACTGCGTAAGCAGGAGATTGATTTTGTGATTGCCTCAGGTACAGCGGAACTTGGCCCCGATATCGTTCAAATACCCTGCTACCAATGGGATAGGTCTATTCTGTTTCCACAAGACCATGAATTAGGCGATTTAAGAAAGATCACCTTGGAAGACGTGGTTAAATACCCACTGGTGACTTATAACCTGAGTGATAAAAACTCATCCAGTTTGATGCGCGCCTGTAAAAAAGAAAAGCTGGAACCCAATATCGTCTTTACTGCCCGCGATGCGGACATCATTAAGACTTACGTAAGGAAGGGTTTTGGGGTCGGTATCATCGCTAATATGGCTTATGATCCGCAAGCAGACAAAGACCTCATCAGCTACCCTACTTCTGATATGTTGCCACAATGCACAACCTGGCTAGCATTTCATAAAAATCTATTTTTGAAGCAGTACATGAAAGATTTTATTGCAATGTTTGCGCCTCACATCTCACAGCAAGAACTGATTCGCTATTTATACAGCGAGCATACCTCTTCCAAAGAGTTGTTAAGCCGTTTTGAAACAAAAACTCATAACCCTGCAAATGTTCAATCAAGAGTAGCCACAGCATAACACTGCACCGATATTGGGTGCAGTGTTACCTATTCAAAGACGATTATTTGATCAATTTATTCGGTGGCAGGCTTCACGAACTTGAGAGTCATTCGATCACTCTCACCAATTTCCAAGTAAGTCTCTCGATTTTCATCACCCAGTCTTAAGCTCGGCGGCAAAGTCCACACTCCTTTAGGATGATTGGTCGTATCTTTAGGATTCGCATTAATCTGTGAACGCTCCAGAAGTTTGAATCCGGCTTCTTCTGCAAGATCAATCACAAACTTCTCATGCATATAGCCCGAACTCGCCTGCTCGTCCTGCTTTAACCCAGTTGCTAAGCGATGCTCAACGACGCCAAGGTAACCGCCAGGTTTTACGGCGTCATACATTAAGTTAAAAGCGTTAAGAGCGTCATCACGACCACCACGCATCCAGTTGTGAACATTACGGAAGGTTACAACGACATCAGCACTGTTATCAGGTGCAATTGGCTTATTTGAAGTAGCATCAAAAACGGTTAACTCAACATTTGAATACAAACCTGGATTGGCTTTTAACTTCTCTTGGAAATTCTTTAAACCGTTACGATAGTACTCCACTTCAGAGTTCGGGTCGAAATGAGCAGCATATAACTTACCTTCAGCACCCAACCAAGGCGCTAGTATCTCTGTGTACCACCCACCACCTGGTGAAACTTCAACTATCGTCATTCCAGGTTTGATACCAAAGAACTTAATAGTCTCCGCAGGATGGCGGTATTGGTTACGAGCTTTATTTGCATCACTTCGATGTTCACCCTCAATAATCCTGACTAAATTGCTGCCTGTTGTTACTTTCTTCTCAACTTTAACTGCTTGGTCGGTCTTTGTAGTTTCTACAGCAACTAACTGGCTAGCTTCTTGCTCAGACTCAGCCTTTTCTTTTTGATCACCGCAGGCAGTAACGCCCAATGTGACAAGAACTGCTAAGCTTAACGTTGTTATTTTGGTTTTCATAATTCCCCTTTGGTCTCAATTAATTTTGGTCTCAGTTAAATATTACTTTTAACATTTACTTGTATATCGTTTGCAAAATTTACCATTTTCTGTAAAGGGATCAATGCTTTTTCAGCTAAATCGTGATCAACGAAGATTTCATTGTCGTCACGCTCAAAGACTTGCGATAAAAGTTGCAAGACATTCATCTTCATCCAGGGACAGTGGGCGCAACTACGGCAGGTTGCTCCCTCACCCGCTGTCGGTGCAATAATCAATTCTTTTTCAGGCGCTGCCTGCTGCATTTTATAGAAAATCCCTTTATCGGTTGCAACGATAACTTGTTTGTTTGGTAGCTCTTTAGCAGCTTTAATCAGTTGTGAGGTAGAGCCCACAAAATCAGCCAGGTCGACAATATTCTGGGGCGATTCAGGATGCACCAATACCGCAGCTTCTGGGTATAAAGCGATGGATTGCTCCAAGGCTTTCAATTTAAACTCATCGTGAACAATACAGGCCCCTTGCCATAACAACATATCGGCACCCGTTTTCTGCTGAATATAGCGTCCCAGGTGCTTATCAGGCCCCCAGATAACCTTCTTTCCCTGTTCGGCTAAATACTCAAGCACATCCACCGCAATACTAGAGGTCACAACCCAATCAGCACGTGCTTTTACAGCGGCTGACGTATTGGCATACACAACCACTTCACGGTCTGGGTACTGATCACAAAATTCGCTGAATTGCTCAATCGGACAACCTAGATCTAGAGAACATGTCGCCTCCAGAGTAGGCATTAAAACACGTTTTTCAGGGCTGAGGATTTTGGCCGTTTCACCCATAAACTTAACCCCTGCAATAATCAGGGTATCGGCTGGGTGACGAGCGCCAAATTTGGCCATTTCTAACGAATCACCAACAAAACCGCCAGTTTCCTCGGCCAAAGCCTGGATTTCAGGATCCGTATAATAATGAGCAATCAAAACCGCATTATGCTGCTTAAGCTGCTCTATAATGAGCTTTCGATGATGTTCTTTTTCATCAACAGAAAGTTCAACAGGAGGCTTAGGGAAAGGGACATCAATTTCAATGGGCGCTACAGTAGAATTCATCGCCATATCAGGAATTTCAGAGTGGTTCGGGTATTATATAACACTTAGCATCTAACTGATAAACCTTTTGTGTCTATTTGGTTTTGCATTAAATTTACCTATTGGTACAATCAATCCAACCTTCTGTTTGGTCTTAACAAGGACTTTATGCTTTCGCGCGCAGCTATAAATCAACCCAACCAAGCTGATAAGACACAGATACAGCGTGTTAAAGCTCGCATGAGTCTTTCCCTAATGCTGCTATTTTCGAGTCTATTGTTTGTTTCTTGCTCGGATGAAGAGGAGCAAGATGAGCGTCCTCTGGCACAAGTCTCCCTCCCACAGAACCCAACACAAGATTATGACTATCTTTTAAATGGCGTCCAAATCAATGACCATTACATGTGGCTGGAGCAAAAAACACCCCAGCGTACTGCATGGATAGAACAGCAAACAGAACTCTCTATCCAATACTTTTCGGGATTAAACCGAGGTATTGAGGCAGTCAATACAACAGACCCAATATTTAACCATCGTCTCCCGCAGCAATTCTTGCACCGTTTTTTTTATATTAAGGAAAATCCAACGAATCAACGAAGCCGAGTTGTTGTCTATGACACTATAAAAGAAATTGAAACAGAGTTGGGAACACTTCCAGATGGCCTGCAAGCTGTCGCCACATCGCTATCACCCAAAGCGCGATTTCTAGCCATTCAAACTCAAAACCGTCAAAAACAGTTTCGTTGGTTATTGTTTGATTTAGCGGCGAAAAAGTTCAATAGTTACCGTCTACCTGCGACTCAACTTCAGACAGAGTTTAATTGGCTATCAGGCTTTAACCGCTTTATTTATCAAACAAATCACAAAGTGTACTATCAGAATCTTGGTAAAGGACCTGACTTTAGTAAAATTTTGTTCGATCTAAATGAGCACATGGAAGATCCAACACAGTGGCATGTTTCTGCAAAACTCTCTCAGGACCACCACTACTTAGTAATAACGGCTAAACATCTGGTTGATACATCTGACCTAATTTGGATCATTCCGATTGAAAACACAGAAAAGTCGCTGGCCCCAATCAATATTGCTAAAAACACCCGAGCTAGCCTTAATTTTATTGGTAATATCAATGATACCTTCTATTTTCAGACTAATCTGGTGGCGCCACGCTGGAGAATCATATCAATTAACCTAAAGCAACCATCCCGCCGCAACTGGAAAGAGGTGATTGCGCAGCATAATGAGCTACTCATTTCGGCACAGCTGATTAACAATCGCTGGTTGTTGCAATACCTCAATAACACCCAGCAAAGGCTCTATCTGACCCAACTAAATGGTAACTCTAAACAATTGATTCGTGTAGCCCCCAACAGCCAGCTGCACATTCAACCAACTCGATATATGCCTAACCAGCAGCTAAGCTCGCTCATCACTATTAATACCTTCGATCATCCCTCTCGAATATTTTCGTTAAATTTGGACGACAAAACCATATCAAAAAGTCTACGACCACTTAATCAACTTACAGACATTATTACAGAAACAGTATTCTATCGCTCAGCGGACGGCAGCCGCATTCCTCTAACCATTGCGTACCATGAGGACCTGTCAAAAAACAGCGATAATCCCACCCTTCTGATGACCAATAAAGGCTTTGGCCATATACAGTCACCTTATTACAGCCCATTGACCAGTGATTGGCTTCAACGAGGGGGGATCGTCGCTATTGCCCATATCCGAGGCGGTGGCGTTTATGGAGAGAGTTGGCGTCAATCGGTCGGAGGTCAAAAACACGCCAGAGCTATTGAAGATATTATTGCTGCTATCGACTGGTTAGCGGATCAGAATTACTCAAATAGACAAAAGATTGCAGCTTACGGTGAAGGCTTTGCTGGTAGTTTAATCATGGAAGCTTCGATTCACGCACCACAAAACTTTAATGCGTTAGTTTTGAAAAATATCGAAGCTAATTATTTGAGCTTTTTGGAGTCAAAGAATCCATTCTGGATGAAAGAGTTCATGTTGGATAGTGATCAGGCATCAACCGAATGGTTTTTAGCTGTTAGTCCTTACCATCGACTGACCCATAAAAACTATCCTTCGGTATTGATTGTTGATGATAGTAATGAGCCCAATGTTAGTCATTATAAAGCACTGGCGAAATGGCAAAATGTACAGCTCTCCAAACGACCTGTTTTACTTCTTAATAAAGAGATGGGAGAGCAGATTAGTGAAGGAAGAGATTTTGAACTCATTACACAGGAAGCAATAAAACAATTCCTGAGTAATGAGTTACGTGCTACAGAGAAAGAGAAAGAGCAAAAGCCAACACAGACTCAACCTTAAGATTTATTGAGCTAAATCCCAAGCAACTAGAGTCTGTGGATACGACTAATTAAGCTCACTTAAAAAGTTAGGGTTCATTTCCCTGACATCTTCTTCACAGACAATACTTTCTTTTTCCAACAACTCAAGAATTGGATGATAAATATCCTTGGTCATAGGCAAGATAATACCTTTGCGCTCAATCTTTCCATCAGCAATAAGCTGACTTGCAATAGCTGCCGGATAACCTACTGTTTTTGACATTGCCGTATAGCCATCAACCTGCCCAAACTCCTGCAACGTTGATGAAATGTGGTATCGACTGCCATCGGCTTTTTCAATTTCGAATTTGTGCTGTAGTAATACCATGTCAACTTGGTCTTCATGATAATTTAACTTCTGTACCAGCAAGTTACAAAACGCATCAATTGGACCTGGGAAATCACCTGTAGCCTGCTCAGAGAAACAACCGATCCATCCTAATCCTCGCCATGCAGACTCTGATATGCGCGATTTAAGAGCATCAAAGCTATCAACTCCGTTGATCTGGCAAACATAATCTTTCCACACAGTATCTCGCATCGGTGCTTTTGATTCGGCATCCAGCAAGTTTAGATCTTTAGCCGCTTGAATTATCTCGCAAAAACCTGAATATCTGAATGTGCCTCGGATGATATTTTGCGCCTCAGGAATGCCATAAATTTCCTGATAGCCTGTTGAGTCACGGTTTGGATAACCTTCAAGCTCTAAGCCATTAGCTTGCAACGGCTTGGCCCACTTAAGAAGCTCTTTTGCGACCACGCGTTCAACTTTACCATTGTGCAAGAATAGTGCGTCATTAAGTAATGCTAATAAAACACCTTTAGGAGCCCATGAAAACTTATATCCAAGCGGATTATCATTAGCCTCTGGCGATGGTAAACCGCCACACCAGGACACAAAACTAATCACTTTTTCGTTGTTGGCATGGACTTGATCGATGATTTTCATTGCACTCAAGTGATCAATACCCGGATCTAAGCCAATTTCATTCAAGATAGTGACACCAGCCTCTAAAGCTTCCTGTTTCAGCTCTCGCATTGCGGGAGATTCATAACTGGCAGTCACCATATTGGTTTTCTGTGCGATGGCAGCTTTTGCAATCACCGTATGAAGAGTGGCCGGCACCAGACTCACAACTAAATCATTATCAGCAATTAATGGCTCAATTTGTGCCTGATCGGTTACATCAGCTTGCACCGCTCCTACTCCTGGAAACTTCTTGGCCAAAGCTTGCGCTTCCTCAAGAATATGGCTGACTACCGTAACCGAGTTATCAGAGCGACGTAATAAATATTCAACTAACGGTTCGGCGACAAAGCCTGCGCCGAATACTAAAAACTTTGCCATGCTACTACCTTAATTTTTTAACAAGTTGGTACAATGGGTTTAGCAGAGTTTGCCCCAACAAATAACTACGGTCACCTGACCAGCCAGTTTCTTTATTTGGTAAATTGGCATTATCTTTAAAAGGCATTTCCAGAGTCAGTGACAAACACTTAAACTCCTCACCAACCCAGGCATTTGCAACTGTCAAGTTAGCTTTACCCGGCTCGTCTTTGTCATAACCATACTCTGACTGAAAATCCGGATTGACCGCTCTAAGAATAGCACTGAACTCTTGCTCCAGATTCTTGATACGTTCATCATAGCTAGGAATACCTTCACAACCAGCAACAAAAACATAAGGTAACCCTTCATCACCATGTAAATCTAAAAATGCATCAACGCCGGTATCCTTCATCTTGTTACGCACATGATAAACTTCAGGGCTTTTATCTAAACTTGGGTTTTGCCACTCACGATTCAAGTTCGCGCCCGCTGCATTGGAGCGCAGATTACCGCGTATGCCACCATCAATATTCATGTTCGGTACTATATAAAAAACGGCCTCTTGCAGTAAGCTTTGTGATAAAGCGTCATCTTCATTTAGTAGGCGCTCAATCAAACCCTCTGCGCACCACTCCGCCATCGTCTCACCCGGATGCTGACGTGCAGTTACCCAAATTTTCCGCGCACGGCTTTCATCACCAACAACCAGTAAATCAATATCATGACCGTCAACTGTTTGGCCTAAAATTTGATGCTGACAAAGCTCTGAATGTTGAGCCTGCTGAACTAAGCTCAAGTGGCGCTCATAAGAGTAAGGTTCAAAATAGGCGAAGAAAATGGTGGGATGTGCTAACTGATGAGAAAAGGTTAATCGCTTTTCGTCATCGAATTTGGTGTGGACTCTAAACCAATACTCCCCATCGTAAGATGCTGCAACCTGATAATCTTTCCAGCCATCCACATAGGAACAATCTTTAGCGTTGGTAATATCAAAATGATAAGTCTTTCCAATATCACCGTGTAAGCGAAAGTGAAACCACTGTTTAAATTCTGAATTTGAATCAGTATTAATGGCTAGTTTTACATTAGTGTCATCACTAGCATCAATAACTTCAATGTTCCCACTATCGAATAAGCAATTGATATTCATTAGTTGTTACCTTGGTTTATTTGAACAAACGATACGACTTAGCTGCTATTATTAAACAGAAAAGCGATCATTAATTAAAGTAGGTCTCTAGACCATGACCAACATAATAGAAAGGGGCCATATAGGCCCCTGTCATAAATAATGCAGAAGATTCTACATTTGTGGCGCTGGAATTGAAATAGGTAATGTAGTCTTAAATGTTTCTTCCGGCAGCTCTTCCGGCATAGCAGGATATGGAACCGCATCAAACAAGGCGCTCATAACCGCATCATCCAAAATCTTTTCTCCTGAACTTGAAACCAGGCTACCACCAACAAGCTCACCATCACGATCCACTTCCAGTTGGATAGTTACTTCGCCATGGGTGCGACCCTTGCGAGGGTTGAGCAGGGCTGATTTACCGTGGCGACGCATAATCTCCTGTACTGGATATTGGAAGAAAGGAATATAGTGAGAACGAATAGACGAGTTGTAGCTAACTCTCATTGCAGCAAGTTCTTCTTCGGTTGGACCAGCAGGTACCTCTTCAACTACCGGTTGCGTAACCTCTGGCTTAGGCTCCTCCACAGGCTGCTGTTCAACCTGTTCTTGGGCTTGTTGCTGCTCACGTTCTGCGGCTAATTCAGCTTGACGCTGTCTTTCTTCTTCCTGGCGTTGTAGCTCCAGGGCGCGGCGCTCTTCTGCTTGTCGACGTTCTTCAGCTTCGCGCTGCTTTCGCTCTTCCTCTGCTTTAGCTGCTTGAGCCGCTTGATCGAATAGAGATACACGAGAAGCTAATGGACTAATGGTTGAGAACTTGGCGAGCAGATCCGAATAATTTACTGCTGATTGATTACCTAAAATGGCGTCTTTGAACTCCGATGACGGTGGTCTTTCACCCACCCAAGTATTAAGCATTAGCGGGAAAACCGCCTCGTCCACAGTGTTCACCACTGCACCATTAATTTGAACCACTGTACCTTCGCCCGGCACATAGTCGATATTAATAGTATCACCAGCCTTTAAGTCTTGACCTAGCGCATCCGCCAAGTCTCGCACCCCTTTAGCGTTTTCTAACACTAAAGCAGCCTCATTATTATTCTTAATTCGTTCTATCCAAAAGCGCTTCAAGCGACGTCCTGGCAATTCATCAGCCAATACCTTGATTTGCATTCTCTTAATCATAGGAGAATTTAAGATCTGTTCAGGATCATCTGATTTATTGCTCAAATATAAACCATTAAGGAACCATTCCTGACGCAATTCACTGTGAATAGCTATGCCATTCAATTGCAGATTAGAACCTTTAACGTTCACCTGCTCAGCAGCTTTTGCAATACCAGAAACACCAGAAAGCACAACCAATAATAGCGCAGATAAGAATAATGTTACTTTTTTCATGAGTATACAGCCGTAATGCGTGAAAAGTTTATAAGCCAAATGACGTGTCTATAATGTTAAATTTTATGACACAGTTCATACTGTAAGAGATTAGCAGTTAAATGCAATTATGACAATAATTAACCAAGCCTTTGATTTTTAATGTCATTTATACCGAGTCCCAATATGTGGAAGCAAAATATGCTATTATCCAAACATAGAAATCTAAAAATACTTTAGATATTTTGGGTAAAGCATTGACCTGACAGACTAAATCAGGCAATTTAATGCCTACTTTTGTTGGGTCTACTCCGAAAAACTATTAATAATGTCGCAAACTATTTTACTTGTAGAAGATGATGACAAGCTAGCGTCGCTGGTAGCTGAATTCCTTGAAAGCAATGACTATCAGGTACAAATTGAAGCTAACGGCACTAAAGCTATTGACCTTATCGTAGAGCAGCAGCCTAGAGCTGTCATACTTGACGTTATGCTACCTGGTGCGGACGGACTAACCGTTTGCCGTACAGTACGCCCGCAGTATAGCGGCCCTATTCTAATGCTAACCTCTATGAGCGACGATATCGACGAAGTTGCTGGGCTTGAAACTGGCGCTGATGACTACCTTTCAAAGCCTGTTAAATCACGTGTTTTGTTGGCCCATTTACGCGCCCTTCTAAGGCGTGTAGAAGTTTCTGATGCCGTAGAGAACAGTACTGACTTTATTCATGCCGGAAAGGTCAAAATCAACCCTCAAAACCGAACCGTGATTTCTGATGGTCAAGTTGTTCACCTAACGACTGCGGAGTATAACCTTTTATGGCTGCTAGCCGAACGCTCTGGCGAAGTGGTGAGCCGAGAAGAACTCCACCGTAAAACCTTCCGTCTTGAGTACGATGGCACCGATCGAAGTATCGATTTGCGGATTTCTCGGCTACGAAAAAAATTAGGTGACGATCCCAAGCTACCTTACATCATTAAGACAATTCGTGGTGAAGGCTATTTGTTGACCAAATGATTCGCAAAATAATTGCCCCTCTGCTAATTTTAGTTGTTGCCAATATATTGGGCGGCACCTTTATCTATTACGTTTACTTCCCCTGGGTATTTGATATCGGAGAAAAAGAAGTCAGAGACAGTATTACCTCCGACGCTCGCGAACTTAATTTCAGATTGTCCATTCTCGATTACGATCATTCACCCCAGACTATTGCTCGCGCCGAATACGAACTGGACACAAAAATCACATCTGAAAAACTGTCCGAACTAAATCTCGATAAAAATATTAAAGATGAACTCAGACAAAACCGCTATCTGGTCTATATGAATGGAGAAGATGGGCCCATTGGACTTGTCATCTTGAATGATGATGAATCTATCTTGGTTCTTGGTCCTTATGACGCCCCTTATTTTTATGTCACAGTAAAAGACTGGATAGTATATGCTTTTACCTTGTTTCTTTTGAATGGTTCTATCTTGTACGGACTATACTATCTAAACCAAAGGAACCTGCGACCCGCCAGCTATGCCCTTGATAAAGTTCAATTTGATGGCCTTGCACTGGACAGAAAAAGTGACGCAATGCAAGACCTGTCCCTTAACATACCAAAACTTATTGAACACATTAACGATTTGCGAAAAGAGCACCAGCAGAGCCTATACAACCAACGAGATCTAATGCATGCGGTTGCGCACGAGTTCCGTGGTCCAATGGCTCGCTTAAGTTTTGCACTGGATCTCTTTAATGACAAAACCTCAGACTCTCGCCGTAAAAAACTATCGGATGATATGCATGATGCACTGGATGAACTTGACGCGCTGGTTCGCGAAGTACTTGGTTATTCCCGCCTGAAACACGGCCAACATCCTTTACAGCTATCGGAGTTCAACATTAAGGAACTGACTCAGGATGTGTGTAACAAAGTTAAAACTATTCATAACAACAAAAAATTCGTCATTTATAGTCAACCAAGCTCGGGAAGCATGGTGTATGCTGATAAAAGTTTAATCGAGCGAGCTTTAATTAACTTGGTTAGAAATGCGGCCCGCTTCTCAATTTCAACCGTTCAAATCAACCTCACTGAATATAATGAATCTATTGATATTCAAGTAGAAGATGATGGTCCTGGTATTCCTCCTGGCAAAAGAAAGAGAATTTTTGAGCCCTTTACACGTCTCGACTTTAGTCGTAATAGAGACTCAGGAGGTGCAGGTTTAGGGTTAGCGATTGCTAAAGGTATTATTTCCCGTCACCACGGTAAGATTTGGGCGGAAGACAGCCGAATGTTAAACGGTGCCCTTTTCACCATCACCATGCCGCTCAAACAACTTGAAGATGTTGAAGGTAACAGTCAGCCTGATGAAGAAGGACTTATCTAACGCCTCATGATCTGAAGCAGCTCCCATCCTAGGTTAGAAAGCTCTCAAGCACTAAACCCAATTTTCTGCCAAGCAAAACCCATATCCTGTTGTGCAACCTTAACTCGCTCCAAAGGCCAGCTTAAGGCTTCTGCCAACAGCTTACTAACCAGTTCAGGGCAATTGTTTTGTTCACTTAAGTGGGTAGCTATCACAAGTTGCAATGCATCACGGTCCATTTGCTGTAAAAGCTCTAACGCCTGTCGATTACTCATATGTCCCATTTTGCCAGCAACTCGTTGCTTGAGTCGATCTGGGTAAGGCCCATTCCAGAGCATCTCCTCATCATGATTACACTCAAGTAATATGCCATGACAAGGTGTAAGCTGTTCGACAATTTTCGGTGTGAAACAGCCAAGGTCGGTTAAAATTGCAAGGCGTAACCCATTTTGAGTGAAAAGGAACTGACAGGGCTCACGGGCATCATGGGGTACCGACAAGGGCGTAACGTTTAAGCTTCCTATAGAAAACGGCTCAAAGCCCTCGATCAGATTTAACGCGGGTAAATTACCGCACTTACCCGATAACAAACTACCCCTGGTGGACCAGACCGGAATCGAAAATCGCCGGCTTAAAGCACCAACCCCACTAATGTGATCCTGATGTTCATGAGTCACTAAAATACCATCAATTTGATCGGGTTCTAGATTTAAGCGAGGCAGACGTTTAAGAACTTCTTTGACGGTGAAACCACAGTCAACCATGACCGTGACTTCACCATTTGATACGAGCGTTGCATTGCCTTTACTTCCTGAACCAAGCGATGCAACTTTTAATTGATTATTGCTTTCCACGGCTTTTGAAGCTTGCTGCGAACTCCGGGTAGATTTTCGTAACCAAGTTGGCATCCAGCAAGTTACCTTCATCATCTTTAAACGTCATGCTAGTGCCTAAAGCTGTTGTCTCGATGTGAACTTGGTAATCACCAGGCTCCATCTCCACTTTCGGATTGGCTTCATCATCATTCCACAGCCACGCCCAAAAACCAGTTTCGGGTTCTTTGACATTAAAGTAATAAATTCCAGCCGACTGATCACGGTCAGAAACCGTTAGATTAAGTTCTTCAATAACTCTTGGTAGTTGTTCCCAAACAGACATTAAGTCACGCTCAGTCGTCAACGCAATATTACCCTGCTGATTGGTACCTAAATTCACATTAACAGTACCTTCTTCCAGAATCCGCTCACGAGCCTCTTTGGTGCGTTCAGAATCATAAAAACCCAAGAAAGCGTTCAAGAACTGATTGGCAATAGCCTTAGAAGGCGTCATTGCAACCCACTTGTCATTAACCAGACGCTGGCTTTGTGTATTTCGCGCCTGAACCGCAACTTCATTAGGGTTTTGACCAATAATTTCAAGCGTTACACGGTGGCGTTGTCCATCCAAATTATAAGAGCCGATATAGTTTGCCAAATCGGTTTCATCACTATCAGTGATCCAGTCTGTACTAACTTGTTTATCGCTGGAGGACACAACAGGAATACTCTTTTGCGTCACAAAACGCGACACATAATCCATTAATGGTGCGTCTTGGTGACGAACCCATACCGTTGGATGCAGTTGCTCTGAATCTTCACGCACGCCATCACCACCAAGCAACAATAACTGAGGTGGATCAAGGCTCAATCCTTTTCCCTTGGGATCACGATTAGTAATAATCACACCTTCAGGAACACGATAACGATCATCAACGCTGATATGTTTAGTAGCTGGAGGAACTTGTAACTCAGGCCCTTGCTGACTTTTCATATAGCGGTCATCAATATCTTCAGTGCCATCTTTGGCAGAGAACCAGCTGCATGAAGATACAGTGGCTAAAGAACTTATAATAATCAGTGTTTTATACTTATTTAATGTCGACATTCGCTTGTTCCAACGCTTGTAATACTTGTGAATGGTACTGTTCAGCTAATACAGTCAATGGCAATAAAATGGTCTCTTCACATTTACCCATTTGCGCCAGAGCCCACTTAACCGGAATGGGATTCGCTTCTACAAACAAATCCTGATGTAAGGCTGACAGTTTTTCATTAATAACAGTGGCTTGCTTCCATTGTCCTGCTTTGCCCAGATCGCACATTTTACTCATCAGTGCGGGAGCAGCGTTCGCAGTAACCGAAATTACGCCATGACCGCCCAGCTTCAAAAACTCCAAAGCTGTAGCATCATCACCACTTAACAGGGTGATTGGAGTCTTACACCGCCGATTTAGTTCCTCAACTCGGGATAAATCGCCCGTTGCTTCTTTTATTGCAACAATACTCTCAATATCTGCAAGGCGAGCAACTGTCTCAGGTAGCAAATCACACGCCGTACGCCCCGGGACATTATAGAGGATAATCGGTAGCTTAGTATTCTCAGCAACTGCTTTAAAATGCTGAAATAAACCTTCTTGACTTGGCTTACAGTAATAAGGCGTAACCACCAAGGCAGCATCCACCCCCATAGCTTGTGCTTGTTGGGTCAATGCTATGGTCTTTTTGGTGCTAATTGAGCCAGTGCCCGCAATTACCGGAACACGCCCAGCAACCTGCTTTACCACCAATTGCAGCGCGGCATCATAATCTCTGCTATCCACTGTCGCAGATTCACCCGTAGTGCCCATAATGACGATACCATGAGTACCTTCATCAATATGCCACTCGATAAGTTCTTGCAATGCATTTTTATCAAGAGAGCCATCCGCCTGCAGGGGGCTGATTATCGCTACAATGCTACCTGAAAACATAACTGAATCCTTAGGGCTTGCCCTTGTTTGCGGGCTATGTTAGCCAGCGAGACCAGTAAAAACAAGCAAAATCACAAAAAAGACGGGATTGCTTGCGACAATATTTTTTCTGACGTAAAGTGATCATGAAAACGATAAAAAAGACTCTAGAAATAAACTTCAAAGGAGGCTGATTTGAGCCAACCACAGCTTAATAAGAAAGCACCTAATTTTAAACTCCCCGCCACTGGCGACCAAACTCTTTCACTCGCCGACTTTAAAGGCAAAAACCTCGTCATCTACTTTTATCCCAAAGATAACACCCCTGGATGCACCACCGAAGGCCAAGATTTTCGCGATCATTTCAAGCAATTTCAGAAACATAACACCGAAATTTTGGGCGTATCTCGCGACAGTATCAGAACGCATGAAAACTTTCGTAAAAAACATGAGTTTCCCTTTGATTTGCTGTCCGACGTGGATGAAGAGATGTGCAAAGCATTTGATGTGATCAAACAAAAGAAACTCTATGGTCGTGAATACATGGGTATTGAGCGCAGTACCTTCCTTATCGATGCTCAGGGCAAACTGAAACAGGAGTGGAGAAAACTCAAAGTCAAAGGCCACGTTGAAGAAGTATTAGAAGCCGTTAAAGCACTATAATAAACCACTTGAGAGGTGCCTCATGGTAAAAGAAAACCTGGACGGAAAACGTCTGTTCGTATTGGACACGAATGTATTGATGCACGACCCCACTGCTCTATTTCGCTTTGAAGAGCATGATATTTTAATCCCTATGGTTGTTCTTGAAGAACTGGATGCTGGAAAGAAAGGGGTTTCAGAAGTAGCCCGAAATGTTCGGCAGGTCAGTCGTTATCTCGACGATCTGCTCTCCGCAGCGGAAGAAGGCGAAGATCCAATGGCTGAAGGCATTCATATAGGACTCATCCCACAAATTCAGGATCGCAACAAACACGGTAAAATTTTCTTCCAAACAAAAGAGCACATCGATAGACTCCCCGACTCACTGCCCAGTAGTAAAGCTGACAACACCATTCTTAATGTGGCGTTGGCGCTGCAAGCTCGAGATGATGACCGAACCGTTACGTTAGTTTCAAAAGATATCAACCTGCGCATAAAAGCCAATATTGTCGGTGTTCATGCTGAGGATTACTACAATGACAAAGTATTAGATGATGTCGAGCAACTTTATACTGGTTACTACGAACTACCAGAAGACTTCTGGGACACGCATAGTCGCGATATAGACTCTTGGCAGGAGGAAGGAAAAACCTTCTATCGCATACAAGGACCTCTTGTATCTGACTGGTCCTTAAATCAATGCCTGTTTCAACCGCAAGATAATTTCGAAGCCATTGTGCGTACCGTTGAAGAAACTGATGGCCATCCAACCGCTACTATTGAATTACTAGCTGACTATCGCAATGACAGCCATAATATTTGGGGAATCACCGCCAGAAATCATGAGCAAAGTTATGCACTGAACCTATTGATGGATCCTGAAATAGACTTTGTAACCTTGCAAGGTCCCGCAGGTACCGGTAAGACATTGCTAGCACTGGCTTCCGCTTTGGAGCAAACCATTGAGCTTAAGCGCTACAAAGAAATTATTGTGACTCGCGTAACCGTTTCGGTGGGTGAAGACATAGGCTTCCTTCCGGGAACCGAAGAAGAAAAGATGACTCCCTGGATGGGCGCTTTAATGGATAATCTTGAAGTGCTCTCTCCTTCGGACAATGATGAATGGGGCGTGGCTGCGACTCACGACTTGCTTAGAAAGTGGGTTAAGGTTCGCTCATTGAACTTTATGCGAGGCCGAACTTTTCTCAACAAATTTATCATTATTGACGAAGCGCAAAACCTGACCTCAAAACAGATGAAAACTCTTATTACCCGAGCAGGCCCAGGAACAAAGGTCGTCTGCATGGGTAACGTAGCACAGATTGACACCCCTTACTTGACAGAAACAACCTCGGGGATCACCTTTGTCGTCGACCGCTTCAAAAACTGGCCACACTCAGGGCACATGACGCTAAAACGTGGCGAACGCTCACGTTTGGCCGATTACGCTTCAGAGCTACTATAACAACATCCTTTAGAACGTAAAAAGCCTCGTAATTTCACGAGGCTTTTTCTTAAGCGTCACTATCAGTTTTTCTCGCTGATACATTAGCTGTAACACTTTACAATACAAATTCATAGATGAGATTACAATATCCTTATCGCTTATTTCATTAGCATTAATAAATCTTATATTTCATCTAGTTAACGCGTAATAAAAAGAAACATCTTAGCGCTATTCTTAGTGTATTCATCCTTAAATAGGCACTCTTTGCCTCCGGTCTTAGACCTCCCCTTATCCCATGATTGACTTAGCAAAAATCGTGGCGTAAAACTCTTCGCAAACAACTGGCAAAACTGTTGCCATATCTAATAATAGGAGAAAGGAAGGAATGAAACCCTTAAAATCAATAACCACTGTGTGGGGAAGTGCTCTGTTGCTCGGCCTGGCTGCTTGTGCCAGCGTACCAGAGAAAGAAAGCTCGACTACAAAAGAAGCCAGCGCCTTTCAGTCGGTGCTAGAAAAGACTTACCAAGCAGATGCTCCCGGAGCGACCGTGGTGGTTTCCAAAGATGGCAAAGTCATTTTCTCAGAGGCCTACGGTATGGCTGATCTTGAGATGGGCGTTGCCATGAGCGAAGACCATACTCTACGCCTGGCCTCAGTTACCAAACAATATGCCGCTGCAGCAATACTTTTGCTAGCCGAAGAGGGAAAACTATCACTGGATGATCCATTAACCCGCTTTCTGCCAGACTTTCCAGCGGATAATGTCACTATCCATCATTTGCTCAATCACACCTCAGGTATTGCCAGCTACACCAGCATTCCTGGTTACTTTACCGATGAGCGCATTCGTCGCGAAGTAAATACGGATGAACTGATCGCGGTATTTTCAGAGATTGAGGACGACTTCGCTCCGGGTGAAAGCTGGCGCTACAACAATTCAGGCTACGTGTTACTTGGCGCGATCATTGAGAAAGTCAGTGGACAAAGCTGGAATGCCTACATAGAAGAAAAGTTACTCAAACCTGCTGGAATCGAACACACTGGTTATTACCCAGATGAACAAGTTCTGACCGGTCGTGCGCGTGGATATCAGATGGCCGACGGCAAACCGGTTAATGCGCCTTGGCTGAGCATGACTCAACCCCATGCCGCTGGGGCTCTTTCGGCGACAGCACTAGACGTAGATCGCTGGCAGCGTGCCTTGCATGGCGGCGACATCATTTCCCAAGAAATGTTAGAACGGATGTATACGCCGGACGAAGCTGCGAGTGAAGCCGGATACGGTTACGGACTGATGCGCGGAAGCCTGCACGGACAACTAATGCTCCATCACGGTGGCGGTATTCACGGCTTTAATACCCATGCGCTCTGGTTGCCGGAAGCAAAGCTGTCCGTGGTTGTATTGAGCAACTATGCCGGTCTGGAGCCACGCCCAGGTGATGTTGCCCAACGCCTGGCAGCTCTGGCGATTAATAAACCCTTCCCGATTGAACTTCCCACTATTGAGCTTTCAGATGAAGCGCTGAAAGCAGTGGTCGGCGTCTATCGAATTAATGAAAATACGACTCGCAGCTTGCGCGTTGTAGACGGTGAGATCATCAGTCAGCGTGATAGCGGTGCAGAATTTAAAGTACGCCCAGTGGGCGATGACCGCTTCGTCTTCTTAAACTCCCTGAGTTCATTCCAGCTTAAGCGTGATGACCAGGACACAGTGACAGGCCTTGATTTCTATCAGGGCGGTGAATCCGAGCCAGAATACGCCAAGAAAATAAGCGATACGGTCGAAGTACTGGTAGAAATCGAACTCACTCCAGCACAGATGGAACGCTTGGTGGGTGATTACCAAATCCAGCCCAACTTCATACTCAGCATCCGCCGCGGTGAAAAAGGCCTTACTGGTCAAGCAACCGGCCAACCAGCCATAGACTTCATCGCCTATAGCGAAAACATGCTCCACAACAAACAAGTTGGCGCCAAACTAGAGTTTGATCTGAAAGGAGATAAACCAGCAAGCGGTTTAACCCTTCATCAAGGCGGACAGAAAATGCCGGCTCCTCGCGTGGGTGATTAATCGGACTAATTAACAGTTAAAAATATATATACAAAACAAAAAGCCTCGTCCTTAAACGAGGCTTTTTAATTACTTAAACAGCAATAACTGTGCATCTTCTGATTGAGCCAAACCCTTCACAGTAGTACAATTTGATCTTCTGAGAATAGTTTTCTTTTCTCAGAAAACAGTTTTCCATTAACTTAGTTCATACTTAACTTAGATACCATGAAGTTAAACTGATAATGTACCGTTAGCCTCATAGCCTCAAGAGTCTTTACGCTCAAGCTCACTATTACCCCAGTCATATATCTCTTTACCGTTTTCTAAAGTCATATAAAATGGTGGGTAGACAATTAAAGTCAAGAAAATAATATAGAAATAATTATCATTAAAAATTTGGAATAGTATAACTATTCCCATACCTACTAACGCTGCTGCAAGACAGAGACGAACCCCAAAGTTAGATACAATTATGCAAGGGTACTTTGAAACTGCCATCTCAACTCTATTATCTTCTATAGAAGATAATATCTTCACCGCCCTATGCGAAAAATACCAAGCTATAACTCCAGTGCCGACGTATAGAATAAGCAAAAAAAACCTCAATGATTCAATAGAACTAAACTCAACGTCTAAAAATGGTAGTTTTGGAATGCTTTCAACAACTGCTGAACTACTCAAGTAATAAAATATTCCTGATATAATTAAGCCAGAGAAAACAGACCTCTGACACAATTTCAAGGACTCCCTAAAATTAAATATTTTTATTTATATTAATTGCTCCAAGTTTCCCCTCCTAGTGCTTTTTGCTATTCGAACTAAACTTATTATCATCGACTCTTTTTTACAAGTTCGATTTTACGGTGACAGTAGTTAGGGGAGTATGAACTCCCGCTTGCGCGGGAGTGACAGATGCAAACCTATTACAAGGCTTTTCTAACTCAACTCTATATTAAGATTCTTCCGTAGGTTCTGGTGAATCAAGCACTTTTTGCTCACCAAGTTCTTCTTCTTGCTCTTCTTTCTCAAGTTGGATTTTATGACCTTTTAAGGCTGATAAAACCGCATTGACCAGTATGGCTAGCGGAATCGCGAAGAAGACTCCCCAAAAGCCCCACAAACCACCAAATAGAAGGATCGAGCCAATAATGGCCACAGGATGCAAATTGACCGCTTCAGAGAAAATGAGTGGAACCAATAAATTACCATCTAAAATTTGGATAATCAGGTAAACCACAATCAGTATGTAGAAGTCATGAGTAAAGCCCCACTGGAAAAAAGCAATCAGCGCCACCGGAATGGTGACCAGTGCGGCACCAATATAAGGGATTAAAACGGAAAGGCCCACACAGACGCCCAGTAGTAGAGCGTAATTGAGCCCCATGAACAGAAAAGCGATGTAAGAGGCGGTACCGACAATGACAATTTCAAGCACTTTACCACGGATATAATTACCAATTTGCTGATTTACTTCACTCCACACGGCCTCGGCCAGGTGCCGCTCCTGTGGTAGCCATTGAGTACACCAGCTGATGATCTGTCTGCGATCTTTAAGGAAGAAAAAAACCAGCAATGGTACTAAAATAATATAGACCATTACCGTGGCCACACTCATTAAAGAACTTACAGAGGCACTCAAAATTGCCTCCCCCCACTTTGCTAGCTCGCTATTCAAGTTCGCGAAAAAAGCACTAACTTGCTCGGTACTGACAAAGTTGGGATATTTTTCAGGAAGTTCAAGAATACTCTCTCGTACCTTTGTCATAATATTAGGAAGCTCAGCCACCAGCTTGGCTCCCTGCTCCCAGACCAAAGGAATCAAACCAAAAACGACAATTAACACGAGTCCAATAAACCCGGCAAATACGAGTAGCACGGCCCAAATTCGTGGCACTCCCTTCCTCCGCAGTACAGAAACCACAGACTCAAGTAGATACGCAAAGACCAACGCCCACAAGATTGGAGCAAGGATGTCGCCAACCGTTAGAATGATAAAAAAGCCCACGATCAGCAACATACTCAGCACTATGGTTGCCGGGCTTGAAAAGTTACGCTTAAACCAACGGGTAAAAATCGTAGTCATTGTTTATCCACTATTTATGTCAACCTGTAGTCACTAACAACTATGACACATGATACACAGTTCGAGATTGAACTTTTACCACACAAGTCCCATCATATACAGTAACTTGCTAGTGATTTTGTCATAAGACATGTAACCACCTATGAATAAAACTAAAAGGCTGCGCCCCAAAAAGCTGCTCTTCTTACTTAGGGCATTGAGCTTGAGCACCGCTATAACTCTCCCCTCACTACCTGTGGAGGCGGCCAGTAATGACCTACCTAAATTAGGTGAAACTGCTGGCGCAACATTGTCAGTGTCCGAAGAGCAGATAATTGGCGACAGAATTATGAGCCAAATTAGACGTAGCCAGTTTTTAATGAAAGATCCCCTGATCACAGATTATATTCAACAACTCGGACATAAGTTAGTCGCCGCTAACCCAGATGCGCTAGGCAGAAGATTTCAGTTCTTTGTCATTCAGGAAAGCTCCATCAACGCATTTGCGTTACCTGGCGGCTATATTGGTATTCACTCTGGCTTAATAACGGCATCACAGAGCGAAAGCGAACTAGCCTCAGTGCTCGGCCATGAGGTAGCGCATGTTACCCAGCGACATCTTGCCCGACGTTTAGAGCAGCAAGACAAAATCTCCATCCCGACTATTCTGGGCGTGATAGCTTCAGTCATTGCCGCAACCCAAGATCCAGAGGCTGGAATAGCTGGCATGAGCGCCACCCAGGCAGCAGCCCAGCAGAGTATTATTACCCATACCCGTGACAACGAAAAAGAAGCCGATAGGATTGGTATTACGATGCTTTCGAGTGCAGGTTTTGACGTGCGTGCTGCGGCTGATTTCTTTGAAACCATGCAACAAGCCAGTCGCTATACGCAAAAACCTCCCGAAATTTTGTTGACTCACCCACTATCAAGAAATCGTATCGCCGAAGCTCGCGAGCGTTCTAAACTATACCCACAAATAGATCACCAAAACTCGGTCGATTATCATTTGGTTAAAGCCCGTATTAAAAGTATTGATGTCATCAATAACAATGACACATATCGCTTGTTGGAACAGAAGTATAATAAAGATCAACTAACATCCATTGAGGAGCGATATCTTTATGCTGAGCTCTTAAAAAGCAAAGGAAAAACACAACAAGCACTTTCTGTATTAAAAGATTTATACAAGGACTATCCGGATAACCATTTATTATTATTCAGCTTGGCCGAAACGCACCGAGCCAATAATAATGCATCGGAAATCTTACCTGAACTCACTAAACAGCTTGAGAAAACTCCAGGTTCAACAAAATTAATTGTAGCCACTGCGCAAATTTATCTAGAAAACAAACAAGCAGATGAGGCGGAGAAATTGCTATTGCGCTATGCTGATGTGAATCGTTCTAACCCTAATTATTTATATGTTCTTGCAGAAGCGCAGGCCCAAGCAGGTCATACGCCGGAAATGCATGAAACTACGGGACAGTATTTGTTGTTATTGGGTGACTTAAGAACAGCCAAGAAACATTTTGAATTAGCACTTAATGGCAACTCAAAGGATCCTTACGCACAAACTCGAATTCAAGCAAGGCTCGACGAGGTGAACCAAAAGATTCGTGAAATTTTAACAGAGAATGCACGCTCAAGATTTTCGCAAAGTTAATAAAAGAGAGTATTACACCTATATTTGATGCCCTGCTCAGAATTAATTCTGAGCAGATTTAATTTTCTCAATCAATTCAATAATTTTATGTCGATCAACCTTCCCCAACAAAGGCCCCATAACCTCGCCTTTTGGCGTGACAATAAAGCTTGCAGGCAAGCTTTGTGGGCGCTCCACAGGTAAATAAGGCATTGGCTCAGTAGCGACAACTGGGTATTGGATATCCAGCCTCTCCGATAATGCTACCAACTCATCATTAGGTAGCTTATCGAAACTCACTCCGATAACGTGAATCTCATCGTTTTCTTGCGCTAGCAAATTCAGCTCAGGGATTTCCTCCAGGCATGGCGGACACCATTCAGCCCAAAAGTTAATGACCAACCAGTTTCCCTGATAATCAGCAAGGTTTTTCCGCTCACCATTTAGCAGCGAAAAGTCTTTATCAACATCACAAGCAGACAGACCAGCTAAAAAACCAGCAATGAGGAGTACTCGTAAACACAAATGTCTCATAATAATCATTTAAAAATCATTGAGTTAGAAAGAATTAAATTGAATAGAATGGTGGAAATACCACTAACTTTCGGGCATATTATACGGAGAGGACTGAATAAATAATAGAACTATAACCAGGTAGACGCTATTAATGACACAATTAAAGCTTACATACCCTTCTTTACAGGCTGGACAGGAGTTTATGCTGGATACAGCTCCTTCTGCTATTAGTGCCTGGCTTGCACGTTTAGCCTTTTCAGATATTGATAAAGCTCTTGAAGAGATACATAAAGTTGCCAAAACTTTAAATCGTTGCCAGCAGAAAACAGCTCATAGAGAAGCCAACTTTGTAACCTTAAGCAAAGGGTATTTGCAAATCAGCAAACACCTTCGCGAACATAACGATCGCCGAACAATAAAAGTCAGCCATGCTCAGCTCAAAGCTCTCCATTCGCTCAGCACCGAAATGGCTTTTGGCTTTAAACGTATTGTCGATGAGCTAGTAAGTAAAACTTTCACTTTAAAAAAGAACGACCGACTGGCGAAAGCCATTAATCGTTCTCAACATTACCTTGGCATTATGCTCATTGAACACTATCAAATGCATACGCCGGTACCAGCCTACCTGTGGCACGAGCTGCATATGCTGTATGAATATGCTACCGAATCCAAACTACATAGAACTAAAACTAACTCATCAGATGATGCTTTAGAGCCTTTATCAACCATTGAAGAAACCTATATCCGAAGCTGTTTGATGGCGATTATTGACCCCTATCACCTGGGGGATAACCTTCATTGGCACTTATTTAAATATTTTTATCACTGGGGCGATAAAGCTATTTTAGACAAAAACTTACAACACTTTAGTGATAGTAGATGCTTTATCATTAATCTTAATGAAGGCAAAAAGCCGCTCTTCATTCAAAAAGAAACCGAATATGAAGATTCGGGTCACCTACGACTATTACTAACCCACCAATTATTGGAAGTTGTAGAGCGACATATGCTGAAGCTGGAAGAAAGCCAGGAACTACCCAAGCCAGGATTTTACCGTGCAATCGATACAAAGCTAGCATTAAAATTATTGCATCGAATTTTCACATACTGTGACCAGCATTTGAAGCGTGAGTCTACGCGATACCCTACTATGGGCCATGTCAGTACAGTTTGGGGCCCCGCCGCCATTCAAAAGACTCTGTCTTCAAAAGATAAACTGACTATTAATGAGCATCTCGGCTATCAAATTAAGGAACTGCTGGGAGATAATTACAAAATAGGAATTAACTGGCAAACGGTTAATTACAGTGAGGGAGGTATGTGTATTCGTCACAACAAGGAGCAAGTTGTGCAACTCGCTGTTGGTAGTATTGTGTTGATCAGAATAGACTCCAATCCCGAGGAGCCTAACCGCTGGCAATTAGCAATCAGCCGCTGGCAAAATATTGACCATACTCGCGGAACGACGATAGGTGTCGAGTATTTACGTGGTGAGCCAGAGCTGAATTACTATCTCACCAAAACTAAAGACGATGAAATAGTAAAACACCCAGTTATCACACTAAAACAGAGTGGTGACTTTCCATCAGTTATGATAGCGTCACGCAGCTTAATTGGCGGTCAGAAATTATTACAAATTGAAATAGCTGGAAAGCACTACCCGAGCTATGTGACGCATATTCATGAAAGTAGCTCACAGCTTGCTATTTACGGGATTCGTAGAAACTAACTCCACATCAAGCGCTTTTGCCATCCCCAAGTTTGCCTGCTCAATCGGTGTGCTGAAACTATCATTTTTCTCGTCTGACAACGCTTGATTATTATTGGGTAATCGCCAGCTGCCTCGGCGGTAAACTTCCTCGATAGTCAGTGAATGACCTGTTAGCTTCAAGCAATATTGCTCGCCTTCAAGTTTGGCTAAAAAGTTAAGCCTTAATAACTGCTCCAGATACCCTCGTAGCGTCTGTTCATGTAAGTAACTGAATTTACTCTTAAGCTGCTCTAACGAAAGAGAGCTCTCTTTGTCTTGGGCCTGAATAAAAAACTGCAAAATCTTAAGCACAGAAATGAACTCATGCTCGTGCTTCTCGCTTTCAACTTCAAACCGATGAAGCCCAAAGCAAACAATTACCCCTAGTAATAGAATTGACCAGGAAAGATAGACCCAAAGAAAGAAGATTGGGATGGCTGTTATAGCACCATAAATAAGTTCATAACTGGAAAACTTGGTGACAAAGATAGCGAAGCCATATTTTGCCGCTTCAAAGAGTATTGCAGTAATTACTGCCGCGACAAGGGCTTTATAAAACCTGACCTGAGTATAGGGAACCACCATATACAAGGCCGAAAAAGCTAGTACGATTAGGATAAAAGGCAAACCAAAAGTCAATATTCCGCTGAGATCTGAAACAATCGGTAACGTCGCAAAATAGGATGATGCAGCAAGGCTAGCAGCTATTAAAATGGGTGCCATGGTCAGCATTGCCCAATAAGCAAGAATTTTGTGGATGCCTTTTCGTTGAGTAGGCATTTCCCACAATGCATTAATCGAACGATCAATTGAGCGCATTAACAATAGCGAAGTGACTATCAAAAAACCAAGACCTATCGCTGATAAGTTTTTAGACTTAGAAACATATTCATTAAGGTGTTCTTGAACCGCTAAACCAGTTTCAGGCATTAGATTATCAAAAATAAGTGCCTGAACCTGTGTATTAACACCTTCAAAGGAAGGGAAAACCGCCATTAGACTGACTGCAACCGTCATTAATGGCACCAACGCCAACATATTACTGAGCGTTAACTCCGCCGCCATGGCGCTGGTTTGCTTTTGATTAAACTGGATAAAAACAAATTTAATAAAGGCTTTTAACCACTTCCATCTTTTTTCCATGCTCATTTATGCCTAAAATAGCCCTACATTTGAATAAATTACATCATATTATGAGTGAAATTAACATCTTACATAATCCTCGCTGCTCAAAATCGCGTCAAACACTGGCTCTTTTACAAGAAAACGGGGTTGAGCCTAACGTTATTGAGTATTTAAAGACCCCACCAAGCAAAACTAGGCTGAAGCAGATCGTAAAATTATTAGGTGTCTCACCGCGCGATATCATTCGGACTAAGGAAGCCGAATACAAAGAAGCTGGTTTGGATAATCCTGATTTAACCAAAGAGCAAATCATTGAACTCATGGTCAGCAATCCAAAAGTCATTGAGCGGCCTATCGTTTTTTCAAACGATAAAGCTGCCGTAGGCCGCCCCCCTGAAAATGTACTGACAGTCATTAAATAACAAGGAATCATTTTGCAGCAAATCCTGATTTTGTATTATTCGCGCCATGGGCATACCCGCCAGATGGCGCGCCTTATTGCTCGTGGTGTCGAAACCGTCGAGGGTTGCGAGGCCTTGTTAAGAACTGTACCTGCAGTTACTAGCGTCGAGCAATCTTCTTCAGATATCAACGCAGAAGAAGCTAGCGACCCTTTTGTGACGCTGGATGAGCTTAAAGGGTGTGATGGACTCATTCTAGGCAGCCCAACTCGCTTTGGCCACATGGCCTCACCGTTAAAATATTTTTTGGAAACCACCTCAGCAATCTGGATGTCGGGCGCACTGGCAGGTAAGCCAGCGGGGGTCTTCACCTCAACAGGAACTTTACATGGTGGACAAGAAGCAACTCTATTGAGCATGATGCTACCTTTATTGCATCATGGCATGCTAATTACTGGACTGCCCTACTCTGAAACGGAGCTGATTCATACTGAAACAGGCGGCACACCTTATGGAGCGTCGCATACCGCAGGGACTAATAATGATAAGCTTATGAGCGAGTCTGAGAAAAAACTTTGCATTGCCCAAGGTAAGCGGATTGCAAGCTTAAGCATACAACTGGCAAAATAATCAGCCACTTTTAAAGTAAGGTACAAAAGTTACATGCAAAATGATTTGAATCCACATCTGGTCAGCGCCAGTCGCTACCGCCTAATCGGACTCGCAGTATACGTAGCGGTCTTAATTATGATGCCTTTCTTTATTGTAAAAAATCATGAGAGCCAAGCATTAGTTTATTTTTCATTAACTATCTGGTGGGCACCTTTGCTGATTGCAGTTCCGGGGCTGATTAAAGGCAAGACTTACACATACGGTTGGACAGGCTTTATTATTTTACTCCCCTTCTTTTATGCCTTTTTCTACATTATTGAACCAGAGAAGTTTCAATGGTCACTGATCATTTCGATACTCTGTGTAATCTATTTCTTTGCTTCAGTTTTATACGTTAAGAAAAACGCATTAGGGCACGGTGTAAAGACTAATAAAGATGCTAAAAAAGCAAAAGGGCTGGAATAAACCAGCCCTTTTATTTCTCAATACCTAACTCAACTAAACATTAAATAAATCTTTATAAGCTCTAAAACGCAGAAAGTGATCGCACAACACTAATGCCGCCATCGCTTCAACAATCGGTACGGCTCTCGGTAACACACAAGGGTCATGACGCCCCCGTCCATGAAACAGCGTTTCTTTACCATCAAGATTTACCGTTTCCTGCTCTTTAATAATAGTTGGCGTCGGTTTGAAGGCCACTCTAAACACGATCGGCATCCCATTGGAAATACCGCCCAATACACCACCAGAATTATTAGTTCGAGTTTTGACTTCGCCATTCTGGTTAATGAACACATCATTGTGGGTTGTGCCACTCAATAAAGTCCCTGCGAAACCAGAACCAATTTCAAAAGCTTTTGACGCATTGATCGCCATCATGGCTTTGGCCAAATCAGCTTCTAACTTATCAAAGACTGGTTCACCCAGACCAACTGGCACAGATTTAATTCGACACTCAACAATACCACCCAGCGAGTCACCATTTTTGCGAGCCTGTTCTATTTTGGCAATCATCTGCTCAGCCAGTTTCAGCTCAGGACAGCGCACAGGAGTCTGCTCTATCAAGCTGGCATCCACCGCATCAGAATCTAGCGACATAGTTAAATCCTGAACGCTTTTAACGTAAGCTACAATCTCTGTGCCCAAAGCTTGTTCCAGCACCTTTCGCGCAATAGCACCAGCCGCTACATGTCCTGCTGTAATCCGCGCTGAACTGCGACCACCACCAGCCACATCGCGTATGCCGTACTTTTTCTGGTAGGTGTAATCCGCATGACTAGGCCTGAAAATAGACTCAAGTTCTGAGTAGTCTTTGCTGCGTTGATCCTGATTAGGAATTAACAAACTGATTGGTGTGCCGGTAGTGATGCCATTAACCACACCAGACATAATCTGCACCTGGTCAGCTTCATCGCGGCGGGTTGTAATTGTGCTTTGCCCAGGACGACGGCGATCAAGGAAAACCTGTATATCCTCCTCAGACAGCTTCAATCCTGCCGGACAACCCTCAACCACAGCACCAATCGCTTTGCCATGAGACTCGCCCCAATTGGTCACTCTGAATAAAGTTCCGAAACTATCGCCTGCCATAAGGATTTCCTAATACTTTAATGTTCTGCTGAGACTGTTTCTGCAGCTCTCTCGAAGACTGGTTCAGTCACCATACCAATCTGCTCAAGATACTGCCAATAGTCGGGGAATGACTTGGCCACTGCTTCCGAGGATTCAACCCTCAGATCCTTTAACTTGATACCGATTAAAGCTAAGCTCATGGCCAAACGATGGTCATGGCAACTGGAAACTTTAGCAGCTATTAGCTGTTGCCCCCCGCGGATGGTAATACTGGATTCATCGTACTCACAATCTGCGCCAAGCTTCTTCAACTGCTCACATAAGTCGACAATACGATTAGACTCTTTATAAGCTAAGTGAGCAATGTTGGTTATATAAGTTTCGCCTTCCGCAAAACAGGCCAAAGCCGCCAGGGTTGGCACCACATCAGGCATATTCCCCATATCCACTTCGATGCCTTGTAGCGGAGAATCATATTCAACTTTAAGATCATCCTGCTTAAGATAAACTTTGGCACCCATACGTTCCAGAACTTGAGGGAACCTTGACTCACCTTGCGGAGAATCAAAATGATAGTTATGGATAGTGCAACTTGACTCAGCCAGCAAGGCAGCAGCTAAAAAATAGCTGCTACTCACCACATCACCGGCAACATGAATATCTTGTCCAGCTAAAGTTTGCTGACCGGGGATAAAAAATTCCCGACAATTGATTCGCTTTACTTCGCCACCGAACAATTCTATAGCCCGCAAGGTTAACTCTACATAACTTTCGGATACGGATTCTGAGCTCAAATGAATCAATGTGTCTTTCTCAGACCTTAAACAGGCAATGAGTAGACCACTTAAAAATTGACTACTTCGAGAAGCGTCCAACTCACAAGAACCACCAGCAATTGGTCCCGAAACCTTTATCGGTAAATAACCATTATCACTGTCAATGCTGACGCCCAGGCCTTCAAGGCTGGCGACACTTTCTTGCATTGGTCGTGATTGCATCTGCTGGCTGCCAGTGATGGTGATTTTGTGCCCATCTGGCGAATAAAACAAACCGGTTAAGGCGGTAATAAAGCGCGCTAAAGTGCCACTATCATGACAATCAATAACAACCTCATCCACCAGTTCAAAGCTTTCAATGCCATGAATCTCAACGCAGGTTTGATCAAGCCACTCAACTCCAGCACCTAGTGCTTTAATAGCACTCAATGCGGCGAGTATATCGTCATTTCGAGGAACATTGCTCAGTCGGGTGGTTCCACTGCTGATGGCAGCCAGTACCACATAGCGGTTGGCCAAATATTTACTACCGGGCAACTTTAAGTTGAAAGGCTTTATCGCACTTGAAACTATTTTTCGATCAGTCAAAAGATATCATCACTTTTATTATCAATTAATCTTGAGGTTGTAATTCATCCAGTAATTCAGATAACAGCTCAACATCACGATCGGCTAAACCATCTGCTTCTACAGCATCTTCAACAAATAGTGCAAATTCAGCAAACCATTCATCATCGGATAAATCATCGGCAGGTATCAAATCTACCATCGGAATCAGATACCCAATTAAAAACAATTTCTCTTCTTCAACCTGCTGTTCCATTTCCAGCAGTTGTTGCTTGATTGTTTCTGCTATCGACATAGTGTGAGCCTTTTTCAATTGATTCAGTCATGTTGAGTTCATGACGTGCATTATGAGCCGCATTAGACATAGTCTTAGCGTATTCCGCCACTAAATCTAACATTTTATCGGGCGTATTATAATGCTCATTGATCAAGTTAACTATGGCTGAGCCGGTAATAATTCCATCGACACCTGCCTGAGCGGCCTTTAACACATGCTCAGGTTTAGAAATACCAAATCCCTGCACTAACGGCGGTGCTCCTAATTGCTTTAGATTATCGATCAGAGCAGTTCCTGTTTCCTGCTCACTGTTATCGGCCCCAGTGATTCCTTTGCGACTCAGCACATAGGTATAGCCCCGGCTGTAGGTGGCAATAAGCTCTAAGCTGGATGGGCTCGCATCAGGCGGCGCAATATAGACCGTATCGATACCCAGAGATTGTGCCGACGGAGCAAATAGGTCACGCTCCTCTACGGGACAGTCAGCAATCAGTACCGAATCAACCCCTGCTTTTTGTGCATCATGATAGAACTGCTCAATGCCAGGGGCAAAGACCAGATTGGCATAAGTCAAAATACCGAGGGGTAAATCAGGATATTTAACGCGAATTTTAGCAACCAAATCAAAGGCTTTCTGCACACTAAAACCATTGGCTAGAGGTCTAAGACTGGCAGTTTGAATCACTGGTCCATCGGCTACAGGATCGGAAAAGGCAAAACCCAGCTCCAGTGCATCGGCCCCACTCTCAACCAATCTATCAATGAGTTGTAAAGACAGCTCCTCTGTAGGGTCACCCAGCAGCACAAATGGAATATAAGCCAATTGATTGGAATCTTTGAGTCGTGCAAATAATTGTTTATAACGCATATTCATTCTCTTTATCGAAATTGATGTGTTAGGCAGTCTCTTGCAGGAGACTCATGACATGAGCTAAATCTTTATCGCCGCGTCCGGAAAGGTTGACCAGAATATTGAGCGGCTCACTGGATTCAGCAGCCAACTTTTTGGCATATGCCAATGCATGCGATGATTCAAGTGCAGGAATAATCCCCTCGGTTTTTGATAATTCCTGAAATGCTTCTAGCGCCTCTTCGTCGGTCACCGAAACATATTCAGCCCGACCGGCAGTCATTAAGTGAACATGCTCAGGTCCAATGCCAGGATAATCGAGACCAGCAGAGACTGAATGCGACTCCTGAACCTGACCTTCGCCATCCTGCAACACATAGGTTCTAGAACCATGCAAAATGCCCTCACGCCCTTTTAATAAAGTTGCACCATGTGCTTTGGTATCGAGTCCTTTACCGGCTGGTTCAACACCAATTAATCGAATATCCTCATCTTTAATGAAGTCCGCGAAAATACCAATCGCATTAGATCCACCGCCAACACAGGCCACAACAGCATCAGGCAGCTTGCCAATTAACTGTTTCATTTGCTGCTTGGCCTCTTCGCCAATGATTTTCTGGAAAGTACGCACCATTTTAGGAAACGGTGCTGGACCAGCGACAGTACCCAACAAATAATGAGTGCTTTCGTAGCTTGATGCCCAATCACGCAAAGCTTCATTAATGGCGTCTTTTAAGCTGGCGCTTCCATTGTCTACAGGAATGACTTCTGCCCCCATCAACTGCATCCTGAAAACGTTAGGAGCCTGACGGTCGCAATCCTTTTTGCCCATATAAATAGTCGCCTTTAAACCCAGTAAGGCACAAGCCAGCGCTGTAGCCACGCCATGTTGCCCAGCCCCGGTTTCCGCAATGATGCGGTGCTTACCCATTTTCTTGGCTAATAAAGCCTGAGCCAAAACCTGATTGGTTTTATGCGCACCGCCATGCAACAAATCTTCACGCTTGAGAAAAATACGTGACTGATTAATGCGTGCGTAAGATGTGCATTCGGTCACTGGGGTTGGGCGTCCTGCATATTCCTTCAGCAAACGGCTTAGCTCAGTTTGAAATTCATCATCAAGCAATGATGCCTCGAATGCTCGATCAAGTTGTTGCAGTGCTGGCATTAATAACTGCGGGACAAACTGTCCGCCATATTGCCCGATATAAGCACCTTCAAACTCGAAGCTTGTGGGTGAATTAACTTTTTGATTCATGATGAAATACCTCCAACAGCCACTTGGGCTAAATTGTCATCTGGTTTCGAATCTTTATCTTGTGATTTAAAACGATCCGACTGTGGCCGACAATGACTAAAAAATTGTTTAAGCAAGGCTTCGCTCTTTACTCCCGGACTCGACTCAACTGAGCTGGATAGATCAACTTTGACCACACCCAACTTTTTGAGTTGTTGAATGTTATCTGCACTTACCCCTCCTGCTATACGAAGCTTTGTGGCACGAAGGTCTGAATCCAGTTGGCTTAATGGGGACCAATCGAAGGGGACACCAGTACCGCCCCGATGACTTTGCGCCACATTAGTCACCTCAGTATCCAGCAGCACCTCATCATAAGTTTCGAGTAGAGCTTTTAATTCTGAGGTAAGATTTTCTGCTGATAGCTGCTCTCTAACGTGGAAAACTTTTGACACCTTAACAGAGGGAAATTGCTGTTTTATTTTATGAGCAAACTGTATCGATTCATCGCCATGCAGCTGTATAACTTGTAACTTGTATTGTTGCGTTGCAGACAAAACCTCATCAATCGACTGATTCTGGAAAACACCAACTAGAGGTTTGTTTGAATTAATTATTTTATTGATAACAAGACGCTTTGAGTTGGGCGTAAAAATCAAACCTACATAGCTGGCAGGAGAAGTTTGCAATAGGTCAGCATCAGACTGTTGTGTGATGCCGCATACTTTAATATCGCCATACACCAGTTGCCGAGCTGCTAGCTCCAGGTCAACCTCCTTCATAAGGCTGGAACCGACCAGGCAGGCGTCTGAAAACTGTGAAAGTTCTAATACATCTTGATGGGTATTGATACCGGATTCAGTGATGACCAAACGGTCTGCCGGTACCTTTTGTACCAGCTCTTTAGTGTGTTCAAAACTGGTCGATAAATCTTTCAGGTTACGATTATTGATACCAATAATTTTAGCGCCTAATTTTATCGCTCGTTCAAGCTCTGCTTCGGTATGAACTTCAGTCAGTACATCCACATTTAAAGCTTCGGCTTGCTCCTGACAAATTTGATAGTCTTTGTCATTAAGCACAGACAACATTAACAATACGGCATCAGCTCCAAAGTGACGCGCCTGTCGAATTTGTTTAGGCGATAAGATAAAGTCTTTGCACAGTAAAGGCTTATCAGTAAGCTCTCTTACTTTCTTCAGGTTGGAAAAGCTTCCCCGAAAAAATCGCTCTTCAGTCAGCACGGAAATGGCATCTGCATATTGCTCATAAACAGGGACGATTTCGTTTAGGTCAAACTCAGCGCGTATAAGTCCTTTGGACGGCGAGGCCTTTTTGCACTCCATGATAAAACCATAATGTGGCTTACTAAGAGCATCATAGAAGCTTCGTTCGCTCGGCTCCAGGTCATAGTAGTCAGGCGTGTTACCAATAACATTGCGCTTATGTTCAAGGATGGTCTCTAAAACATTAAGCATGGGAAGCCTCCTTAATCATTTGTAAATGCTTATAGGCTTGGCCAGTTTTTAATAAATCCTTAGCCAACTGTGTTCCTGCTTTAAAGCTGTCCGCAAGATTATTGAGAACTAACAAGGCGCCACAGTTCACAGCTACCATATCAATATGCGCATCACTACCCTGACCTTTCAACAATTGTTCAGCAGCAAGAACATTATCATCAACACTGCTGGCCTGAATACTGGCAATACTATGCCGCTCAATGCCAAAATCTTCTGGCGAAAGAGTCAACTCTTCAATGACACCGTTATTGAGCGAAACGACAAAGGTACTGTCATGCACTGTAATTTCGTCCAAACCTGAACCATGAACTATCAATGCCTTTTGTGCACCAAGAATTTTTAGAATCTCGGCAAAAGATCGACAGTACTTTTTGTCATAAACTCCAAGCAGTTGGATCTCTGGCAATGCCGGATTGGCTAATGGCCCAATCAGGTTAAAGATAGTTCGTGTTTTAAGTGACTGCCGGATGGGCATCACATGTTTAACGCCCGGGTGATAGTCTGGCGCGAACAAAAATGAAAAGTTCACATCATCTAAAAGCTGCTTGCTCTTTTCTGGAGTGACATGAATGTTCACTCCAAGCTGTTCCATTAAGTCCGCAGAGCCGCACTTTGACGAAACCGAACGATTACCGTGCTTAACCACTTTGATGCCAGCAGTCGCCGCTAACAAGCTGACAATGGTTGAAACATTGATAGTGTTGAGACCATCACCACCAGTGCCACAACAATCACTGACCAAATAGTCTCGTCGTGGGAACTGGACCGCTTCCTGTCGTAATGCAAAGGCTGCGCCGGCAATTTCCTCAACGGTTTCACCTTTAGTCTTCAAGGCTGCCAACATAGCTGCAACCACAGGAGCCTCTACCTGACCTTGTAAGACAGCTTGAAATGACTCCGTTGCCTGCAAGTAGTTCAAGTTCTCGCCTTGGTAAATGGATTCAAGCAACTGCATCATGGCGCGCCTCCTTAGTAGTTTTGCCCGAATGATTTTCAACTATATGAATGAAGTTGCGCAGCAACTTGTATCCAACAAAGCTCATAATGCTTTCGGGATGGAACTGAACACCGAAGATTGGCAACTTACCATGCTGTACAGCCATGACTTCACTTTGTTCTGACTCAGCTGTAATTGAAAAAATATCTGGAACCTGAGTTGCAACCAGTGAGTGATAGCGTGCTACAGCAATACTCCCTTTGATATTAGAAAACAGTCCCGAACTGTCTTTTAATTTAAGCTGTGATACTTTTCCATGCACTACTTGCTGTGCTTTTTCAACAACACCGCCAAAAGCTTCAACAATCACCTGATGCCCCAAGCAAACGCCCAGCACTGGCTTAGTTTTTTGAAAATCTTGAAGCAGCTTCAGACAACAGCCTGCATCTGATGGCTTGCCAGGACCTGGAGACAAAACAATGCAATCTGCTTTATTGGCTAGATTAGAAATATAGTTATACTCAGCATCATTACGAACAACGCTGACTTCAAATCCAAGTAACTGCAGTTCATAGTCGAGGTTGTAAATGAAGGAGTCGAAGTTATCGATCAATAATGCTTTCATGCCGCACTCTCCTTACTCTTTTCCCTTAGCTTCTCATTAATGTCCTGCTCAGCTAACCGGCATGCATTCAATACCACCTTAGCCTTATGGAGTGTTTCATTAGCTTCCAACTCTGGCACCGAGTCATAGACTATGCCCGCACCAGCCGAAACCTTGGCAACACCCTCAGCCACTTCTGCAGAACGGATAATAATGGCGCTATCGAACTCCTGGTTAGCATTATAGATACTGACAGCTCCGCCGTAATAGCCGCGTGGTTTCCGCTCTAATTGGCGGATTATTTCAACCGCTTTGATTTTTGGTGCCCCCGTTAAAGTTCCCATATTGGCGCAGGCGCGGTAGGCATGCATTGGGTTAATATCATCGCGAAGTTCGCCGATAACTTCTGAAACCATATGCATCACATTGGAGTATTTCACAATACGCTTTAACTGCGTGACTTGACGACTCCCGGCTTTAATCACTTTAGCTAAATCATTTCGAGCCAGGTCGACCAACATCATATGTTCCGCACCTTCTTTTTCGTCACTGATAAGCTCGAATTCCGTTTTTGCATCCAGCTCAAAATTAATGCAACCGTTTGCTGTAATAGCACGCTTTCGTGTTCCTGCTATGGGATACAGGGTGACTTTTTTGGTATCAAAAACTTTTAACGCACTTTCAGGACTGGAACCAAATAGCTGACTGTCACCAAAATTAATGTAGTACATGTAAGGCCCGGGGTTGGACTTTCTCAGAATTTGGTAGGCTTTAAAGGCATTATCGCATTCGGTGGAAAAGGTTCTTGATAGCACCACCTGAAAGGCATCGCCTTCGATAATATGCTGCTTTACTTTCTCAACATTATTTTCAAACTCTTCATCCGAGACGTCGATCTTGAAATCAATACTTTGCAATGGGGTATGAGCTTGACTCGTTGGCGCTGCCATTAAAGACGGAGTTTTTGATGAGGATGATAGCTTAGACTCTATTGACTCTATGGCAACGCCTAATCGGACAGTATTAGCAGCATTGTCACCAAAGCCTTTAACAATAATCTTAGCGGACTGTGAATCGTCCTCTTGAATCACTAACTGGTCAGCCAGATAAAACTTGAAATCAGGCGTTGTTTTGTTAAGTTCTGGCAAAGCTTCATACTGATCCACCAAATCGAAACTCATGGCACCTATCAAACAGGAACTGACATTATCGGCTTTTTGGTTGCTTTGAATCTGTTCGGCTATCAAAGTCAGCACATCTGAAATGGTTGGTTGAGTCAGGCGCTGATTTTCATTTAACACCTTGTCGTCACTGGCTTTATCGAGTGTGTAAGTAATAGACTCATTCGATACTCTCTGAGTAAAACCTGTTAGGACTTGTTCAAGTTTGGCAAGTGCGCCTATAAAGCTTTTGCCATTATCATTCAGGCTTTTAATCGTTACAGTGCCATCAAGACCTTCTATAACCGCTGCCGCTGAAACCATGCTAATACTACGCTTACTCTTCTGAGTGCCTGGCTCAGCAGTCTCCAACAGCGCAGTGTGCTGCGTTTGACCATTAGAAGTTAACAGACCAAACACTTCGCAGGGTAATAGTGATAATGGCAGCTTCTTGGTTAAAGTGTTAACTTGCATACGCCACCTCTGCCAAGGTTCTTCCACTGGCTGTGACAAAAGGTGCAAGTTGCTGCATCAGGGTATGGAAATCTTGCGGAGAAAGTGCCTGAGCTGCGTCAGATACTGATTCTTTGGGGCTTCTATGACATTCAATAATGACACCGTCAGCACCACATGCCACTGCTGCTTTGGCCATAGGCGCTACCAAGGTACGAACACCTGTGCCGTGTGATGGATCAACAATGACCGGCAAGTGGCTACGCTCTTTAATAAACGCAACCGCATTCAAATCGAGCGTGTTGCGAGTTGCGGTTTCAAAAGTCCTGATGCCACGCTCACAAATCATCACATTCGGATTACCGCTGGCAACAATGTATTCTGCGGCAAGCAACAACTCTTCGATCGTTGCCGACAATCCACGCTTGAGTAACACCGGTTTTTGGGTTTCACCCACCGCTTTGAGCAACGTGTAATTCTGCATATTTCTGGCACCAATTTGAATGGCAGAAATATAGCGCGCCACATCGTCAAGGTCGTTAACGTCCATCAGTTCTGTAATGGTGTCTAAACCTGTTTCCTTGCCCACCTGATGCATAATCTTCAAACCTTCAACGCCTAATCCCTGAAAGGAATAAGGGCTGGTGCGCGGCTTGAAAGCACCGCCGCGTAGCACAGTTGCACCTGCCTGTTTAACGTAACGTGCGGTTTCAAGCAGTTGATCTTCACTCTCAATGGCGCATGGACCAGCCATAATCGTGAATTGCTCAGAACCTACGGGCGTACCACCAACCTGCACTACGGTATCCTGTGCATAAATCTCGCGGCTCACCAATTTGTATTTGCTTAGTACCGGTTTAACCAAATCAACCTGCGGCAAGTTTTCTAAGTGAAGCGATTCCAATACCCGCTCATCGCCAAGCGCACCGATCACAGTGCGTTCAACACCGGGCAAATGAAGTGGCTTTAAGCCTGCAGCATCAATTTTCTGTAATATTTCCTGCGCATCTTGCTCGGATGCGTCGTGTCGAAGAATAATAATCATAGTGTGTTCCTTATCTTTAAATTGAAAATCTCTGTAATTGCTTAATCAGTTAACTCTTAATAAAAATAAAATTGTCAGACATAAAAAAGCCCGCACAATGGCGGGCTTTATCGTCTTTCCTCAAGACAATACCCCGCCCTACTGGAACCACCACCAGCTTGCAGTTAGGAATGTGTGTTGCTGAGCATCTATTGTCATGACTTGAATTCTCTTAATTTCTATTTAGCTTAAAATTTCCTGGTTCTTTTACGCAGGCATAAAAAAAGCCCGCTTGTGCGGGCTTTTAAAATCTTTGTCTTGTATGAATATCTTACAAACAACAAAAAGGCCCGCTACTTAAGCAACGTGCCACCACCAAATGTTTTGTGCGATATTTATATTCATGTGTTGCAATCTAAACCATCTTTTTTACACGGTCAACTACTTTCTAGTCTAATATATTTAAATGGAATAAGAACAGCTACTTACCTTTCGCAAATTTATCAACCTGCGCTTCTGTTTTGAGGCGTGACTTGGGAACTTGTGAAGCCAAACGTTCAATATTAGAAGTCAAAGACCAGATTTCGAGCTTTGCAGCTGGATCATGCCATTCAGCTACTGTTAGCCCTTCAGCAAAAGAATCCAAATAAGCAACACGGTTGCCTAATTTAGTTGGGAAATCATCGAGTGCAAGCTCCTGTTTAGCATTGGCAACAACATTATCCGCAGAGTTGGTGCGGACACGATAACGGTTCCAGCAAATACGAGCTTCCAGGTTAGGATTCATTTTCTTGGCTTCATCTACAATTTCGGCCAAGTGCTTGGTAGACCAAACTTCTATCGGAGATGGGCTTAAGGGAATCAGGGCAACATCGGATAATAAGACAACGGCTCTTGTTAGATTGGTAATCCTTGGGTGGCCATCAATCAGAATATAGTCGTATAAATCGGTGTTTTCGCGTACTTGTTTTTGCAGATGAGCAAGGTTCTTTGCTGAAACAATATCCATACTTTCAATCAGATACTGCTCATCGCGAACTCTGTACCATGTTTCAAGTGAGCTTTGCGGATGATCAGTATCAATCATGAGAACCTTACTTTTATCCGATAAAGTAGAGGCAATATTGGCACATAGAGTCGTTTTACCTGCCCCACCTTTCATCTGAACAAAACTAATGATTTTTGCGCGCATGACCACCTCAGATTTGATTGATGTGAGAATATTCTACATGAGGCAGGTTATTGATTCTAGTAGCTTTTAGGCAAGCCTAAAAAGAAAAAAGCTGCCGAAGCAGCTTTTATATTTCTAACAACTATCACCTGATTCAGGCCAACAATTATTTCCATTCCATACTTTTTGCCCATTTTGATTTATAGTCAAGGTGCCATCAGATGCAGGCTGACTACCTGTTGGAGTTGCTATCAGGGTGTAACTCCTAGCTGTAGGAGTTCCTTGAAAAGCAATCGTATAATAGGCATCCCCTCCGTCCGAGGGAACCTGCGTAGGAATAACATTCGCAGTATCGACACCAGCATAACTAAAGTTGTTGTTAGCCTTATACCTTTCAATCGCCTGAGTGGCAGAAAGCATTACTCCCATTGCATCAGTTCGCTTTGTGCGTATGACATAACGAGTATAAGAAGGGAGTGCTATTGCCGCTATCACTCCAATAACGGCAACCACAATCATTAGCTCTAATAATGTAAAGCCTCTAGTATTTTTTTTCATAACTTACTCTTGTTGTTTCCATTTGATAGTACGTACATTGGGCGTAAAGAAATTACAATCTTCGCCTGTACAAACGGTTTGTGTACCAACTAGTAAACCAATTGTAGTATCTTCAGGGAACAGTACAGTTGCTCCCGGAGCAATACCAACATATTTAACATTAGTATACCTATCTTGCATATCGGCAACTTCGCCAATTTCAAAGTCACCAACTGTAGGCTTACCATCCAGCAAATTAACACCATACAACCTGTTAACGCCAGAAGTTACACCACAACCAGCTGGGCCTGGTATATAGGTGGTAAATAAGGTGGTAAAGTCCAACGTAGTTGAAGAGGATAAAACCTTCTCTTTTGGCTGTAGATTGAAATACCACCCTTTCTTTTCTTCACCTTCTTTGAAGATATCAGAAACCGAAGCAAACTCGGCTTCTCCGGTGTCCGGATCGATGTTTGCTGTTGTAACATCTAGTAAGTCACTTTCACCGATTGGATCCACATCTCCAGAAGCTTCAACTTTAGTAACTTCAAAGTCATAAAAAGCATAGTATCGATCTTGAGTCGTTTCTGCTTTTGGATTGGCTCGGTGGCCTGACCCAAGAGTAACCACAGCAAAACTCTTACCTGAATATGTAGCAAATGCTACATCAGGCTTGCTATAGAAACGATAAGGTCCATCTGCACTTGCTGTTTGTACATTCGCAAAAAGCTCGACCTTTTTACTGGTTGATCTTTTTGTGAAATCGACACGGTATATTTTACCGGCAACATCCGCGGCATAAATATGATCAACAATTTGATCGTTATCAATATCAATGAAGGTCAAATCTCCTGCAAAGCTATTATCAATTTCACTTTCTGCAGCGATAACTCTGAAGTCGGTATCAGAGTTCGAACCGAGGTAAGGAATATCGTAAATTCCATCACCTTTAATGGCGTTATCAGCAGGGTTTAGAAGGTTTGTACGATCATCATAATAAGTATCATAACCACCGGCCAATATTAATCGCTTCTCAAAACCAGTAACATTGTTAGAGTGCAATTTAAGAACCACAGGTTTCATCCAAGTCTGACCAAGGTTCGAAATTACAGTTCTCTTCTCATCTTTATAGCTCAGCTCATCCTTTGTAAACTCAAACTCATCACCCACAGTGAATAACATATTAGGCTTAGCTGGATCGGTAACATCCAGAGCAAACACATAATTACCGCCACGGCGCTGACCAAAGTACAAGTAATGTTTTTTTACACCATTAACTTCTTCGGTGTGAACCGTAAGCGTACCATCGAGGCCATACTCGCGTGTTTCAGTTTCATAATTCATGACTGTATTAGCCAACCATGCGGGGACCTTCTTCATCATTTGTCTTGGGAAAAAAGCCCAACGTTCTTCACCAGTATTGATATCAATGGCATGAACATAACCTTGATTGGTTGCAACAAACGCGGTCGCAGTATTAGTATCATACTCAAGAATTTCAGGCTTAGAGTGAAGAACATCGCCAAATCGATTTATTTCGACACCATTAAGCGTAGTGACCCGTTCACGAATCCACTCATAGTAACTACTCAACTGTTCAGCTGATAAGTCTGGGAATGAATTGGTACCATTGGCTCCAAATAAACGATCCTGAAAATCAGGTTTGGTCGCATTGGCAGCAATGTAGGTCGTTACAAATTCATCAGTAATAAGATTTAAATCATTAGAATTTAAATTTGTATAAACCTTTGTGTCTTCTCCTACTTTGATATGAGGTAGTGCTCCACCTTTCTCAATGACATTACCGTCAGCAACATCACCCCAGAAACTTTTCGACTCTTTAATAAAGGTACCTGTTTCTGCATCAACCGCATTTATGCCATCTTTATCTAAAATAACACCTTCTTTTAATTGGTACTTTTTAAGGTTACCAAACCAGGCTTCAGTAGCTGATGGCTTAAACATCCCCATATAGAGGTTGTTACTGTGGCGCAAACGGTTAAATTGGCTTAGTGGAATACTCGGTGCCACAAATGAAGTGGTGTCTTGAATTGCGCTCAACGATTCATCAAATGAACGAACTAGTGAATCAACATCAGTTGGAGCAAAGAATAAGCGATTACCATTAACAGTAGAAGCTGTTTTCTTCAGGAAGTTAGTTGCCACTTCGTCATTTAACGCAAATGCAACGGTCGAAGTTTGAACTGTTGAACCTGGGAAATTACTTTTTATGTCATTAACAAAGTAATGTGCGGATAGTTTTTCAATGCACTGCTTACCATTGTTTGTTGTTGTTTGATTATTAGAATTAACGGATGAGTCACAATAATCGAGAACTTTATCGTAATCACTATGTACACCATTATCAAACTCTGTTGGAAGTCCATCTGTCAGTAATACAATTGAACTGTTGTAACCACATGCACCCTCAAGTATTGGCGAAGGTTCAGCTCTACCATTCTGAGTATAAGCGCCCCCCATATACTGAGTTGCAGCAAAATAACCTTCACCGGTTGGCGTACCAAAACTCGGCGCCAAGTCGTTAATTGAATTAATCAAATGCTCTCGGTGTGTTAGGCCAGCTGTCATTTTATCTAAAACTCGCACCGGTTGATGCAAATTGACATGCGGATTTCGCCCACCTGAATATGACATCATACCGATCTGATTGTTATCTTTGGTCTTTTCAGACGTTAAGAAAATATAAAGCGCTTCCTTTAGACGCGTCATACGATTATCAATATAAGTCCAGCGGTAATATTGATTTCTGTATAATGAAGTTACATCCCAACCATCCAAGGGCAATCTGTTTTGAGTTTGGTATGGAACATAATCAACCCAACCATCTGATCCTCTCCAAACCTGTAATGTAGCGAAGCGAGCTTTACTTTCGTCAACACCCTCAAGCCTATCGCGAGCAGCTTCAACTTTATCATTTTTACCTTGCTGCCAATAACTAACAAGCACCTCATCCGGAGCAGCACCCTCGTCTTTAAAAGACATAGAACCTGACTCATCAAGCACGAGCATTAAGTTAGCCGTTTTAGCTTCACCGAAGAAAATCTCAGTATCATCGGAGTATGCTTTTTGTGGAGTTGCCGCCACCCCAAAGCCAATCATCAAAGCTATTGCTAACGATGCGCTAGCACTTTGAATTTTCTGTTTAAATATATTCACAACATTCTCCTACAATTAACTTTACGAACATGCCGCAAGTAAAAATGACCATTGCTCGATCTGAGTTTTTGCTTCATCAGCATCCTCAGCACCATCACCATCAATATCAACCCAGCCAGTGCCGATGTGCTGGAACACATTACAGCCAATTGGATTCGGGTTAGACATCCCGGCAGAATTACCGGTACATTTCAATGCGGTTAGGCACTGTTTATAACGGGTTTGAGTAATCCCTTTTAAAACACCGCTAGCATTATCTATGGTAGGAAGAGTATCGCAATCCCTGGACACATTTCCTGCAGAATCAATACAAGTGGCTATCGTTTGAGCAGGGGCATCTAAAGTTTCAGCGAGCAAATTAGGGTTATAGCGATAGCTTTCAATCACCCCATTATTGGAACTTTGAGCTCCATGGAATGATACCGATTTTTCCTGAATGTTCGCCGCCTGTTTCTCAGATAAGACACCTGAGCGCATGATAGCTAACCCAACAATAGTTAGGGACATCAAAATAATTAATGCTATCAACAGGGAAAATCCAGACTCATTTTTCAATTTCATATTAAATACCGTGTGGTCGATTATAAACAACTACCGTTGACTCATACTTCAAATGAAGTTTTTTATCATTTACATTGATAGTTTGGTCTAATAAGTTGATTGTCCGCGAAATATTACTATCGGAAGTCTCATGATCCGAAGTTACTAAAATTCCAAAACGAATGCTGTGAATCTTAGAGCTATCACTAATATTGTTGGCTGTGACATACTGCAAGCCTGTAGGCGTTAATTCACCATAAAGCACCTGAAAATCGGTAACATTATCAATAAGCGGTTGCCCGTTACAGGTTAGTTCATTATCAGCACTTAATGCATAAACATTGGTGATAATAGAACCTGGTGCTACTGCGACCCCATTACAGTCGGCAATGTCTATATTATTCGCATCACATTCATTCAAAGGTGATGAGGCATCGCATGATTCATATTGAACCTTAAGTGTATCCGAACCGATACCGCCATCAAGTGTCGCATAATCGGCAGTAAGAGGACTGGGTAGCGTATAGGCCAACGCAGTGTTATTAACCCAACCAGTGCGGGCAATGTCTTCTTTCATGAAGCTTAAAGCAAGCTGAGCACCACTTTGTGCAGTGATAACGCCTTCGGTTGTATTGTTCGTTCTTTTGGTCGCTATATAAACAGTAAATATGCCTGCTATCAGGATTAATCCCAGCACCATACCTATCATTAACTCTACTAGAGTAAAGCCACCTTGATGTTTTGCACTTTTAATCTTAATCACAATCAACCCCTAAGGTATTAACTCTATAATTGCACACGAATAACCATCGCCCACCAAATCTGTGGACAAGTCAGATTGGCAACGCGTACCCGTTATCAGCTGGTCTCCAGAGTCATCTCTTTGAATCTGAGGCCAGGCTACGTATAAAGTCAGCTTTGAACCACTGCTACAGTTATCACTATCACCACCATCTCTATCAGTACAAGCGGCACCAATTTGAGCCCCTTGAATACCGGTATCATTCAACCCAGAGCAGACTAAATCAATATCAGCAACAGCCAAGTCTCGAGCTGTGCATGCTCCAGTACAAGTGCCTTTCGGCTCATATGCCGCACCTGTCACTTCGCACCACTGATAAAAAGCGCCTGATGCAGCATTGTTTGTATAGGGATTTGCCAAATCAATCGGGTTACCGTCTGCATCTACCGCAGGGCTAGAAGCTGGGTCGGTAGCAAAAAACTCTCGATTCGCTCGAATTCTTCCGCTGGCATCTTCAAGAAGAGCAACTGCCTGAGAACGCGCATAACTCTCTTGCGTCGATGTCAGTGTTTTCACTTGTAAAGCTGCCATGCCTAGCATCCCAATGGCTACCACTAATACCGTGATAATCACCTCGATAAGAGTGATGCCTTCAATATACTTTTTACTCTGTAAACTCATTATTGACACTCCACTCTCTCAACAGCTGTTATGCCAGAAGGTGACACATCTACCTTACGACCATCTTTACCAGCTCCACAAAATACGACACCCGTGCTACCAAGATGGCTATTTACGCTATAACCACTGGCGTTAAAGACGGCAGAGTCGGTTGAGGACCCAGAACCTAATGTAATCGCTTTATTAATAGGTTCTTTCTTTAGCAATTCTACGGTTGTCCCGCCATCGATATAGCTAACAGTCCAGCCTCTCGCCCAGCTTCCGCCAACTGGAGCGACGGTCACATCCGTTTTCATTTTAATGGCTTCAGCTCGTGCCGAAGCAAGTGATGAGTTAAGGTCATTTGCCAAACCGGTAAGACGGTTACTACTAACCAAATTAGTAAAAGATGGCATAGCTATAGCAGAGACAATTGCTAGCACCGCAATTGTAACCATCAGTTCAATCAGGGTTAATCCCATGTTCTTTTGCTGTATCATTGGTTACCTACCTAAATTCTGTCGACCTATACTTTATACCTAATCAAAAGTATAGAAGCACACCTTATTGGATAAGCGGTAGGAATTTGCCGACAAACGGTTAATTTATCGGCAAAAAGGGGTGGGGATGTAGAATAAAATGATAGTAATCAGGAAGTTAAGTGTTGGTTACTCTGCTCTTAATTCTGCTGGAAGTACGAATACAATGCTCTCTTCCACACCTTCAGATTCGAAAGCCGTTGATCCGCCCTGCGACTCAAGATATTTAATCACATCTTGAACCAGTATTTCTGGTGCTGAAGCCCCGGCTGTAACGCCAACCTTGTTAACGCCATTAAGCCAGGATGAATTAATTTCAGTCGCATTATTAATTAAATAAGAACGACACCCCTGATTCTCCGCCAGCTCTTGCAAGCGGCTTGAGTTCGAGCTGTTCTGCGCCCCGACCACTAAAATCAGGTCACACTCAGCAGCCAATTGCTTGACTGCATCTTGTCGGTTTTGAGTCGCATAGCAAATATCGTCTTTTTTAGGCCCTTGAATATTGGGGAATTTAGCCTGTAGAGCTTTTACCAGGCGTTGGGTATCATCAACCGATAAAGTGGTTTGAGTGACATAGAAAAAAGCATCTGGGTTTTTAACTTGGAGTTCTGCCACATCTTGCTCATCTTCGACCAGGTAGATACCCGCATCGGTGTTGTCATATTGTCCCATAGTGCCTTCGACTTCTGGGTGGCCTTTATGACCAATTAACACACACTCTTCGTTACGCCGACTGTGGCGCGAAACTTCCATATGAACCTTGGTTACCAATGGGCAAGTGGCGTCAAAAACCTTCAAGTTACGCTCTTTGGCTTCATGGCGAACCTGTTGCGACACCCCATGCGCGCTGAAAATCAAGGTGGCGTTTTCGGGCACATCATTCAAATCTTCGATAAATACAGCGCCTTTTTCACGCAACCCATCCACCACGAATTTATTATGGACAACTTCATGTTTGACATAAATTGGCGCACCGAAGATCTCAATCGCACGATTAACGATTTCAATCGCACGGTCTACACCGGCACAAAAACCACGAGGGTTAGCTAAAACAATATCCATCATTTATTCCTGGTGTCGAATATCGACAACTTCAATTTCTACAATAATATCCTGGTCGGCTAACGGATGATTAAAATCCACCTTAACCGAATGGCCTTTCACTTCACGAACCATACCCGGAATGGCGCCACCACCCATCTGTTCAAAAGCAATAATGGAACCCTCTTCCAACTTTAAATCAACAGGAAACTGGTTAATATCCATAAAGTGAACATTATCCGGAGTGGCAGGACCAAAAAACTCCGAGCCATGAATGTCAAGCTTACGGGTTTCACCCTTTTCAGCACCAAGCAGTTTAGACTCTACTTTATCCGTCAAACTACCATCGCCAAAAATAAACCACACCGGTTTACCATCTACCCGCGTGCTATCCGCCGCGGAGCCATCCTTAAGCAAAATATTAAAATGCACTAAAGCCTTTGAATTTGCTTCAATTTTCATTAATTCTTCTCGTCTTTTTTTGCTTTGGATTTTTCCTCTGGATTAACGAATGAGTCAATCAACAAAAGTCCAACGCCTATCAGGATCACGCTATCAGCAATATTAAAAGTTGGCCAATGGTAACCGTCTATGGATACATACCAGTCAATAAAATCAATTACATAACCGTACGCCATGCGGTCAATTAAATTACCAAAAGCGCCACTCAGGATCAGCGCCATGCCAACATTTGGCAGTTTCTTCGCGGATTCAGTACTCCACATCCAGAACAACAGCAGCAAACTGATACCAATTGCGACTGCGGTAAAGAACCAGCGTTGCCAGCCTCCGGCATCACCAAGGAAACTAAACGCAGCGCCATAGTTATAGGCAAGGTTTAAATTAAAATGTGGCATCACCTCAATAATGGGCCCGCCATGAACTGGAGCCAATGCCGAATTAGCCCAAATTTTGGTTACCTGATCGATAATCAATAAAATGACGGTCAACCACAACCACACCAAGCCTGACTGTTTAAATGGCAATCTTTTCATAGTCGTTAATGGCCTTAGGCGTAATGACGAATTTCGCCATTACCGGCTACATTCTCTACACAACGGATACAGATAGTCGGATGCTCAGGATTCTCACCTACATCATGACGATGATGCCAACAACGTTCGCACTTTTCTGCTTCAGACTTAGTAATGCTCAACTGCAAGCCTTTCATTTCTGTTGCTTCGCCGCCCTCACCTTGTTCAAGACGGGCCTGTGAAGTAATAAAAACAAAGCGTAATTCATCCTCTAGCTTAGACAGAACGGCATAGAGTTCATCATTCGCATAGAGCGTCACTTCAGCAGCTAATGAACCACCAATAGCGCCTTCTTTACGTTTATTTTCTAACGCACGGTTCACTTCATCTTTAACTTGTGAAATGAGCGCCCAGTCAGCTTGAGTAATCTTAGCCTGCTCCATCGGGAATAAACCTTGGTACCACTCAGCAATAAACACATTGGACTCGCGCTTACCTTCAGCTGGCTCGGGTAGTAGAGGCCAGATTTCGTTGGCAGTGAAGCTCAATACAGGAGCCATCCAACGCACTAACCCTTCTATGATATGGTACAGAGCGGTTTGGCAAGAGCGCTGCGCACGCGAACCTGTTTTGGCGGTGTATTGACGGTCCTTAATGATGTCCAGATAGAAACTGCCCATATCAATTGAACAGAAGTGATGAATTTTCTGTGCGACTAACCAGAAGTTGTAGTCATCGTAAGCCTTAATGATTTCCTGTTGCGCCTGATAAGCACAATCCACTGCCCAACGATCCAGCGGTAATAGATCATCTTTAGCAACCAAGTCAGTAGCAGGATTAAAACCTTCAAGATTTGACAATAAAAAGCGCGAGGTATTACGCAAACGACGATAAGTATCACCGGTGCGTTTTAAAATCTCATCGGAAACCGCCATCTCACCACGATAGTCCGCAGAAGACACCCACAGGCGCAACACGTCTGCACCAAGCTTGTTGATAACATCATTCGGTGCCATCACATTGCCTTTGGATTTAGACATTTTCTCGCCTTTACCATCGACCACGAAGCCGTGCGTCAAACAGTGCTTGTAAGGTGCATGACCATACATGCCAGTTGCAGTGAGTAGCGAAGACTGGAACCAGCCACGATGCTGATCCGAACCCTCTAAATACAAATCTGCTGGCTGACGCAAATAATCGCGTGCTTCAAGCACACAGTAGTGCGTCACGCCTGAGTCAAACCAGACGTCCAAAGTATCATCAATTTTTTCGTACTTGTCGGCATCTACAAACTCAGAAGCATCTAAGTCGTACCACGCCTGAATACCTTTCTCTTCGATATAAAGCGAAACTTTTTCCATTAAGTCAGCTGAGTCTGGGTGCGGTTCTCCAGTCTGTTTGTCAATGAACAAACACAAAGGTACGCCCCAGGTGCGCTGGCGTGAAATACACCAGTCAGGACGTGTGCCAACCATACTTTCGATGCGAGCTTCGCCCCACTCCGGAACCCACTTCACTTTTTTGATTTCTTCCATGGCCTGCGCCTGCAAACCATTCTGGCTCATGGAAATAAACCATTGTGGAGTAGCACGATAAATTAATGGCGTTTTCGTACGCCAGCAATGCGGATAGCTATGACGTAGTTTGTCTTGATGCAACAGGCTGCCTTTTTCTATCAGGTGGTCAACAACCGGTTGATCAACTTTATAAACATGTTGACCGGCAAACACTGGCGTTTCATCGGAGAAAACACCATTAGCCATCACATAGTTCAACAAGCCAATGTCGTACTTTTTTCCCACCACAAAGTCATCAGGACCATGGTCAGGAGCAGTATGCACTAGACCAGTACCGGCATCAGTGGTGACGTGTTCACCGATAATAACGGGCACTTTTTTGTCGTAGAAAGGATGGTTAAGCTCCAGTTTTTCAAGCTTGGAGCCTTGAGTCGAAGCCAAAACTGAATAATGTTCAATTTCAGCTTCTTTCATCACGCTCTCAACCAACTCATTGGCCAGAACAAAACGCTGTTTTTTACCTTGGCGTTCGACTTGAACTAGCACATACTCCAAATCTTCGTGGACAGTAACAGCCTGACTCGAAGGTAGTGTCCAAGGCGTTGTAGTCCAGATCACAACAGATACTTCACCTTCGCCCTGTTCGCCGGAGAAATCAAACGCCTGCAAAAATTTCTGTTCGTCGCTGACTGGATAATTCACATAAATAGAAAATGAGGTTTTATCCTGATACTCAACTTCAGCTTCAGCTAAAGATGAGCCACCAACCACACTCCAATAAACGGGTTTTTCACCTTTAAACAGGTGCCCATTACGAACCAATTTAGATAAGGCTCGAACAATATTGGCTTCAAATTTAAAATCCATGGTCAAATAAGGATTATCCCACTCACCTAAGACACCAAGGCGAATGAAGTCAGCTTTTTGGCCATCAACTTGCTTAGCCGCATAGTCACGACATTTTTGACGAAACTCGGCATGCGATACTTTTGCGCCTGCCTTGCCGACTTTCTTCTCGACATTATTTTCAATCGGCAAACCATGACAGTCCCAGCCCGGAACATAAGGGCTGTCAAAACCGCTCAAGGTTTTACTCTTAATGACGATATCTTTAAGGATTTTGTTAACAGAGTGACCAATGTGAATATTGCCATTCGCATACGGAGGACCATCGTGCAAAATAAATTGCTCACGGCCAGCACGCGCTTTACGAATTTCGCCGTAAAGATCGTTATTGCTCCATTCAGCCAACATTTTTGGCTCTCGCTGTGGCAAATTCCCACGCATTTCAAAGCGTGTTTTCGGTAGATTTAATGTGTCTTTATAATCGCTCATTTAAGCTACTACTCTGTTTTATGTAATGTGAAATTAAATTAATACTGTGTAAATCAGATTAAAGCTGGTTGTTAAAAAGCGCTCTTGCTTTTTCAATATCTCGGTTAATTTGTTCAATTAACTCATCTTTACCATTGAACTTCTGTTCGTCACGAATTTTCGTGATTGGTTCAATGGTTAGGTGCTGTCCGTAAACATCACCCTCAAAATCTAATAAATGCACTTCTAAACGTTCTTCGCGTTCATTCAATGTCGGCTTCTTGCCAACGTTAGCAACACCATTCATTACCTTGCCGTCAACACCCAAGACCTTAACTGCGTAAACGCCCTGCAATGGGCTTTTGACTCGCTTTAAAGCAATGTTCGCAGTTGGAATACCAATGGTTCGTCCTTGTTTATCGCCATGCGCCACTCGCCCACGGAATCGATAAGGACGGCCTAGCAACTTTTCAGCTCGTGCAAAATCACTGTTCGCAATAGCCTGTCGCACTAAACTGCTGCTAATACGTACATCACCATCATCAATCTCTTGCACAACCGTCTGATTTGCTTCAACCGGGAAATGACCAGCTTGCTTCAATAATGCAAAGTCACCCTGTCGCTGATAGCCAAACTTAAAGTCATCGCCAATAAACAAGTGCTTAACCTGCAAGGTTTCTACTAACACGCGACGAATAAAGTCCGCAGCGCTGAGTTCAGCCAGCTCTAGATTAAAGCGCAAGCACAACACGTAATCCACACCCATGTCTTTCAATGCAAGCAGCTTATCGGTCAGCTTAAACAAACGCGCTGGTGCAGCATCGGGGCGGAAAAACTCTTGCGGGTGCGGCTCAAAAACAATCACGACACTTGGCACTGATAGAGCTTTTGCCTTGACCGTCAATCGCTCGATGATCGCCTGATGGCCCAAGTGGACACCATCAAAGTTACCAATGGTCGCCACGCTCCCCTGTGCAAACAGGCTTGAGGGACAACTGTATAAACCACGAAATAAGCGCATGAACGCAATGTTCTCCAGGCGATAGGCAATAATGGCAAATACCGAGCCAATCAAAGCGGGCAATTATAGCGGACTATGGGTCAGGAATTAACCACCTTTCAATAAATTAGCTAATTTTCATGGGAATTGAATCCAGCCCGAGAAACTGCCAAGATATGAGTATCCCATAAAATGATACAACAACTCGGTAACCTCATGAAAAATCAACTAAAAATCACCAGTATGATGGCATCAGGACTCTTGCTGACCAGCTGTGCCTGCTTTTTCTCTCCAGATTATGACTTAACCGATGAAGAACTTGCCTTCTTTGATAACCTTGCCCGCATGTGTGGCAGCCAGTTTGTTGGTGAGTCAACTTATCCTGATGACCCCAACCATGACTTTGCTGGCAAAAAATTGGTTGCCACCATTGATGGATGTGGTCCACGATACGTGTCCATCCCATTCCACGTAGGCGAAGACAAATCCAGAACCTGGCTCATCTACAAAACTGACAATGGCTTAAGGCTGCGTCACGACCATCGTCATGAAGATGGCACGCCTGATGAACAAACCCTTTATGGCGGCTATTCCGCGCCTTATAAAGGCGAGCAACCGACTCAATACAAACAGTTTTTCCACGCCGATGACTATACCTTTGAGATGATTCCAGAAGCGAAAAGTAACGTCTGGATGCTGGAATACAACCCAGACACTCAGGAAATGACCTATTATTTAGAGCGTCATCAAGAACCACGATATAAAGCCGTGTTAAAGCTGGTTGAAGAAAAGTAGTCTGAAAATGTTAGCAGCATAGATATAAGGGAGCGCTTGCTCCCTTTTTATTTAATCCCTTGCTGGGCTTAACTTGGTAAATTCTCTATTTTCATTAAGAAAGCACTCAATGTCATTAAGCCGACAAAACTCCTCAAAATCATCAATATCAAACTCATCATTTGCAAGGTCTTGAACCAGTCCTGCAAACCACAATTCAAATTTTGATGGGGCCTTATCATCACCCTCTTTCATTAGTAGCTTATGAGTACCCTCTAATCTTATTTCTTGCTCAACCAAGAGTTGCGAGTTATCCAATACTGACTTGTAGACTACTCTCTTTACTTTGCCAGAGTTATCAATTTTCCAAATAGAACTCAGACGATCGTCTTCAATCAACACTTCGATATCCGGGCCTTGATAATTAAGGTCTTTCCAAAAATAAAATGTGGATGTCAATAAAACCTCAAATTTGTCAAAAAGATCTTCTACATTTTTATCTGCTGGGGATCTCAGTAATAAATACAATTGCTTATAATTACATGGATTTCCCTCAAATAAGAGACTTAGCTCTTGTTTTGTTATATATCTACAGAAATAAGCATCCTCACTTAGATTGAGTACAAAAGTATATTCCCCTTTTGTGCCCATAGAAATTATTTTACTCTCAGGTAAAGTCATAATCGCTTTGGGTGTTCTATTGGGTATATAAATAGGACCAAAAGAAAAATCATGCTTTACAAATTTTGGCTCTGCCATTGCGGAGCAAGAAATTAAAAGAATCGATATACTTAATAGATATTTCATTAGCCTATCCTAAAATCCTTGCGCCTTAACCCTAAGATGACTAACAGAACCGCGTAGGACACTATAGTTGCAGTAATAATGAAACTGATCATGCCGATGGCTTCCATTCGTGACCAGGCCTGCCACTGCTCAACGCTAAAGTCTGTATACCAAAGCCCGAGCAACAATAAACCACTGGCCAGAACCAGCTTACCAATCCATAGCTTACTTTCTCTAGAGAGTTTCAAGTGATTGCCTTTACTTAAGAAGTGATACAACAAGATGGCGTTGACGAAAGCTGAAACACTGGTTGCTGCAGCCAAGCCCACATGGCCAAAAGGTTTAAATAAGGCTAGATTCAAGACAATATTAGTGACCACTGCAACAACGGCAATTTTGACAGGGGTTTTAGTATCCTGACGTGAATAGAAACCGGTTAAAAAAACTTTAACCATCATAAAGGCTATCAACCCCGAAGAATAAGCCTGTAAACTCTGGCCAGCTTTAAAAGAGTCGTATTCTGTAAAAGCACCGTGCTGGAATACGGTAATCATGATCGGTTCAGCCAGCCAGAACAGACCAATAGCAGCTGGAATGCCAATCATAAGCACCATCCGCAAACCCCAGTCCAAAGTCCCTGAATAATGCTCCATATCCTTCTTCGAGAAGAACTTGGATAAGGTTGGCAATAGCACTGTCGCAATGGCAATTCCGAAAATACCCAAAGGAAACTCCAGTAAACGATCAGAGTAATACAACCAGGAAATACTGCCTTCAACCAACAGTGAAGCAATCTGGGTATCAATTAGCAGGTTTATTTGACTGACCGAGGCACCAAAAATAACAGGAATCATAAGCTTGATAATTCGCTGTACCGCAGTGTCTTTCCAGGCCCATTGTGGTTTAGGCAAATAACCCGCTTTCCACAAAAATGGAAAATGCAAAAACAACTGCAGAGCGCCAGCGATAAATATTGCCCAGGCCAGAGCAACCGTTGGCTCTTCCATGGTCGGGGCATAGACTATCGCAGCTGCAATAATGGAGAGGTTGAGTAGAATCGGTGCAAAAGCAGGTACGGCGAACTTATTCAGCGTGTTTAGCACCGAACTATACATGGCCACTAACGAGATAAAGAAGATATAAGGGAACGTAATCTTCAACAAGTCACTGGCCAGGTTAAACTTTTCCGGTTCATCCAGAAAACCGATACCGAAGATAGCGATAACACCTTGTGAACCCAGCACACCAACAATGGTAACTATGGCCAAGACACCACCTAAGGTACCCGAGACCTTGCTTAATAGCTGCACCGTTTCTTTTTGGCTTCGGTTGGAATAATACTCGGAAAAGACTGGTACAAAGGCGGTAGCAAAAGCGCCCTCACCAAACAACCGGCGTAAAAAGTTGGGGATTTTTTGCGCCACCAGGAAAACATCCGCCTGGAATGAAGCGCCTAAAAGGTTTGCCAGAACCACATCACGCACTAAACCCATAACGCGCGAAATCATGGTCCAAAAACTAACGATGGTACTTGATTTTAGTAAGCCGCCCATCGATTCCCCTAATCTGTTGTTTGTTGTAGAAATTGGCGCAAGTTTAAGTGATAATTAGACCTGCGACCAGACAATCGCTTTAAAAGCCTCCAAATTGCCAGAATTCTGCCGTTTTTGGTGGTTTTTACTTGATAAGGACGTGCAAAGACGGTATATTTCGCGACCTTAAATTTTGAATTAACTATTACGTTGTTAGGAGTTCACCTTGGCTAACATTAAATCTGCCAAAAAACGTGCTCGTCAAGCTGAAGCTCGTCGCCAGCACAACGCTAGCCGCCGCTCTATGTTGCGCAGCTACATTAAAAAAGTTGTTTATGCTATTGATGCAGGCAACAAAACTGACGCGCAAGCTGCTTTCGAGCGTGCTATCCCTGTGATTGATAAAGCCGCCAACAAAGGCATTATCCACAAAAATAAAGCTGCTCGTCATAAGAGCCGCCTTACCGCACGTATCCAGGCTCTATAATTGCCCGGGTCTTGCTAGAACTGGTTATTTAAGTTAATACGACAACCAGTAGCTAGACAGTAAGAATTATAAAAGCTGCTTCTCTTTTGGGTCGCAGCTTTTTTGTTGCTATGTAAACAGTCCGCCAAACAATAACCACCCCCATTAATTACTCACAAGCCTTTGTTTTATTGGGCATTATCCACAATCTTCTTTTCCAAAATAGTAATTGCCGCCTTCAATTGCTTTATATCTTCAACGGCTGCCCCCTCAAGCAAATACTCGATTCTCTCTACCCTCTTACGCCGCGTTTCATCCAATAACTGCTGGCTTTTACGCGTTGGTGCGACATAGACCACTCTTTGATCCGTCTTTGAGCGGGACTTAATCACATAGCCCTGCTTCTCCAGACTTTTCACAGTTCGAGTTATCGCCGGCGCTGATACCTGTTCCATCTCTGCCAGGCTATTTATGGTCTGTGGTCCAACGTAGACAAGAATTGACAGCAATGAGAGCCTTTCAGGAGTTAAACCGCTTTCCTGATCATGCTTCTTCGCATTTCTGAGCAAATGAACGGCGACACTGTGCAACTGTTCAGCTACTTCCGCATAATTACTTTTCGAATCAGACATTTGGCTTGCCATCGTTAAATATTAACATTGGTTAAATATATTCGCCTTGGTAAGTGTTTGCAAGAAATGCTTAAAAAAGATGGCAGTCTTATCAAAAGCTAAAGCTATCGTACCCAGTCGCAAGAGTGGCTTTCTTTTGTCTACTATTGTTATGTTAACATTAAGTTTCTAACATTAAGTTTTGGCTAAAAATCTAAAAGGGGCTTTTATGAAAAAGAGCTTTCATATTGTCATAGGCTGTGTTCTTGCATTAACAACAGCTATATCCGTGGCTAAAAGCGATATCGAAATGGGCCCGATTATTGACGGATATGGACCAACTTCAGCCATTGTCGATAGTGATATTCATTTACCCGAAGGATTTGTTTATAAAGTCCTGTTTGATATCAGCGCAACCAACGACAAGCCCGACCAATACAACCGAAAAATAGAGTCTGTTGCCCGATTCTTAAACATGCATGCAAGAAACGGCGTCAAGCCTGAAAACATGAAGTTAGCGGTGGTAGTGCATGGCGCTGCGGTCAAGGACATCTTAACCGATGAAGCTTATGCCAAGCGGCATGGATATAAAAATCCTAATACCGATCTGGTTCACCAATTAGCTGAAAATGGTGTTGAGTTTTACGTTTGCGGTCAGTCAGCTACGTTTTATGAGGTTAAAAAGACTGAGTTATCACCTGACGTGAAGCTGGCATTATCAGCCATGACCATGGCAGTATTGTTGCAGGAAGACGATTACCAGTTAATTCCATTTTAAAAAAAGCGAGCACACGGCTCGCTTTTTAATATGTCCAAGTTTGAAGAAACACTAGGGCTTATCTTTTTCGTGTTCTACTGAGTCATCAGCTTCGTCTGAAGCTTCATCCGTTTCTGAACCTTCACCCTCAAGCTCTTCTTGCTCTGACAGTTCTTCATCAGACAGCTCTTCATCCAGGTCCGCATCACTCTCTGCGTCATCCTCTTCGTCCCACTCATCATCAAGGTCATCCCAGACTTCCTGAGGTACTTCATCAACCGCTCCAGGCTTTGGCCAGTTGAATTCCTGTGCTTGAGTTTCAGCTTCATACTCACGCATTTTAGGATGTTCGATCAGGTAATCCATAATGTCATTGCAGATTTTTCGGGTACCTTCTTTCTGAATAGCCGACATGCGGTAAACCGGCCCATCCCATTCCAAGCGCTCTAGCATATCGGCAATTTTTGCCTCAACCTCATCTTCTGATAATAAATCAGTCTTATTGAACACTAACCAGACAGGCTTGTCTTTTAATGATATGTCCTTACTTTCGCTGTACTTATACAACTCATTCATAATCCCGTTAAAATTCTTAACCGGATCGGACTCATCAAAAGGTAATAGGTCAACGATATGCAATAAAATCCGTGTACGGGCAAGATGCCTTAGGAAACGAATACCAAGTCCAGCACCTTCCGCAGCCCCTTCAATCACACCGGGAATATCGGCAACCACAAAGCTCGACTCGGTATCCACTCGAACCACACCCAGGTTAGGCACCAAGGTTGTGAACGGATAGTCAGCGACTTTAGGTTTAGCTGATGAGACAGCTCGAATGAAGGTTGATTTACCGGCATTAGGTAAACCCAGTAGCCCCACATCGGCTAATACTTTAAGTTCAAGGCGCAGTTCACGGAACTCACCTGGAGTGCCATGAGTAGCTTTACGTGGAGCGCGGTTAATCGAACTTTTGAAACGCGTATTACCAAGGCCATGGAAACCACCTTTTGCAACCAACACAGCTTGCCCATCACGAACCAAATCACCGACAACCTCACCAGTTTCTTTATCAGTGATCTGTGTTCCCACAGGCGCTTTTAAGTAAAGCTCTTCGCCTTTACTGCCGGTTTTATTGCGGCCTTGACCATTTTCACCTCGTGTCGCCTGGTAAAAACGTACAAAGCGATAATCAACTAAGGTATTAAGCTCAGCGTCAGCAACAATATAGACGTTACCGCCGTTGCCACCGTCACCGCCGTCAGGGCCGCCACGTGCAACGTACTTCTCACGACGAAAACTCACAATGCCGTTACCGCCATCGCCCGCTTTCACCTTTATGGATACTTCATCAACAAATTTCATTGCGCTATTCTGCCACTGTTACCCTGTTAGACCAAACGTCTATCATACCGTTAAAGCAACAATCCTAAAATTGTAGCTTACAAAAAAAAGCCCCAGCGAAGGCTGAGGCTTTTCTTCATCTGATTCGATTAAGCGTCGATAGAAACAAACTTACGGTTGTTTTTACCTTTAACTTCGAATTTGACTTTGCCGTCAACCTTTGCAAACAAAGTGTGATCACGACCAAGACCAACACCGTTACCGGCGTGGAATCGAGTACCACGTTGACGAACAATAATGCTACCCGCAGTTACTTCTTCGCCGCCAAAGCGCTTAACACCAAGACGTTTACTTTCGGAATCGCGACCGTTACGAGTACTACCACCAGCTTTCTTGTGAGCCATCGTTTACTCTCCTTTCAATAATTCTTTAGCCTGCTCGATCCAGTTTTCACGTTCGATGCGGCCTTTAAAGTTTAATTCTTCGTCGAATTTAGCAACATCTTCTGCTGTCCATTCGGCGATTTGCTTAAATGTAGTGATACCAGCGTCGTTTAATTTACCAACGATAACCGGACCTACGCCTGAAAGTTGACTCAAATCGTCACCTTCAGCTTTAGCGGCTTTCTTAGCTGGAGCTTTCTTGGCCGCTGCTTTAGCAGGAGCTTTTTTAGCTGCTGGCTTAGCACCATCAAGAGCGATACCGTTAATTTTAACTTCAGTGTACCACTGACGGTGGCCTTGACGCTTCATGTGGTGTTTACGACGCTTGAACTTAAGAATAGTTACTTTCTTAGCGCGACCGTGATCAACAACTTCTGCTGATACTACAGCACCTTCTACTAAAGGTGTTCCAAGTTGGATGTTTTCACCATCTGCTACCATCAATACTTCGCTGAAGTCGATGTTAGCACCAGTTTCCGCTTCGATTTTCTCCAAGCGAACAACTTGGCCTTCTTTAACGCGGTGCTGTTTGCCACCACTTTTTATTACTGCGTACATATTTATTCTCCAGTTTTGACCCTCTCGTATATCTCAACGACAAGGTTAATATGCAATGCGATTACGAATTAAGGGCGCGAATTGTAAGCCAAAGCACGCATTGGATCAAGCGAAAAGCCGATGAAACCTGGCTTTTTTACGCTTTTTTCACCTGTTTATGCCTAGCATCGGGCTGTGCTTTGAAAAAACGTCGATAACACTTGACCGAAACGCCTTGCCTCACTAGGATTGCGGTGCATTTTATTGATTTTCCTACAGAATACAAACGCTTTATTGATAAATATGATGACTCTAGACGAAATCCGTGCTCTGGTGGCTGATGACTTCGATGCTACCAACCAAATCATTTTAGACAGACTGCAGTCCGACGTGGTTCTCGTGAATCAGGTGGGTCATTATATTGTTGCGGCGGGAGGCAAACGACTGCGTCCTATGCTCCTTCTCTTGGCCGCTAAGTCATTAGATTATCAAGGTAAATTCCACCCAAATCTCGCTGCTGTGATTGAGCTTATCCATACCGCCACCTTGCTTCACGATGACGTGGTTGATGAGTCAGACTTACGTCGTGGCCGCCAAACTGCCAACGCCATGTTTGGAAATCAGGCCTCTGTACTGGTCGGGGACTATTTATATAGCCGTTCTTTCCAGATGATGGTCGAAGTTGGCGAAATGCGAGTGATGGAGGTTTTATCACAAACCACTAACGACGTGGCCGCTGGTGAAGTTCTACAACTGATGAACGTCAATGATCCTGAAGTGGACGAAGCTTCTTATTACCAGGTTATTGAACGTAAAACAGCAATTCTATTTGCTGCTGCGACACAACTGGGCGCCATTCTTGCTGGCGCAAATAAAGACATTGAAAAAGGTTTGAGAGAATACGGACTTCAGCTCGGAAATGCCTTCCAGCTGATCGATGACGCCTTAGATTACGCAGCTGATACAGAGGAGCTCGGTAAGAATGTTGGCGACGACCTTGCCGAAGGCAAGCCTACCCTACCGCTGATTTACGCTATGCAACATGCTTCGGACAGTGACGCACAAATGATTCGTAAAGCAATCGAGCAAGGCGGCTTGACGAATATGGATGCTATTTTAAAAGTGATCCAGGACACTGGAGCCATCGACTACACCTATCAGGCGGCAGAAAGAGCCGTTGCCAAGGCCATAAACGCATTGGAGTCATTGCCTGAAAGCCAATATAAAAAGGCACTTGTTGATATTGCCAACCTGTCACTGAAACGTAACTCCTGAACATCCGGCTAACTTTATCTGCCCCAGATTTAGAACCAGCATTAAATCGGGCGAGCGCAAGGATCTAAGCTAATGATTAGGTCGGGCTATCACTGGCAAAAAAATTGACAATTGATAGCTTTTACCTCTCGCAAGCCTTTTTAATTTCTGCGATAATAGCGCGCAATTTTTAAGCATTCACAACCGCTTAGCTTAACAGTTGTACTGCAAGGGTTTGAGAGCCTTTGTCCAAGAGGAGTACCTAATGTCTCGCAATCTTGATTTAAGCCAATATGGCATCCACTCAGTTTCAGAAATCGTTTATAACCCGTCTTACGAATTACTATTTGAAGAAGAAACCAAGCCAGGCGCTGAAGGTTATGAAAAAGGTGTAGTCACTGATACGGGTGCGGTTGCTGTCGACACTGGTATTTTCACAGGTCGTTCACCAAAGGATAAATACATTGTTATGGATGACACCACTCGTGACACAGTGTGGTGGTCAAAAAATGGCGTGAATGATAATAAACCTATTTCTGCTGAAGTCTGGTCTGACTTAAAGCAGGTGGTAACCCATCAACTATCAGAAAGTCGTCTGTTTGTTGTGGATACTTTCTGCGGAGCCGATGAGGAAACTCGCTTAAAAGTACGCTTTATTACTCAGGTTGCTTGGCAAGCTCACTTCGTTAAAAACATGTTTATTCGTCCTACTGAGGAAGAACTGGAAGGCTTTGAACCTGACTTTGTGGTCATGAATGGTTCTAAAGCAACCAACACTAAGTGGCAAGAGCATGGTCTTAACTCAGAAAACTTTGTGGCGTTCAATCTGACTGAAAAGATTCAATTGATCGGCGGGACCTGGTATGGCGGTGAGATGAAAAAAGGTATGTTCTCTATGATGAACTACCTACTTCCATTAAAAGGCATTGCTTCCATGCACTGTTCTGCAAATGTTGGTCAAAAAGGCGACGTAGCCATCTTCTTCGGTCTGTCAGGTACCGGCAAAACAACCCTCTCAACTGACCCCAAGCGTGCTTTAATTGGTGATGACGAGCATGGCTGGGATGATAATGGTGTCTTTAACTTTGAGGGCGGCTGTTACGCAAAAACCATCAATCTGACTGAAGAGAACGAGCCTGACATTTACCGCGCCATTCGTCGAGACGCTTTACTCGAGAATGTAGTCGTTGACAAAAGCGGCAAAATTGATTTTGACGATGGCAGTAAAACTGAAAACACTCGTGTTTCTTACCCCATTTATCATATCGACAATATTGTTAAACCAGTTTCAATGGCAGGCCACGCTCAGAAAGTTGTCTTCTTAACTGCTGATGCCTTCGGTGTCTTGCCTCCAGTCGCCAAACTAACTCCAGATCAAACACAGTATTACTTCTTATCGGGTTTTACCGCTAAGCTGGCTGGAACTGAACGCGGTATTACTGAACCAACGCCAACCTTCTCCTCCTGCTTTGGTGAAGCATTCTTATCCCTACATCCAACTCAATATGCAGAAGTTCTAGAAAAACGTATTCAAGATGCCGGCGCTGAAGTCTATTTAGTCAATACTGGCTGGAACGGTACCGGTAAGCGTATTTCAATTAAAGACACCCGCGGTATAATTGACGCGATTATGGATGGTTCTATTGAAGAAAGCTCCTTTGAACAGTTGCAATACTTCAACCTGGCTATTCCCACAGAGCTGAAAGGCGTCGATACCAAGATTCTAAATCCTCAAAACACTTATGAGTCCGTTACCGAGTGGGAAGCAAAAGCTAAGAAACTAGCGTCAATGTTTATTAAAAACTTTGACCGATTTGCTGATAATGACAAAGCCAAAGCGCTCATTTCAGCAGGACCTACTGTTTAACGAATAAAGTAATATTAATAGACAAAGTAAAAGCCGCACACAGCGGCTTTTATTTTGTCTAACTAGTCTAAAATTAGAATCTTAGGCATTAAATAAGCTTCGGCTTATCAATATGATAACCCTGACCATAATCAAAACCCATTTCTATAATTTTGTTTAACAACTGCTCATTCTCAACAAATTCAGCAATGGTTTTAATTCCTAATTGAACACTAATTTCACAAATACTTTTAACAATCGTTTGATCATAATCATTTTCAAGGATTTGCTTAATGAAAGAGCCATCAACTTTAATAAAGTCTACGGGGATATTCCTAAGATAACCGTAAGAAGACATGCCACTACCAAAATCATCCAAAGCAAACTTACAACCAAAATGATTGAGGCTATCGATAAAGTCTTTAACCAACTCATAATTATTAATCGCGGCTGTCTCTGTAATTTCAAAAACAATATAACTGGCTAGTTTTTGATTATCAGTAATTTGCTCAACTAAAGCATCCCTAAATTCTTCGCTATTGAGAGAAACCCCTGACAAATTAATACACCACATAAACTCTGTCGACTGCTCATTAGCCTCAAGGTATTCCAGAACTCTATTAACTACCCAGTGATCGACTTTAGGCATTAAGTTAAATCGCTCAGCGGCTGGAATAAACTCTATCGGAGGTATCATACCCCCCTCTTCATCAAGCATAACCACGAGCACTTCTTTTAAATCACCTTTGCCACTTAAATTTGCAATTGCTTGTACCCGTAGTGCAAAACGGTCTTCATCCAAGGCCTTATTAATTCGGTTAACCCACAAAACCTGATTATGAAAGTGAACACTCTCTGGATCACTTTTGTCGAACACATGAATCCGATTGCCACCCTTTTCTTTAGCAATTGTACGAGCTGAAGCAAGTTCAGATAGAACCTCACTAGCACCTTGCGTGTCGGAGCTTATTGTCGCCATTCCGGCGCTAGCATGAATGTTGATACTCATCTGACTCCAGTCAAAGACCGTATCCTGCACAACACTAATAATTTTATTGACGACTTGATACGCAGACTCAAGCTGTAAACTATCAAATATGACTAAAAACTCATCTGCACTTAATCGATAAGCTTTATCATTAGTACCAATATGATTTCCAATAATTTTTGCGAACTGTTTTAAAACAAAATTACCTGCTTCATGCCCGAACGAGTCATTAACAAGATTAAATTTATCTATATCCAACAAACATGCAATATGTTTTTGCTCAACTTTGTTCCCAATCAGTTCATTTAAAAATTTGTCTAAAGCAAATCTATTTTCAAAATCTGTCAAAAAGTCATGATTCGCCTGATAAACTAGCTGGTTTCGGCTAGATTCCAATTCATGAATATTTTTACGTAACAGTCCTTTGCTTTCCAGTAAGACTTTATTGTTATGGTAGAGGATGAATACCAAGTACATAAAGTAGAAAAGAAAAATAGCCAGCAACATTACGACCAGAATAAGGGAGTAGCGAGCATTAGATAAAGGTAAATAGAATTCCTCTATATTCCCTGAGATTGACATTTTCCAATCACGACCACCTAAACTTAACGTTTTATCTAGAGTGAAAAAATGCTCGCTATCTATTTTTTTGCCCCCTCTTGAGTGATGCTCAAGTAAAAGAACGTCTTCTCCATCAGTTATATCCTTAATGATCAAGGTTAAACCAAATCGTGCCAACTCATCAGAACTTTGCTGAATCAGATCCTCAAGTACAAAAACGCCCTCCGCAAAACCAATGGTGTTAACATCTTTCGCTTCTTTCAAGTACTGAAAAGTAGGGGAAAAAACTAGCGCTGCAGACTTGCCCGGGTGTTGGTGCAACTCTATGCGGGTACTTACTGTGGTTGAATGGGTGCTGATTGCTCTCTTCAGCGCTTCTTGCCGTGGCTCAGATCGGTAAGGGTCATAGCCAATGACGTCTTTATTCTCTTCATAGGGATACGCAAAAAGAATAGGGTAATAAATGTCTCGATTAAGCTTAAGTGGTATTAAATTACCATCAGAGTCTTTTTCAGTGAGTGAATAATCGGGGTATGCCTGGCGGGCAGTCCGAAGAAATGCGTCAAGCTCTTCATGCTTCACTATTTGCACATACTCAAATGCCTGAACGCCATCATGTTTTACCAAGTTACTCATGGCAAAGTGGTCAAACTCAAATCGAGTTACGTTCTCTGAAAGGGAAACAAAAGTCGCTAGCTGTTCAACATCATTGATAAAACGATCTACATCGCTTGTAACTTTGAGTAAATAACGTGTTGAGATGTCGTTGAAGCGCTCTTCTGCATATTGATGTTCTGTGCTCTCTAACCAGCGACCAGCCAAGATAAGAAAAACCAACCCAAGTAGAACAATTATCGCCAACGCAATAAGGTTCTTTACCAAAAATGGTAACGGCTTAGCTTTTTTTTCCATTAAAACTGCTCCTTGAGCATTTACTCGTGGACTATTGCAAGTTTTTGTTTGTTAGGGTCAAGTGCAAGCCTGCTAATACTTCGAATCCCTAGGTTTTTGAGATCGTCTATTTTTTTCATATCAGTAGTACTTATATACCATAGTTGACTGTCCTGACCAACCACCACTCCTTTTGCATCCCACCAGACGTAGTCTTCAACACCTTCTGGCAAAACAATATCAGTAGGCTCAACCTGGCCCTGTTCATCGACTATGAAAATATGGTGTCGACCATCTATCAACTGCGTAAAGCTCACCTTGTTATGATCAATTCTCTGCAAGCAACGCCCAATATTTTCTACCAGCGCTTTAGCTTTTTCCTCTGCATTAACGTCAAATAATTGCAGAGTCATGACTTTCCCCAAAACAAAAACGGCAGCTAACTTTGGATTGAGCCATGCATGATAACCAACAGGCTCTATAGCGGGATTAAGTACTTGATGGGATCTATCGTCTAAATTGACTAATCGTAGGTGCTGCTGACCTTCTGGGTTAACCCCTATAATACTTAATGATGTCGCATCATATATGGTGGGCGAGTATTCGCTGATTTCATCAGTATTCGTGATATTGATTAGCTGTTGATCAACAAAATGATATGCAAAAATATCCGTTTGTTCTTCCAGCATGCGCGTAAAGTAGAGCTTGTCCCCATCCTGAGAAAAGTGGGGCTGATTATCGTAACCGACATGGTGCAAGGCATTGAGTGCATTTCCCGCATCAACTTTCATCAAGTTACTCTGAAAGCTAATCGGTAACACTGTTATATCAGTAGAAGGAATTGAAGGACTCTCATCTTCTGCGTGCAAGCCTGAAACAAATGCTAGATGTACCGACAGCAATATTGTCAGCCAAGAAGTAAATTTCATTTATGACTCCGGTGCCTGAACAAAAGCTAAAGGTTGTGCCGAATAACAAACAATTTTGTCACCCGCTTGTTTATCTCCCACGGCTTTTTTCAGAGCGAGTCTTTGCTCTTTAAAACTAAAGGCTGAATCAGCTTGAATGGCATAATGTCTAACGTTTTCGGATACTAACACTTCTCCAGGCTCAGCCATGGACTCCAGACGTGCGGCAAAGTTGATGGCATCCCCTTCGATATCAAGCTGTTCAGTAATTTCGTTATGAGTAATTTTTACCTCTCCAATATCCAGGCCAATGCGTAAAGCAAAGCCTGCTCCTGCAAGTACTTTCTGGATCATGGCAGCGCAACTCAAAGCACTCTCAACATTTTGAAAAGTGGCTCTTAAGGAATCGCCCTCCATATTCGGATAACTAGCTTGCCATTTTTTAAGTACAGGTTTTAGTAAGCCACGGAATAAAGATAATTTTTCTGTTCGGTCTTCTTCGGTCCAATGTGAAAAGCCTTTTAAGTCAGTAAACAGTACTGCTAAACGACGTGTTTTAGCATCACTATCAATTTCAGAAAGCTCTAATAATTTAGGCCAATACTTATCTTTAATGGCCTGCAATGACTCACGAATTTCAAATTGTAATTTCCGCTCGGACTGAAGACTGATTTGAATGGATTGCAACTTTTCAGCTTCCTGACGCAAGCTTGCTTCGAGCATCGTTGGATTCAAGCCTCCTGTATCCTCGACCACGATAATGGCGCGAGTATCACCAGGTTCATTGCGTATATCTCGAATACGCAACTTACAACCCCAATAACTGGCTTCAAGATGTTCAATTAGAAAGGGTAAAGTAGCAAGGTCCTGGTAAGACAACATTCGCTGGTAGCGCAATGTAAAAGTAATCTTGTCAGCGAACAGTTTTTCAAATTGATTCTTGGCGTAATGAGTATAATCACGACCGCGTTGATCCCAACTTGCGTGGCTGCATTCAATGCTACGAATAGACCAGCCGTTCGTTTGTACTTGCCACAATTTAGTAGCACTTAAAATGGCGTTATCAAGGTTTGCTCTACTCAAATTTGCACTGCGTAAATCCGCACCTTTGAAATTAACCCCACTCAAATTAAAACCTGATAAATCAAGGCCGGATATATTCGCATTACTAAGATTCGCACCTTTCAAAGTAACGCCTTCGATACCACAGCTGGATAAATCAACATCTGACATATTTGCTTTATTTAGATTGGTATCACGTAAATTTACCTTGTCCATTTTTGCACCAATCAACTTAGCGCCTTGCATATCCAAACCTTCAAGGTTTTGATTACGCAAATCAGCTCCACTCAGATTGGCTTCGCGTAGATCCTGCCCTCGCAAATCATGGTCGCGCAAATCAACACTGGACAAGTCTGTCCGAAAACAAATGGCCGTTAATAAATTGGCATGCAGTAAATTGGCGTGACTTAAATTCGCTTGCTTTAAATTGGCGGCAATTAATTTTGCCCCGGAAAGATTACAGTAACAGAGGTTAGCATCGGTGAGGTTACTGGCAATTAAAGCAACACCTTGCAAATCAGAATAAGCCAGGTTAGCTCCCACAAAACTCATCTCAGAAAGGTCACAGCCGGACAGGTCTAGGCCACGAAGATCTTGTCCATCAAAACTGGCGTGAGTTTTTGGATTCTCTTTACGCCATTGATTCCAGACTTTTTCCCCTTGCATTAATATTTTTAATAATTCTTTATTGTCCTCTGAGGTCAGAGACATGGGTTTTCCTCTTCAGCCAAGCCATAGCACTCTATTTATACCATAGAAACTTTATATAAAACAGCATCTAACAGCAGTTTTACTTGAGCTAAATTCGGCTGTCAGTACAATAGGATCTTTTACTGATTTAAGGAATATCATGCCCCATCCATTTGAAGAGTTTCGCCACAATCGCGAAGCGGGTAATGCTAAAGCATTAGACACTGACAGCCTATTAATCAAACGTTTCTTTGGTTTGGATAAAACAGCCTATGGTGAAGGCGTTCTTGATTCTAAAACTAAAGAGCTGCTTGGCTTGGTTTCTTCCATGGTATTACGCTGTAATGATTGTATTGATTACCATCTGGAACAGTGTGTTAAGCAAGGTTGGAACAAGCAAGAATTGGATGAGGCTATGGGGGTGGCTATGTTGGTTGGCGGCTCAATTGTAATCCCTCACTTGCGTCACGCTAAATTGAGCCTTGAGTTTTTATTTGAGGAGCAGGCAGAAAGCTAACCACTTACAAATCAAGTACTTCTTTAAGAAAGGGGATGGTTAACTTTCTTTTGGCCTGCAAAGAGGCTTGATCCAACTTTTCTAAAATCCCCAGCAGCGTGGGTAAATCACGTTGCTGGCGAGCCAGCAAATATTGAGCCACTTCTCCACTCAACTCGAGGCCTTTTTCTTTAGCTTTTTTTTGTAACAAAGTTCGCTTCTGATCATCAGTCAACGGCTTAATACAGTAAATAAACATAGCCGAAAGCCGTGACTTCAGATCCTGAAGTTCAATATCCAGCTGTGATGGAGCATCCAAACCAGTAATCAATAAACTTTTGCCCTGTTCTTTAAGCTGGTTATAAAGATTAAAAACTGCAGTTTGCCACTCCTTATCAGATAGCACTTGCTCAATACCGTCTAATGAGACACAGTCAAAAGTAGCCAGACCATCAAGCATCTGAGGCACTAACAGGTTGTTTTCTAATGGCAAATAAGCAATTAACTTGTCGGGGTTCCGCTCGGAATAAGCGTGGGTTAGCGCTTGCAGCAAGTGACTTCGGCCATGGCCTTTTTCAGAATAAATATAAAGAAAGTCACTATCGCCATCACAGATAGCTTCTAGCCTCTGCAGCACTAATTGATTTTCGCCAACAACAAAGTTGGCAAAAGTCGCATCGGAATGAAGCTCGATATTGAGAGGCAATTGTTGCATGAGTGGTTATATAATTGGTTATTATTCTATTGCTGACTTGAGTCAGTGCGATTTATTGTGGGTTGCTCATTGGTTTTATCATCAATACTTGCTACCGATGTCTGTTTTTTGTTTTTAACAGCTTTGTAGTTAACGATGCCGAGCCAGATATAATGAAGACCACTAATGACACAGGTTAAAATCACTGTGATTTCAAGCCCTTGCAATATAGATTTAGAAACTGGATACCAGTCAGCGACTGTTAGTAAAACCAGCAAAACCAACAAAATCAATAGTGCTGTATTCCATTTAGAAATCATGGATGGACGCATTTCATACGGCCCAACAAAATAGTGATAACTGGTTGCACCGCCAACAATAACAATATCCCTTGCTGTCGAGACCCAAAATAAAGTCCACGAAATATGCCCTTTGACAACCAGTAACAACAGGGCTACTAGTAATAACAGCTTATCGGCCAGGGGGTCAGTAATAGAGCCAAACCGACTTTGCCAACGAAAACGCTTTGCTAACAAGCCATCCAGGCCATCCGAAAGTCCCGCTATCAAGAAGATCACAAGTGCAAGTTGATACTGTTCAACCATCACATAATAGGCAAACGGAATAATAAGGATTATCCGCGTTATGGTTATTATATTTGGCAGTATACTTAAGCTCATGTTTTTTATGGTGTTTCCCTTATTTAATCCCTTGTTATCGGTTCTTGTATTAGTCTCGCCAGCTAAAACTGTAACGCCCATTTATTCCCTGATCACTTGGAATACGACGCAGATTATTCCCTATGTTGATGGCATCAATCAAGTTTTGTGGCGAAGTTTGAACTTTCACCTCAAATAAAACGGCGTCTTGCTTGACCTGCAGCACGCTAACCGACTCCGTCATTCCTAGATTGGCAAGATAGTTACGAGCGCCTGCATAGGCGCCAAGGTCGTGAATATTATCAATATAGATCTCCACCGCCAAAACTTCTCCCGAAAGCACTAATGCTAGGCGTGACGCTAGCTTATTAGCTATTTGATCAACCAGATCGGCAACAACTTGCTGTTTGCTTGATGCAGAGCTTGAAATATTGTCGACACTACCTCCTAAGTCCAGTGACCAGCGTCCATACCATTGATTACCGTTTTGAGAAAGCTGACCTACTACAACATAATCAGAGTTATACCGTTCAGAAGCTCTTTTAATGGGCCCTGTAAACCGGCCCCAGATGTCGCCCACCGTCACGACCGACTTATCTTCTAAATCCATCAAAGGTAACATTAGAGGTAACCCACGACGCGCAGCTGCACGGTTCAAAGCTATAGCAATCTGATCGTTAGCATCAGTTACTACCCGACGGCTACCGCCATCCTCAACAGCAATCCAATAACTGCCAGTAGGCCTATTATCCGACCATATTGGCTGAGAAGCATCTTTTAAGATTTTCTGAACCGCGCGACTATCAAAGGTTGCCACCAACAATAGTGGCTTCTCATAGACCATTTGCTCCATCGCATTGAGTCGCTTATAGGAATATTGACGCATATAACTTTGAGCGTTTGGCAAAGCTTCGCGAACCAAGGTGTTGTTTACCACATCGGTGCTACCACTGACCCGTATTAGAACTTCTGCAAAGGCATTCTGCATTGCTTTTTGACGAGTCTCTGTGGATTGATTCTCCACAGGCCAAGTGGCGGAGTATAAATCAACAACTCGCTCAGCCTGGGCAGGTATTATGTTCATGCTTAATATGAACAAGACAAAGAAAGAACAATGCTTTAAAAGATATCTCATGGATTTAAGTTCCTGTTTTAATTATCTTTTGCTCGCCATTTGCTAATCGACAATAACGCAATACTTGTGGAAATCTGCTCAATGGTTCAAGCAGCTCCCTATTAATTGTGGCATTTTATCAGTTTTTCTCAATCACGCCAGGCAATTAGCCCCTGCGCCGTAGATAGCTCACTGATAATCCTCTAATAGCTCTCTAAATAGAAAAAAATAAGTCTCACTTTTGCGATGGAATGCTCATTAGCAGTTGCCTATAATGACCGCACTCCCTTTCCGCAAGAAATAAACAGGCAATATCAATGGCTAAAGACAGTGCAGCCCACCCTTCTCATCCGCAAAATGTATTAGAGTATGCGGAAGTCATCGTATCAGAGCATATGGTTGACAGCGCTATCAAAAAACTTGCGGAGCAAATTAACGCCCAAGACTACTCTGAGCCGTTGCAGTTGTTTTGCATTATGAATGGCGGACTCTATTTTGCTGGCCAGCTATTACGGTTGTTAACAGTTCCAGTTACCGTCAGCTACCTACACGCCACCCGCTACGGTGATAAAACGCAAGGGCAAGAACTGCAATGGCTGGTTAAACCCAGAGCCGAAGATATTCATAATCAGCCCGTAATGTTGCTGGATGATATTTTTGATGAAGGAATTACCTTGGAAGCGATTGTTAACGAATGTCACCTCTTTAATCCTAAAAGCCTGCAATCTGTCGTTCTGGTCGACAAAGATCATCAACGCAAACCTGAATCAGGTTTTAAACCGGATTTTGTTGGCTTAAATGTGCCAGACCGATACATCTTTGGCTGTGGCATGGACTACAAAGGTTTATGGCGTAACTTGCCGGCTATTTATGCGATATAACGTTCATCTCCTCATAAAAGGCGTATACTGAGTAATAATTCACATTTACGTCTTTGTATTAACCTCAAAGCAAAGATACGCTAATAAGTCACTGTTAATTCAGTTAGTATTCATTCTTGTAAGCTATGATGAATCCAAGTTTTTTGGGGAACCCGAGGAGAAATAGTATGAAAATATCGACCCCTTTTATGAAGACCTTAACCGCTGCAATTGTTGCAGGCGTGATGGGTGTTGGTTGTACGACGCTTAATCCATACACTGGCGAAGAGCAAACCAGTAAAACGGTTAAGTATGGCGCGATCGGTGCCATTACCTGTGGTTTGATTGGCGCGACTCGCGACAGTAAAAGTGCTCGAAATGCTGCTTTGGGCTGTGGTGCAATTGGTGCAGGCATCGGTGCCTACATGGATAGCCAAGAAGCTGAGCTTCGTGAAGAGTTAGCTGGAACGGGCGTAGGCGTTCAACGTGATGGCGAGCAAATTCACTTAATCATGCCTGGTGACATCACTTTCCAAACTGATCGCTACGCAATTGATAGCGGCTTCTACCCAGTATTGGACTCTGTTTCTAAGGTTTTGTATAAGTTTAAAGATACAAACCTTGAAGTTGCAGGCTTTACCGACTCAGTTGGTAGCGACTCCTACAACCAAGAGTTATCTGAAAAGCGTGCCAACAGTGTGGCCTCATACCTGCGTCAACGCGAGATTCCGAATAACCGCTTACGTGTGGTTGGTTATGGTGAGCGCTACCCGGTAGCTCCTAATGAAACTGAAGCCGGCCGCTCTAAAAACCGCCGTGTTGAGTTGACCATTACTCCAGATCCACAAAACTAAGTGTATCTGTTCTTCTAAAAAGCGGCTTCGGCCGCTTTTTCTTTGTCTGTAGGTAATTTAGTTGATGCTTTTTTAGGGTCACTCCTTTCTATCAATAGCCGCATCTAGTAAAATTAGCGCAATTTTGAAAGGGTCAGTTGACCCGAGCCCACTTTTATCTAGGAATTCAAATGAGCGACAAAAAATCCCTGAGCTACAAAGACGCAGGTGTGGACATTGATGCAGGTAACGCCTTAGTAGACCGAATCAAAGACGTCTGTAAGAAAACTTATCGTCCTGAAGTGATGGGAAATATCGGTGGCTTTGGCGCACTTTTCGATTTGCCTTCAGGTTATGAAGAGCCGGCGCTTGTTGCGGGTACTGATGGCGTAGGTACGAAACTGCGTCTTGCCTTGAATCTAAAAAAGCACGATACCGTTGGGATTGATTTAGTGGCCATGTGCGTCAACGATCTGGTTGTTCAAGGAGCTGAACCTTTATTCTTCCTGGACTATTACGCTACCGGCAAACTGGACGTCGACATTGCCGCTGACGTTGTCACCGGTATTGCTAAAGGTTGTGAAATTTCAGGTTGCTCATTGATTGGCGGCGAAACGGCAGAAATGCCGGGCATGTATGAAGGCGACGATTACGATTTGGCTGGCTTCTGCGTGGGTATCGTTGACAAGAAAAAGATTATTGATGGCAGCAAAGTGAAAACAGGCGATGTACTGCTAGGACTTGCCTCAAGTGGCCCACACTCAAATGGCTACTCATTGATCCGCAAGATCCTTGAAGTTAGCGGCGCAGACGTTAATGCTGAGTTTGAGAATGGCAAAACCTTGGGCGAAACCCTGTTAGAGCCGACCCGAATCTATGTTAAGCCTCTACTTCGCCTGTTCAAGGAAGTAGAAGTTAAAGCTATTTCGCATATCACTGGCGGCGGTCTCCAGGAAAACCTGCCACGTGTTATGCCTAAGACGTCCAAGGCCATGATTAACACTAGCGCTTGGCAACTGCCAAAAATCTTCCAATGGCTCCAAGCTGAAGGCAATGTCGACCGTCATGAAATGCACCGCACATTCAACTGTGGCATCGGCATGGTTCTTGTCGTAAGCAAAGAGAACGCTGAAAGAGCCTCTGACCTGTTGCAAACACTGGGTGAAACTGTCTATAACATTGGTTATATCGCAGCACGCGATGGTGATGAAGAACAAGTGGTTCTTTAAGCCGTCCCAACATGTCTAACATCGTTGTTCTCATTTCCGGCAACGGAAGCAATCTACAAGCGATTATCGATAGTGTCCAAAACGGCGCTATCGATGGTTGCGTATCTGCAGTAATCAGTAACAAGCCTGATGCTTATGGGCTAGAGCGAGCTGAAAAGGCTGGCATCCCGGCAGTAGCTGTCGACCATACTCAATTTGCCAGCCGTTCTGACTTTGAACAGGCTCTGATTCAAACCATCGACCAATACCAGCCAGACTTGGTTGTTTTGGCGGGCTTTATGCGTATCCTTAGTTCAGACTTTGTTCAGCATTACCTTGGCAAAATGCTTAACATCCATCCCTCTTTATTACCCAAATATCCAGGACTCAATACACACAAGCGAGTTTTAGAGAATAGTGATAAAGAACACGGAACCAGTGTACACTTTGTAACGGCCGAGCTGGATGGTGGCCCAATCATTGCACAACGGAGTTTCCATGTTACAGCAGATGATACAGAACAAACGCTACAACAAAAAATTCAACAACAAGAGCACAAACTATACCCGGAAGTGGTTGGCTGGTTCTGTAGCGGCCGACTGCAATTCAAAGGTGGTCAAGCCTGGCTCGACCAGCAGGCAATCACAAGCCAGTAAAACAGTTACGACTTTTTTCTCTGGCGCTCTACTGTTTATATTAATTAACGTCTTCTCATCTACAGTTGTGGCGGAAGAGTCGGCTCCGGCCGAACAGGAAAGCACCGCTCTCAAAGCTGTTAAACCTTACATTATAAAATACAAAGTCATGCACGATGGCGACAAACTGGGAACAGCAACCCGCAAACTCGAGCAACTTAGCAATGGCCAATGGCAAGCTTCGATGGAGTCAGATATCAGTTACTATTTGCTTTCCGACGAACGCCGCGAAACCAGTCGTTTTGAAGTATTTAATGGCTTCATTCGCCCACTTAATTATCAAAGCTTAGCTGATACTAGCTTCCGCTCTGATCGAACTTTGATACAAAAATTCGATTGGAAAGCCATGCGTGAACAGGGATCCTATGAGGATAGGAAGTGGAACATGCAGCTTAAGGAAGGTTTGCTCGACCCGCTAACCGAAGTGTTGGCAGTTCGCGAAAACCTTATGGCACAAAAACCATTACAACCAATAGATATCAGTTATCGAGGGCAGATTCGTCATCATGAATTTAAAGTACTCGGCGAAGAAATGCTTAAGACCAAAAAAGGTGATGTCCGAACCGCAAAGTTGCAGTTGATCGAAAAAGAAGGGACGCGCATAACTAACTTCTGGTTTGCAATTGACCATGAAATGTTGCTGGTGCAGATACAACGAATCAAAGATAGTGAAGAAGAAGCAAAGCTAGTGGCAACAAGCTGGGAGCTCTAAAACGTCAAGACAACACTACTCCAATAAAAAAGCCAAAGACATTACATCTTTGGCTTTTTTTGTACCTGAACTCTGGACTAGGTTTTCGGAAGGGTCACTCCGCGCTGTCCCTGGTATTTGCCACCACGGTCTTTGTATGAGGTTTCACACACTTCGTCTGATTCATAGAACAACATCTGCGCCACACCTTCATTGGCATAAATCTTTGCAGGAAGTGGCGTTGTGTTGGAAAACTCGAGGGTTACATGCCCTTCCCACTCAGGCTCAAGCGGCGTCACGTTAACGATAATACCGCAGCGCGCGTAAGTAGATTTACCCAAACAAATCGTTAAGACATTTCGTGGAATACGGAAATACTCAATGGTACGTGCTAATGCGAAGGAGTTTGGTGGAATAATACATACATCACTTTTCACATCAACAAAGCTGTTTTGATCGAAGGCTTTTGGATCAACAATTGCAGAGTTGATATTAGTGAAAATCTTAAACTCGTCCGAGCAACGCACGTCATAGCCATAGCTTGAAGTACCATAAGACACAATACGGTTATCCCCATTGTATCGAACCTGGCCAGGCTCAAAAGGTTCAATCATTCCATCACTCTCCGCCATTCTGCGGATCCACTTATCAGCTTTAATTGTCATAGTCGTTTCTCTTTAATTTCTAATTATTGCTTAATACTATTTAATCAATATTAAGTGTTCTCAATCAGTTGTTATCAATGGTTATGGTCGGAAAATCCGCTCTGAACTCTTTCTCTTGTAACGATAATTTAGCAGCAATGCGTTGCGCTATGTCAAGATACAAGTGACTTTCTGCGCTTGCAGGGTCGGCAATCACAGTCGGCTCGCCATTATCAGCCTGCTCACGAATGGATAAAGCTAATGGCAAGCTGCCCAAAAGCTCAACGCGAATCTCCTGCGCCAGCTTGTCGCCACCGCCAGCACCAAAAATATGCTCCTGATGACCACAGTTTGAGCAGGTGTGCATGGCCATGTTTTCCACCACACCCAGCACTGGCACCGACACCTTGTTAAACATGGTCACCGCTTTGCGCGCATCGGCCAACGCAATATCTTGCGGCGTCGTAACCACGACTGCGGCTGTGACCGGAATCTTTTGCGCCATAGTCAACTGAATATCGCCCGTTCCTGGCGGCAAATCAATAATCAAGTAATCGAGATCACGCCATTGGGTATCATTAATCAACTGCTGAAGCGCTCCGCTGGCCATCGGCCCGCGCCACACCATAGCCTGCTCAGGTTTAACCAGATAACCAATCGACATCGATTGCAGGCCATGATTTTCAACTGGCAGAATGGTCTTCTTATCGGTACTTTCTGGGTGCTTGCCCTGTAATCCAAGCATAATCGGAATGCTTGGCCCGTAAATATCTGCGTCTAAAATGCCGACATTAGCGCCTAAATGACTTAAAGCCAACGCCAAGTTGACGGAAGTTGTCGATTTCCCAACACCGCCCTTACCAGACGCCACCGCAATAATATTCTTGATATCAGGCATGGCTTGTACTTTAGCTGGGTGAGCGTGGGCTTCTACCCGCCAGGAAACTTTAACCTGAGCCTCAATCTCTGGAAACTGTGCTTTAAGGTATTCGGTAACCTCGCGCTCCAGCTCTTGCTGATAATCCCCCATAGGAAAGCCCAACTTGATGGTCAAAGTCACCTTATTACCATCAATATCGGTCTTTTTGAGTGCTTTAGCGCTGATTAAATCGGTATTCAATTGACTGAGCTTGAGTTCGCTCAGGGCATCGTGGATCTGCTGTTCAGTGAGCATTCTGCTGATCTGTCCGGCTTATTTGAAAAAGTGGTTCAAAGTCTAAGTCTTTTGGGGCGGAAAACCAAGCCAGATCATGAGATTTGGGCGAATTAGTTAATGAAAATTTGACCCAAAACAAGTAGTATTCACGGCTAAGTAAAAATCTCAAAACCAATTTCAGGACTCTATTTTAATATGAGCTCACAACGCAAAATCCTTGTTACCAGCGCCCTTCCCTATGCCAATGGTGATATCCATATCGGCCATCTGCTGGAATACGTGCAAACTGATATCTGGGTTCGCTTCCAGAAGTCTCGCGGGCATCAGTGTATTTATGTCTGTGCTGACGATACACATGGCACCCCAGTCATGCTACGCGCACAAAAAGAAGGCAAGACACCGGAAGACTTTATTAAAGAAAGTCATCAGGCGCATGAACAGGATTTTGCTGACTGTCTGATTGGTTTTGATAATTTTCACAGCACCCACAGCCCTGAATCGAAAGAACTGACGCAAGGTATCTACCTCAAGCTGAAAGAAAATGGCCATATCAGTTCAAAAACCATTAATCAGTTATTCGACCCTGAAAAAGAAATGTTCCTGCCGGATCGCTTCGTAAAAGGCACTTGCCCAAAGTGTGGTTCCGAAGATCAGTACGGCGATAACTGCGACTCCTGTGGCGCGACTTATAGTCCAACAGAACTGAAGAATCCCAAGTCAGCAGTATCTGGCGCGACTCCTGTGCTGAAAGAATCAGAGCACTTTTTCTTTGACCTGAAAGGCTTCGAAGGATTCCTGCGTGAGTGGTTAGGCGCCGACGGCCACGTTCAGTCCGAAGTGCAAAACAAAATGAACGAATGGCTGGATGATTTACGCCAATGGGATATTTCTCGTGATGCGCCTTATTTCGGTTGGGAAATCCCGGGCGAGAAAGGCAAATACTTCTATGTCTGGCTGGATGCGCCAATCGGCTATATGGCCAGCTTTAAAAACTTATGCGATAAGCGTGATGATTTGAACTTTGATGACTTCTGGGGCAAAAACAGCGACGCAGAGGTTTATCACTTCATCGGTAAAGACATTATTTATTTCCACACCCTGTTCTGGCCATCAGTATTAGAAGGTGCAGGATACCGCACACCAAGCGCAGTCTGGGCTCATGGCTTTGTGACCGTTAACGGTCAGAAGATGTCAAAATCCAAAGGCACCTTCATCAAGGCGCGCACTTACCTGAACCACTTCCGTCCTGAGTTCCTGCGCTATTACTATGCGGCAAAACTATCTAACCGCATTGATGACTTCGATTTAAACCTTGAAGACTTTGTGCAACGCGTTAACTCAGACCTGGTCGGTAAACTGGTCAATATCGCCAGCCGCTGTGCAGGTTTTATTACCAAGCAGTTCGATGGCAAATTAAGCGACAGCATCATTGAGCCTGAACTGATTAAACAGTTCACTGATGCCTCAGAAGAATTAGCCCAGCATTATGAAAACCGCGATTTTGGTCGCGCAGTCAAACAGGTTATGGCGCTGGCAGACAAAGCCAATGCCTACATCGCAAACGAAGAGCCATGGAATCTGGTCAAAAGTGATGAAACCAAAGAACGCGCCCATCAGGTGTGTAGCCTTGGCATCAACATGTTCAAGATCCTGACCGCTTACCTTGCGCCAGTGTTGCCCGAATTAGCAGGCAAAGTGCAAGACTTCCTGAAGCTGGAGAACTTGAACTGGGCGAGCTCTCAGGATGTTTTAACCAATTATGAAATCAACAAATTCAAACCAATGATGCAACGCATTGATATGAAACAGGTCGAAGCTATGATTGAAGATTCAAAAGAAGACTTAGAAGCTGAAGCAAAACCTGAAGCGCAGCTGGATGATCCGATTAAAGACGAAATCCAGTTTGGTGACTTTGACAAGATTGATTTGCGTATCGCAAAAATTGCCAAAGCCGAACATGTTGAAGGCGCTGATAAATTACTGAAGTTACAATTGGACTTAGGTAACGGTGTCACCAAGCAAGTCTTTGCTGGCATCAAGGCCGCTTACGACCCTGCTGATTTAGAAGGCAAGCTAACTGTAATGGTCGCTAACCTTGCGCCACGTAAGATGAAATTTGGTTTATCTGAAGGTATGGTATTAGCAGCTGGCCCCGGCGGTAAAGATCTCTGGATCATGAATCCAGATGAAGGTGCTCAGCCAGGCATGCGAGTAAAGTAGTGCGTTTAGAGTAGCAAGAGAACAATAACAGGACTTACCATGACAGTAGCAGCAACAGAAACATTGCAAACTGGGGAAACCCAAGAAGTGGTCACCACCTTTGCCAGCTATGGTTCAACCTGGGCCATTTATATCGGACTGGTTTTGCTAATGATTGCAATCATCTGGTACGCCATTCGTAAATGGCACTTCGCCATTAAGTGGTTTATGGCCTCCGTTATTTTAGCCGGCGCACTCACTCCCGGGCATCCAGTAGATTATGCCGAAACCTACTCGCCGTTAGTGTTAAATTCCGTGGTGCTACTGTTTGATGGTGACAGCGCGGGCTTTATGGCAGGCATCAAAACCATTATCTGGGTATTCGTAACCATTTTTGTAGTAGGACTTGGCGCATGGATCGGCTTTAAATTTTGGCGAAAGAAGCAAGGTCAAAACAACGACAAAGCGACGCCGAATAAATCAAAAGCAAAATCCGAAACCAAAAACATGGCAACACCTATTGAGCCATCGCTTGGTGACGAAACCATCAAGAGTGAAGAAAGCTCGGCAAGTTCATCTCAGCCAGATAAACCATAAATTTTTACCATAAAAAAGGGCGAACACAGTTCGCCCCTACTTCTAAATCAATCTACTTAAATCTTTGTACTAACAAGGGTTGCCCCATAGGGTACGCATGAGTTATCCCTACGAGTCAGGTTGACTCTCTTTTGCAAACCAGTGTGCAATCTTCTTATCCAGCTTTTTCTGCTTTGAAAGTTTCTTCGCAGGCACCAATGACCACTCAAGCCAACCTTTTTTGGGCTTTAAACCTTTAGGTATGTCAGCCTCGTGCTTCATGAATTGTTCAATACAGTACAGGATATCTCTGTTGTGCGATAAGTCAGGTGGGATATAGCAACCGATACGAATTCGCATCCCACGCTTCAATTTTCCTTTTTCATCATAAACTTTTCCCGGCCGATAAAGACTGAGAATCAATGGCCCTCCCAACTGCTCCAAGCTGGCCGAAAAGCTCTTACATTCTGGCTGCAATTGATCCAGCCGAGCAGCATAGAATCGAAACCACTGTCTTGTATAAACTAGACCATTCTTTCGGTCCACTCGAATAGGCGGCCCAGCCGGCCAGAATAAAATCAATAACCAAGGCAGTGCTGTGATAGCCATACTGCCGTAGACAAAAGTAAATCTACTGTGATACTTCTTTAGCTGATCATTAAAAAATGTGCTGTATTCTGGAATTTCTTGATTTCGATATATTCTTCTAGCCTTCAATGAATCAAACTGTTCCTGAATACGTTGCTTATAAGAAAAAACTTCAGCCCTTTGCTGAATAAATTCCCTATCGAATGCGTTATACCAGATTGCGGGTATTAACACGCAAATACCAATGATATAGAGGTTCAGTTTTTGAAATAGAATCGCAAAACGTTTAACGTCAAATGTATTGTGGTCATAGCGTTTAATTGACTTAACAATAAAATTAAAATAATTCATAGTACCTATCTTACTGATTCGATGAGAGCGAGGTGCTTGGCAGTTTTTTAGTAGTACCGTATGGATCGCGATACTCTACTGAAACAGACAGCCCTAAGTTTTTATTTCTGACCAGATGCGAGATATCCACTAAAGCTACAGGCTCATGGGCAGACATACGAAACGGGACATTAGAATAGTTATTGTATCTGAACCCTGGACTATAATTACCCGGCGTTCCCTGGTACCTCACTCTTACAGAAATGTTAACTTCGGGCGAATTACCTTCTTCATGAAATCTGGGTAAAAATAATTGGAAAGATTTACCTTTATTATCCACACGCACCAGCCTTGGCTGAAGAAACAGGTCTTCAAAGGCCCGCATTTCTTTTTCATAAAAACCTTTTATGCTTGCATAATTTGGGTCATTAGGATCTGATAGAATTTCCGAATCTTTAATAAGTTCGTTAATTGAAAGCCTTTCTACTTTATCACCCCAGTAATAATCGGACTTGCCCCAGAAGCTTTTATAAGCCCACTCCTCTACTGGATTGAGCGCTCCAAACCATTCAGTAATTAAACCTGCAGCAATAAATAAAAGAGCGATACCAACACCAATAGGTCCAATAAGAGCTCCTGCCATCAGTAACGCCGAGCCAAATGCTGCCATGCTGCTACCATAGCCTTGAGCTTTATTGCCTGTCTTAAAGCCTTCATAGGCTGTGAAGGCGGTGAGTACCACACCTATTCCGCCCAAAGCTTTTCCTGCTAGCTGAGACACTCGTGGTCCAGATATGGCTCCTATTTTAATCTTCGAAGTAAAGTTACCGACCTGCTTTAAGGTTTGGTTCTTCCCAAGCTTGGAGTAAAGCTTATTTGCAAGGCTTCTAGATGATGTTCTAACAAAGTTGCCGTTAGCATAGGTTTGTCTACACTCATAAATATCATTGATAAGCGACCCAGTTAAAACAATGGAATTAAGAACAGTGTTTTGAGCAATTTTCCCAAGTGTTGTTTTGGCATCATTATTTTTATGATTCTCAACCAAAAAGAACAGGCCCGAGAAATTAAGAAACGCGGATAATCCAGTCATGCTGACTCTGGTATCAACCTGAGAAATTGCTTTCTCTTGAAAACCGGTTGATGGATAAAACTCACCTTCTATTGTCACGTATTGAAGATCAATTGTATTCATGCTGGCAGTGTTGTTAACGGTTTTGCCTAGGCTCTGCCTATACTCAACCGTATTAGAGCTTTGTTGGGATATATTCGTTTGCCCAGCATCGAAAGCATTATTCGTTGATAACTGACCAAAGCTTCCGGACTTGATAACCTCTTCAATCTCATCAATCTTAACTGGGCGCTGCGCTATATCATCAACACCATAAAGCTTGTTCAAAATATCCATAAACTTTGGGTGGCTATACTGAAATTGCAATTTGCCAAGCTCAGAACCATTTACTCTTAAAAATGAATCAAAAGACTCTGCGGCGGCCAAAGCAAGCTTAAGGTTCTGCTGAACACCAGACTTTACGGTTCTAGCTATTTTCCACCATATGTTCAAATAGTCATCAATTGTCCTAGATAGTAATAGATTGCCTCCGGCACCTGATAGGGTGTTCATTTGATACTCTGAACCAGAAACAGTATTTCCAACTCCTAAAAACAGCTGATTTAAAATATTCGAGGCGTAAGTGATCAGCTCACAATCATGTTCTTCAGAAGAACCAGTTATCAATGAAAAAGCTTTATCCATTTGGTGGTGTATAGAATAGTCGCCCTCAAAGGCAACAAGATCTTGGTGCGCTGCCAATAAATTTTCAGTGATTGAATCAAACATCTTCTCACTTTCGAACAACTCTTCCCAAATTGTATCTTCAACGATGATATCGTCATAAATGAAGTCTTTGATCCAGTTAGCATCATCAATGGTATCTTTGATCTTGGTAATTGCTTTTGCAGTACTCAGTGGATATTGATGAGCAAGACTGAAAGCTGTGCTCTCATTATCATTCTTATGAATGCGCTCATTAATATCTAACACGCGACCTATTGGGTCATGTAGCGCTACGATGCGTGCGCACTCCAGTTCTTTAATACCATTGAGCACATCGTCCGAGTCTTGTGGAAAAATGCCGGTGTGCGCGTCTGCATAATCAGGCAGGAATGAGATGTCTGAGAACAAATCTTTTTTAAAGTCGATCACATGATTTTCCAGCTCCGACATTGGCATGGAGAAGTCGGTTTGTTGTGGCGCTAAATCAATCGGCACCATCAATGTCTTGCGAAAGCTGGCGTCGACTTCTGCTTTTTCGAAAAACTTGGCTGGCCAGCGATGCTCACTGTAGGCAATTTCGATTTTAGTGACTTGTTTAGGTACATAGACATAAGGATAGATTTTGGAATCATTAAAACCCCATCGCCCTGCTGCATAACCGTCTACCCAACTGTACTGACGGAACGAATAATCAAGCCCCACATAAGGATCCGTGTCAGGGTTGCGGATTGAGAACGGAATCGAGCTGTAATCTTCCAAGACATGAGAATTAAAATCATTGAGCTGAGTTTGATAGCGAAATACCATCCAGTAACCATTGCCGCTTTCGGTTCGGCTGGCTTCGTCTTCAATTTGGTTCGGCACAAAAATATAGACGTAGCCCTGACGGATTCGGCGAAGCTCGTGATCGCCGGTATTCGTAATACAGCTTTCCTGGCTGATAGGTCGCGGAGACTTAGAAAGTTCGTTCAGCACACTAGGCTTTATGGCAAAACGCGCTGGGAATATCGGTCGAATACCTTTTTCACAAGGCAGTATTGGATCAGTTGCAGATTGCGTCGCAGAGAATTGTTCACGTCCCATGTTGATTATTCTTCCTCTTGGTTCATGCGATAGGTATTGATGGCGTTGAGTAAAATTTGCTGTAGCTCTTTGGCTTTTTCTACATCTGAATCGTCTTTGGCAGCCAGATAGTCATTAACCTCAGCCAAATCCAGTTCAAAGTGATGCGCCAGTGCATGGCTATAAGCGTAATCATAAATGGCTCTTTCTGTAGTGTAATCATGGCGTAATGCTTCTTCACACCAGCCTCCTACCAAGTTTCGCTCCAGCTTGTTCAAGTTGAAAGGCTCTTCGAATAGTTCTTGTTGCAGAGATTGATAGATTGCTCTTTTGGTGCGCTGCCAGCGACTTTGTTGCATCCAGCCAAGTTCAACCTCTGTCAGACCAATCGAACTATGATCATTAAGCTGCTCATAATTCTTTGCTTCTATCCGTGTAAAGCTCTGCCCTTCTTCGCCCTCAAAAATGAGTGACTGAATCAGCGGCTTACCCTGCTTGATACCAAACCATTTTGCAATTCGTGTGCTATCATTTTGCATCCAGCGGAAATAATCCTGCGCCACGCGAGGGTCGTAAAACCGAAAGAAATACCATTGGTCCTTTTCATCTTTTAACTTTATAAACTTTTTGCAGTGGCGTGCGACAGTACTTAAGTCCGCATAACTGTGCAGAAAGATGCCGCAGTGTTTGCCCCAGTAACGGACAAAAATATTGCGGTAGAAGCTCGGGATATCGCCGTCTTCTAACTGCTGTTGCGACAGAGTCAGGTTGATTAGATAGGGGGCATAATCTTTAAGGTTTTTTTGAGCCTCGCCTCCAAGCAAACATTGCACACCCAAGTCTTCGGCTTTGGCTAAACTAAAAACACCTTCGAGCGCAGTCACCTGAGCGGCATCGAGCAATAAATAGGTGTTTAGTTGATGGTTTGGTGACTCGTCATCCGAGGAAACTTTGAATAAAGTATCTTTTAAGAGAGGAGCAATCCAGGGCTTGCTCCAGCTAGGGCCTTTCGATTCTTCTACTGCTATTTGGCTTAACGCTTGGGTTTCAATGCTCAAGGTTGCTGTCTGATTATCACTATCCTGTGAAACAGCAGTATCACTTATGTCATTGATTAAACAGGTAGAACATCCTTGTTTCATAAAATCCTTTCTAGCTGGGTAGGCTTAACAAAAACAAGGCGCATTCTATAGATTTAGTCTTCTATAGGTAAGGCAAATCAGACATGGATAGTTCGCAGTGCGAACTGATTCTCACAATTTTTAGATATATCTTAGAGTTTCATTATGATGGGGAGTTTGAGTACGGACAACTCATGAGTTGTCCCTACATCAACACCATCTAAAACTTACCTTAATACCCCGCTGCTTCGGCGTTTGGTCTGCGCGGATCCGCCGAACCGTAAATATAGTCTTCCACCTGTATGGATTGAGTGCTGCCCATGGTACTTGAGTCATACAACTCGTAGCCTTTGGCTTTCAAAAGGTCTCGCGTATCTGGGTTTATTGCAGGCTCGACAAACAAACGATCCGGCAGCCATTGATGATGGAAACGTGCGGTATGGGTCGCTTCAGCAACATTCATCTCATGATCGACGACATTAACGACCATTTGCAGCACAGTCGTAATGATTCGACTTCCGCCTGGACTGCCGGTAACCAGCTTCACTTTGCCGTCTTTGAAAACCATGGTTGGCGTCATCGAGCTTAAGGGGCGCTTTTTAGGCTCAATGGCATTGGCTTCACCACCAATCAAACCATAGGCATTCGGCGTACCGGGCTTGGAGGAAAAATCATCCATTTCGTTGTTAAGTAATATCCCGGTGCCTTCAGCAACAATCCCTGAGCCATAGGAAAAGTTCAGGGTATAGGTATTGGAAACTGCATTGCCCCATTTATCCACCACCGAAAAATGCGTGGTGTCTGGGCTTTCGTATTTTGGTTTTGTACCAGCACTAATCTCGCTGGATGGCGTCACCTTATCCATTTCAATGGTCTTGGCCAGCTTCTTGGCATACTCTTTGCTGGTTAGCCATTCTAAGGGCACGTCATAAAAATCGGTATCGCCAAGGTGCTTGCTGCGATCAGCATAAGCACGCTTCATGCTTTCGGTCATGACGTGGATAGAATTGGCAGAATTGACGCCCATCTCTTTAATCGAGAAATGCTCAAGAATGTTGAGCATTTGAATCAGGTGCACACCACCGGAGCTGGATGGAGGCATGGTTACAATCTGGTGCCCACGATAATCGCCGGTTAATGGCTTGCGAACCACAGGCTTATAATTAGCAAGGTCTTCCAGCGTAATCAGGCCGCCATGCTTTGCCATATCCGCAACCAGTCGCTTGGCAATCTCACCTTCATAAAAAGCTTTGGATCCGTGTTTCTGAAGTTGCTTTAGCGACCAGGCCAAATCAGGTTGCTTAAAAATTTCGCCAGCCTGATAGGTAGAACCATCCTCTTTATAAAAAGCCTTACGAGTCGCTTCATTGAGCATGCGACTACGGCGGCGCTCAAGGTTATTCGACAAGTCCCAAGTCACCTCAAATCCATTCTCCGCCAAATCAATGGCCGGCTGAATAACCTCTTCCCACTCCAAGGTTCCGTATTGCTCCAAGGCTAACTCCATGCCCGCAACGGTTCCCGGCACCCCTGCCGACAAATGGCTAAAGCGCGCTTTAATCGGATTCACACTGCCATCAGCATTCAGAAACAGATTGCGATGCGCTTTAGCAGGTGCCATTTCACGATAATCAATCGCCACCGTCTCGCCTTTCTCGGCCAGGTGAACCAGCATAAAACCGCCACCACCCAAGTTACCAGCGCGTGGCAGAACCACTGCCAAGGCTAACGACGTCGCCACCGCAGCGTCAACCGCATTACCACCTTTGCGCAAAATATCACGACCTACGCGGCTGGCAATATATTGCTGCGACACCACCATGCCGTTTTCGGCCACCACCGGATGATGAATACTCTGATAATCAATAATCGCAGGCGCTTCTTTGCTCTCAGAGCTTGCATTGGCAGCAAAGCTCAGCATAAGAGTCAGCAGTAAGCTGGCAAGGGTATAGATAACTGGACGAATCATAGTCATAACAAACGCTAAGTCATTCAAAGATGCGGTCAGTGTAAACCATATCGGTATAAAGTCGAAGACTCAGTCCCATAGGTTAAAAAATCACGAGGAGGTGCCAATTATAGGATGGGTTAGCTCTTTGAGCGTAACCCATCGACTGCTTTCTTGATGGGTTACGGCCAACGCCGGGCCTCCCCCTTGGGTATAACCTATCAAATAAGAGCAGATCCTGAATCTAGTTCAGGATGACAAGAATAATAGGCTTTTGCCAAAGATTGACCCTAGCAGACTTCTTAGAACACCTTTAAGGAATGACGCTTGCCCACAGAGAGCATAACCTCAAGGAATGTCATTTGACCCACAGGGATGTGGGGAATGTACCAAAGGCATTCCTTTTAGTCACAAGCAACTCCTGGAGAGTTGCCTGCCCAAACTGTGACCAAAGGGAATACCCTTAGGTAATTTGGAATCTGCTCTTTAGCTCGATAAAAAAACATCCTCACTTGTTTGATTCATATCAAGGGCTTTGCCATAGGCTAGCCATAGAATGTGTTCATTGCTCAGATCTGCAAAACTAGGTCTGCAAAGAAAAGTATACGAAGAAAGATATGCAAACTGTTTGCATAAGTGCTATGGAGAATGAAACCATGATGCCACTTGATCAATTACGCTCACAAATCGATACCATTGATGAGCAGCTTTTAACGCTGTTAAAACAACGCTCTCAAGTGATTGACCAGATCTCCGATCTGAAAGGTGAGCTGGGCTTGCCATTACACTGCCCGGAACGTGAACGCCAAATTATCAACAATATCTGTTCGCGTAACCCGACGCTCTACCACCAATTGGATCTGGTCTGCATTTTCCGTGCCGTTTTTAATGCCAGTTTGAATCTACAACTTCTAAAAAACACCAAACAAGCAGGTTAAATCAATTCATGGAACTAGTATGTCCAGCGGGCAATTACCCGTCATTAGTCAAAGCGGTTGATCAGGGCGCAGACGCGGTCTACATCGGTTTCAAAAATGCCACCAATGCGCGTCATTTTTCAGGTCTGAACTTTAGCGAAAAACATTTGCACAAAGGTATCGAATACGCGCACCAAAATAACTGCAAAGTCTATTGCGCGATCAATACCTATCCAAGACAGGATGGATGGAAAACATGGACTTCCAGTGTCGATATGGCTCTGGATATTGGTATTGATAGCCTGATTGTTGCTGACAGCGGCATCATGGATTACATTCGCTCCCGCTCAGATGATTTCCCTATTCATTTATCAGTGCAGGCCTCGGCAACTAATCTTGAAGCGCTGAACTTTTATCATCAGAATTTTGGTATTAAGCGTG
>Ga0209692_10000430_pt1 | contig 102580 bp, 78 predicted proteins | sample tdDd472_FD_187129 | JGI IMG/M metagenome (GOLD analysis project Ga0209692, IMG submission 187129) | Marine sediment microbial communities from the Atlantic coast under amendment with organic carbon and nitrate - tdDd47.2 (SPAdes)... | ecosystem: Environmental > Aquatic > Marine > Coastal >...
GTAGCTCGACCCCTGCACGCAATTTACAGGGATTTTATAAGAAAGGTGGTCACAGTTGGATAAGAACGGAAAATTTTTAGTGTTTAGCTATTTTTTGAGAAAAAATGGGGCTTACCGGTTTTTGCTGACCCAAACTTGTTTAATTAAAAATTTCAGCTTATTCTTGCTATTGAATTAAAACCAAACGCAGGGTGCATAGGATTGGCTTATTTTAAAATAGTAGTATTATTACTCTACCCTTTAGTAACATTTGCGCAAGGAGAACCACAAACTATAACGGCTATTATCACCCAACAAATATTACAGCACCCCATTTTATCAGGCCCTTCTGAAAGTCAATTTTATGTCGATATAACTCCCACCAAAAGACAGCAGCAAGTCATCGTAATACATCCAAAGACGATGAATATTCCCCGACAAAACAATATTCCAATTCGCTTAACGGGCCACCTAAAAACGATTGATTTGGGTGGAAAAAGCGGGACAAAAAATGCTTATCGCGGCCAAGTCATGTATTTATCCAATTGGCACTATCAGCAACCGGCACAATATCAACCCTGTTGGTACCAAGCCAAAGCCACCAAGCGTAAGCCTGAACCCGAGTTTGCAGAACATAACAACTGCGCCTACTATAGCAGTAATGAAAAACTCACCTTTAATCCTAACCACCTAACAAGAATCGAATTTGGCCAAAATCAGTTAGCCACACTGAATTTTAAAGGGCAGTTTTTTTATCTCAATAAAAATGGGCAGTCGATATCAGCGATTAATTATGACAATTGGGCCGACGAGTTTAATAACGGATTAGCCCGAACTCAACGTAATGGAAAAATTGGCTTTTTTAATCAACAACTCCAAATGATTATCCCGCCACAATGGGACTGGGCCTTTCCCTTTGAAAATGGTCAAGCCATAGTGTGTAAGGACTGTACATTAAAAGCCATGGGAGAACATAAGGCTGTTATCGGTGGTCTATGGGGTAAAATCGATATCTCCGGTCAACTTATCCAGCCCTTAAGCGCAAAAAAATTCTAATCATGCCTAATTTAAAACCAAAAACCACTTTGCCAAGCACCACCTATCAACGTCGCCGCTGGTTATCTTTAATCATTATTATCTTATTGGGATATGTCATATTCCAAGCTTTATCCGAGGATTGTATCGAATTCTCCCGAGTCGGCATTGTCGATTGTCGCGAATCCGAACCCTTTGGTTATTGGACCAGTTTTTTTGTTGTCCTCAGTATTCTTTTTGGACTAGCCTTGGTCTTTTTATCCTCTTTTGGCAAACAAGATCCCGTCATACACCAAGAACAAGAAGACGATCTCTCAAACTGGGCCAACCAATTTTCGCTACCGGAAAACATCCAACAACAAGCTAGATTACCTAAACTGGCAAAATTTTTACTTATCGTCAGTCTATGTTTTATGCTATTTGTTCTATTTCGTTTTGGCGCTTTTCGTGATCTGATTCGCTTGAGTATGTTTGCCTTTATTCTCGTTCCCTTTGGAATTGGCATTACAATGTTAATTCAATGGTTAGGCGAACAAATTAAAATCAATGATAAAGGTATCTATCGTTATCGAATCTTATTAGGCTGGCAACACTGGGCTTGGAATGAAATAACCCATGTTAAGCTGGATGGAGATTTTTTCGAAAAAAACTATAGTATTAAAATCTTTAAAAATAATAGTCGAATCATTTTTACACCGGGTAGTTTTCATCAAGACAAAGCCAAATTTATCGAGGCCTGTCAATGGATTCTACAACAGGCCATTCTGCATCAAGTCGAGATTCGACTACCTCCCGATGGCTTGGATGATTGGTTAGCCGCAGTACAAAAAAAGTAACTTTTACTGCCGCGGCGTAATATTAGTATGGTACTTGCCGATTTAGCGCTTGCCGTAGCCAAGCGTGTCAAACCATCAACCACCCTCTCCTATGGTCGCAATATTTAGTATTCTGTATCAATTTTTTGCATACTACAAACGTTCTGTGCCATCATCCTAGAACCTAGAAAAATCAAAATACATGAATTCAATTTTAATCCTAAAAAACGCAGTTGACTTCGTAGCGAGGTTCACTTAAGTGCTGAAGATTAAGGATTTTATGGGTTATTTTGGCTTTACTTGTAGTCACCCTACAGGTGAAATCAAAATGTTCCAGAAAATCCTTAAGATTGAGTGCTTAAGGGGGCCGCAGTAGATGGCAACTGCTTTTTTTAGGTTAATGTAATGGAAAATGGAATAACAATATGGAAGCCAAAGACATAACAAATAACCAAGAACTCCTGGACTCAATTGTTAAAGATATTAATGACGAACAATCCGAATCTATTATAGATAAAATTAATGAAGTTCACCCTTCTGATACTGCAAACCTTTTAGAATCATTGCCTCCTGAAGAACGTATGGTTCTATGGGATATGATCCCTTCTGAGCGGGAAGGTGAAATTCTTTCTCAAATGCATACTGAAGCTCGTTCATCATTGATTGAAACAATGGATGAAACGCGTTTGCTAGCCGCTGCAGAGACAATGAATGATTCCAAACTGGCGCAAGTACTACAGGAACTACCTGAAGACTTATCGGATTCCATTGTTCAATCTTTGGAAGACGATCACAGAAACCGAGTCGAAACCATATTGTCGTACGATGAAAATACTGCCGGACGTATAATGAGTCCTGAAGTGCTTAGCGTTAGACAAAACGTTACTCTAAAAGTCGTGCAGCGATGGCTTCATCAACACAAAAATATCCCCTTATACACAGACTTTTTAATGGTCGTTGACAACGAAAATCATTACTTAGGAAAGCTACCATTAGGAGACATTATTATCGGAGAACCGGAATCAAAAGTATCGGATGTAATGCAAACAAATGGCGATTTACTATACACACATTCAACTCTTGACGAAATCACTAAACTTTTTCAACGTCGTGATTTAATTTCTGTTGCAGTGTTGAATAATGAAAATCAACTGATGGGACGTATCACCGTTGATGATGCACTAAAACTTATTAGTCAACAAGCCGATGCTTCAGTGATGAATAGTGCCGGTCTCAAAAAAGAGGAAGATCTGTTCGCTCCGGTTGTTCCGAGCGCTAAACGACGTGGATTTTGGCTGGGTATAAACTTGGTCACAGTTTTCCTTGCCGCTTGGGTTATTGGACAATTTCAAGAAGTATTGGACAAATTTGTAGCCCTTGCTGTCCTTATGCCTATAGTCGCCAGCATGGGAGGTATAGCGGGCAGTCAAACGCTTACATTGGTGATTAGGGGATTAGCCCTGCAACAGATTGCAGGTTCAAATATTCGCTGGTTAACTATAAAAGAAATTATGGTTGGTGGCCTTAATGGGTTACTTTGGGCCATAATCGTTGCTATAGTGTCATTTTTGTGGTTTCAAAACAGTGGAATTGCCTATATCTTAGCGGTAGCTATGCTCATAAACTTATTGGCTGCTAGCTTGTCTGGGGTGATAATACCATTAATCCTTAACCGTATGGGTATCGATCCGGCATTATCAGGAGCAGTGGTTTTAACCACCGTGACCGACATAATAGGTTTTTTGAGCTTTTTGGGTTTAGCTACCTTATTTCTTCTATAAATTAAAACGATAGTACAAAATTTTTATTGTTCTGGACATTAGTTGATGCAAAAACTTGTTAATATAAAAACATGGTTAGTACAGTGTCTTGTTATTACTGGACTTTGGCTGGTAATAACCAAAGCGAACTACAATGCTTTAATCATTGGGATCCCCTGTATTATATTGGCTTTAATGAGCTATCGACATCTGCACATCGAAAAAACAGACACCTTAAATTTTAAAGCATTGCCTTTTTTTTCAATATGGTTCTTAATTCAGGCAACACGAGGTGGAATCCATATCGCCGTTCGCACTTTGCATCCAAAAGTTGACATTCAGCCGGGTTTTATCAATTATCCGATGAATATTTCAAACAAAAAAATTCAAGTTTTTTTTGCCAATTGTGCCAGCTTGCTACCTGGGACACTCAGCGTAGAGATTAAGGACAATGAGCTGGTTTTACATTCACTTAACCTAAATGATACTGTCTTATTAGAAACCCGAAACGTGGAAATCCAAGTTCAGCAGCTGTTTAATTCTACTGGAAACGAAAAAAATGATTGAATATTATCAAGTTTTTGCAACAATTTTACTATTTGTTGTCGTCCTTGGTTTAATCAAGGTGTTTAACGGAAAGGAAAAAATCGTTCAATTATTGGCACTGCAATTATTAGGTACTTCAACCGTTGCAATAATACTTCTTCTAGCACAAAAATTACAATTAGAAGGCTTGAGGGACCTAGCCTTAATAATGGGACTACTTGCTTGCATTATCGCCATTGCATTTGTTCATTATGTCAATTTTAATTCAGAAAACACACTAAAAAAATGATTATTAACACATTGGGATGGATTCTAATAACCGTAGGGCTTGTTTTTTTTATTAGCGGGACGATTGCATTAATCCGTTTTCCCGATATTTATTCGCGATTACATGCATTAACCAAGGCTGACAATCTTGGACTCGGTTTTGTTATCTTTGGTTTAGCTTTACATTCAGATTCAATATTAGTGTCAATTAAATTATTGTTAATCTGGTTTTTAATTATGCTTGCCAGTGCTAGTATCTCCCATCTCATCAGCTTAAACGCATTAAAAAATAAAATGAACTTAGACGAAGAATCATGATGAACATTTTTGAAATACTTTTTGATCTATTGCTTGCCTTTGTTATTTTATGGCTGGCTGTTAGAACGGTTTATATTCATAATTTATTCGAATCAATTATGTCATTTATCGGTTTTGGCCTATTTATGTCCATCGCCTGGTTGCGTTTAGGCTCTATCGATTTAGCACTTGCCGAAGCAGCACTAGGAAGTGGGATAAGTGGTGCTTTGTTATTAATGGCAAAAAAGAAATTGTCGGATTGTGCAGTTGAGAATAAGAGCTATAAAGAGTCCTCAAATGGATAAAACAAATCAATTTCATTCATTTTGGGGAATAACTTTAATTGTGCTAGTTTGCCTATTTGGCGGTATGCTTTTTTGGTCTCTTTGGCATATTCCCGAATACTCCGAAGGTTTATCAGCAATGGTTACAAAGCATATGCCGGATAGCGGAGTGAAATCAGAAGTGACCGCTATTTTACTTAATTTTAGAGGTTACGATACACTACTCGAAGTTGCCGTTTTGTTCGCCGCATTACTCGGAGCCTATCAAATTAGTCCCATGCATCTTGATAAATCGATGGTTCAATCCAATCCGATAATGTTGTACTTAATACAATACTTGGTTCCTATAATAATTTTAGTATCCGGTTATATTCTTTGGCTCGGCGGTCATGCTGCCGGCGGTGCTTTTCAAGCAGGAGCGGTCCTAGCTGGTGCCGGCGTGTTACTTCTGATCGTTCGACCAGATTCATTAAACCTTAAACATTCGGTTTACTTGAATTTTATTTTAATAATCGGCCCTTTAATTTTTACATTATTTGCTTTTTTACCCATCTTGACCGGAGGAACAATATTGGAATATCCCCGACAATTGGTGGGAATCATGATACTACTCATAGAAGCCGCATCAACCCTATCAATAGGATTTACATTAATGCTACTGTTTGCAGGCGGTCGCCCTCCTTCAGGAGATAATTGATGAATTTACCTTTTTTCTATGCCTGTTTCGGGATCTTAATTTTTTTAATCGGTTTGATTGGACTCACGCTACAACCACATATCCTCAAAAAACTTATCAGTCTAAATATTATGGGAAGCGGTATTTTTTTGGTTTTTGTTGCATTAGCCAAACGTGCCGGTTTGTCGGCAGATCCCATACCCCACGCAATGGTGTTAACCGGGCTTGTCGTATCCGTAAGTGCTACGGCTTTAGGGATTATTTTAGCCATACGGGTAAAACAACTATATGGCAAAGCAGAGCTTCCTGAGGATGGTCGATGAACTTCCTCCCCCTTTTAATATTAATCCCCCTGACAGGTGCTTTTCTGTCTTTTCTTTTACCCCGTTATGAGAAATTTATAAGCTTAACCGTTATTACATTTCTGGCGTTTATTACTTTATATTTGGGAAATATTGTTTTTCATAACGGTCCTATCAAATTGGTTGCTGGGGGTTGGTCAATACCATTAGGCATCGGCTTGTATGCCGATGGCTTAACTATTTTAATGCTCTCTTTGACCTGCACAGTCGCAATAGCAGTAAGTATTTATGCCCTTTTTTACTTTGATAGCCATAAACAGACTTCCGACAATAAGGATATAACGAAAAGTTGGTGGCCCGTGTGGATGTTACTTTTAAGTGCATTGAATGCCTTGTTTGTTGCGGCCGATGCATTCAACCTGTATGTGACTTTAGAATTAATGGGCTTATCAGCTGTTGCCTTAATTGCCCTTGAAAAAAAAGCCATTGCCGCTGCGCTACGGTACCTTTTTATCGGATTATTAGGTTCAATGTTCTATTTATTTGGAATCGGATTGCTTTATGCTCTATTTGGAACAGTAGACATTATTGAATTAACTCATAAAATACAATCCACTCCAACCACTTTGGTATCCATGGTCTTAATTACCGGGGGGTTGCTCCTAAAAACCGCTTTATTTCCTGTGCATTTTTGGTTACCACCGGCACATGCAAATGCGCCAGCCCCAGTAAGTGCCGTGCTTTCTGCCTTAGTTGTAAAAGCAGCATTTTACACCTTATTGCGCTTATGGCTAGGTCCGTTTGAATTGTTAGTATCGGATTTAGTCATTCAACTTTTAGGTATATTGGGCGCAAGTGCTATTTTATGGGGTTCATTTCAAGCATTGTTCGCGCAGCGATTAAAACTTGTTATCGCTTATTCAACGGTAGCCCAACTCGGATATCTGTTTTTATTTTTTCCTTTTTACCACATTGAAAATGCTAATACTATCGCATGGTATGGGATTATATGGATTGCACTTTCTCACGGACTGGCAAAGGCCGGATTATTTTTGGCTGCAGGTAATATATTACATGCCTATGGACATGATAATATTCACGGCTTGAAAGGAACTAGCCAGTATTTACCCATCACCTTATTTGCCATCGGTTTAGCCTGTATTAATCTAATGGGGTTACCACCATCAGGTGCATTTTTAGGTAAATGGCTGCTACTAAATGCGGCGTTTGTTAGTGGTCAATGGTGGTGGGCCATTATTTTATTATTAGGAGGCGTGCTCGCAGCAGCATATTCATTTCGAATTTTACTCTTTGCTTTTCAAAACGACGATAACAATATTAGGATTCATAAACCACATGGACTTATGCAATGGAGTGCCCTTGGATTAACCATTGGAGCAGTTTTGCTGGGTATATTTTCTGATCACTTGTTAATATTGCTATCTTCCGGGGCGAAATTTGGTGGCCTTAATCTTACAGAGATCCTGCGATGAGTCTTAATAATTCGCTTCCCTTGTTAATTCTTTTAAGTTCTTTTTTACCAGGGATGGTCATATTTTTTCTTGATGAGAAACAACATCGATTGCGAACTCTTCTAAATTTAGGAGGTGCCGCCATCAAATTAATGTTAATAGGAATATTAACATGGGGGATTTTTAACGAAAACGTCTATGAGTCTCGATTTACTCTGGCTCCGGGTGTGGATATCGTACTCCATGCCGATGCATTATCGATTTTATTTGTCACACTTTCTTCAGGTTTATGGTTTGTAACTACCTTATATGCCATTGGATATCTTGAAAACGGTCCTAATCGTAGTCGTTTTTTTGGATTTTTTAGCCTATGCGTAAGTTCCACCATCGGTATTGCCATGGCTGGCAATATGTTCTCGTTTTTAGTTTTTTACGAAATTCTAACTCTATCGACCTATCCACTGATAGTTCATCGAGGGACGCCCGATGCCATGCAAGGCGGGAAAATTTATCTCACATATACCCTAATTGGAGGGGCTGTTTTGCTTGCAGGTGTTGCCTGGTTGAGAGCTATAGCCGGCCCTCTCGATTTTACTGAAACCGGATTGCTCTCAAACCGCACCGATTTGAGTCGAGAGACTTTAACAGTAATATTTATCCTATTAATAGGCGGACTTGGAGTTAAAGCGGCCTTATTCCCATTACATGGCTGGCTGCCTAAAGCCATGATCGCACCGGCACCAGTCAGTGCCCTCTTACATGCGGTAGCTGTAGTAAAGGCTGGAGCATTTGGTATTATCAGGGTCGTCTATGACGTGTATGGCATTGAGTTTGCTGCTAGCTTACATTTACTTTGGCCATTATCATTTCTGGCTTGTTTTACTATTATTTATGGTTCAATTAAAGCACTATCACAAGACGAATTAAAAAAACGTCTAGCATACTCAACGGTTAGCCAAGTATCTTACATTGCTCTTGGAACGGCAATCATCGGACCCACCGCCGCTATCGGCGGAATCATTCATCTTGTTCATCAAGGATTAATGAAGATAACCCTATTTTTTTGCGCAGGAAATTACGCAGAAACCCTAGGCATACACCACATTCATGAAATGAATGGTGTCGGCAAACGTATGCCATGGACGACCGCAGCTTTCACGTTGGGAGCATTGGGAATGATTGGGATCCCTCCCATGGCGGGCTTTGTTAGTAAATGGTACTTGGGAGCTGGTGCCATTGCCGCCAATCAATCCTGGGTATTATTGGTTCTTTTTCTTAGTGGAATGTTAAACGCCGCCTATTTTTTACCGATTTTATACAAAGCCTGGTTTGAGAAGCAATCTGATAATTGGCCTGCCGAACGTCATTACGGTCGCTATGAAACTCACTGGATGCTATTGCTTCCTCCTGTCATTACCGGTCTTATTGCTCTTCTTTTAGGACTATTGGCATCAAGTCCTTATGGCGTATTAGAATGGGTTCGTTTAATCGCTTATCGAGAGTACGGTCTATGATAACTGCATATGAAGATCTCCTGCTCCTATCAACTTTGCTCTGGCCATTAGTATTGATCGGATTAATAGTATTTAATCGTTCCCAGCAAAACCTCAACCGCTTGCTTGATACTGCTGCATTACCTTCTTTATTAGCCGTATTTTTCTGTCCTTTGGAAACCGAAGTAAACCTCGCTTGGTTACTCTTAGGATCTGCTATCGGTATAGATGAAACCAGTCGGACGTTTTTATTATTTTCCTCAATATTATGGGTATTCGGCAGTTATTTACTACGGCTAGAAAATGATAAAGGATTTAAACTTTGGTATCTGATAACCCTACTTTCAAGCATGGCCGCTATATTGGCTAAGGATATTCCACTTTTCTTCTTATCTTATGCCATGATGAGCCTTTCATCGTTTGGCCTGATTATTTATAAACGTTCGTTAGAAGCTAGAAGAGCCGCTATTGTATATCTGCTATCGGTTATACTTGGCGAAATGATTTTGTTATCAGCAATGCTAATTCTGGTCAATAGTACCGGCAGCATAGAATTAGATCACATTATTGATCGAGAACCACAAAATATTCTCATCTTTTTATTTTTAATTGGATTTGGCATAAAAGCAGGGATTCCTTTATTACACATGGCCCTGCCGCTTAGCTATCAACAAATGCCATTAGCCGCAGTCGTCCCGTTAGCAGGCGCAGTTTTACATCTGGCTTTATATGGCTGGATTAAATTTTTACCGCTTGGCCAGGTTTCTCTTCCCTTTTGGTCCCAAACTTTTGTATTAATTGGTAGTACTTCATTTACGTGGGGTATCTTAGTAGGATTGTTGCAAAACGACCCGCGCTCATTATTAGCCTATTCCAGTATTAGTCAGATGGGCTTGATGACTATAGGCTTGGGAATTGGTCTGTATAACCCGGAGCACTGGCCCCTAATTTTATCCATATTATTATTGTACGCTTTACATCATTCGCTGCTAAAAGGGAACCTATTTATAGGTTTGGGCTTAAACATGCAAAGCCGTTATTTCTTAATCTTCCCCGCCTTAATTTTTGCAGGTTTACCTTTTTTCGGAGGAGCTATTGTTAAAACATTGCTTAAAGAACAAACGCATTTTCTGCCTGAAATTTGGTCTTCTTTTACTGTCTTGTTTTTTGCCCTAAGTTCTGTTGGTACTGGGTTGTTGATGGCTCGTTTTTTATATTTGGCTTTCAAACAGCAACCCTACGATACGCTGGTTAAGCCATTGCCATTTTTTTTATTATTAGCATTATCAATTTTTATTACCTGGTTTTGGCCTTTGGAACTAGAACGGCATAGTTCAGTATGGGGAGCTACGTGGCCTATTTTATTGGTCGTTGTGATATGTTGGATTACCTACCATCCTCCCTTAAACCGCTATTTACATAAATTACCTTCTATTCCTCCAGGCGATATTATCATATTATTGGAAAAACTCTGGCCATGCAAAAATCAGGAATTAGACGACTCCTCCCATAGCGAGCATCATCTAAAAGATGATTTAACCCCGCAGAATAATCGATTAGAAGTGATAATCTCCAATATTGAACAGTATATCGGTCATTGGCAAATCGCATTAACATTGTTTATGATGTTAGTAATCGTTTTATTTGGATTACTAGTTTTGGTTTAAATAGCGTTATTTTTAAAAATTGCCTATCTATATATAACCCAAGCCACCTATTTCAATTTATGGCACTGAAACACAAACTTTATTTCGCCCTGTTTTCTTGGCCTGATATAGAGCTTCATCCGCCCTTCGACATAAATAATTAAATGCTTCATTCGGTAATCTTTCGGACACACCAAAACTGGCTGTAATTCTTTTTTTTGTTGCGAATTCCATTTTCGAAACTTCGGTTCTAAGTGATTCGGCCAAGTTTTTGGCTGATTCCAAGTCCGTTTCAGGACATAAGATAAGAAAAATTTCTCCCCCCCAACGGCAAACATAGTCATGCTCCTGGACATTGATTTTAATGACATCAGCAAATTCTTTTAACACTTGATCGCCCATTTCATAACCAAACTGAATATTGATTCCTTTAAAAGTATCAATATCACAATATATCAATGCCATTTTGGTATTAAGTCGTTCACTCCTTGATACTTCTTTTTTTGCCGTTTCAATAAAATTGCGACGATTCATTAGACCCGAAATCTTATCCACAGTAATTAAAGTCTCTTTTTCTTCCCTAAGTGTTTCAACTTGTTCGAGCATTTGATTAATAAAATTAACCAGTTCACTTATTTGACCTTTAAAATGATTCTTTAACCGAGACTTATTTGTCGTATTTAAATCAAAAGTATTTATTTCGTTTAAAATGGTTTTTAATTGAATGTGTTTATAAACGATGTAAATAATTGCCAATAAAAATAATAATATAACGAGGACTAGCATCTGTTTGACAACATTTGAAGAACCTGTTTTTTCTGCAGAAATATCTTTAGTCAGAATAAAGTTCTTATTATTTTGCTCATTGCTAACTTGGTAGTTCCAACCAATAAAACCTGGATAAGATAGATTTGCATAGTTTTCTATAAAATCCCGGGTTGCCTGATACTCCTTACGATATTTTTCCAAGTTATTAGAGACATAAAAAAAGTTACCGGAATATAATTCAAATAGTTTTGATATTGGTTCCTGGGCATTACTATTAGTTGAAGTTGCCAGTATTAACAGACAAAACATAGTTATTTTTTTTAACATTTTGCAGTCCGAAATTTATCTACCCATATCAAATTAACAATATGTTAATTAGCTTAGTGGTCTATTCTATGATTTATTAAATGTTTCCGATAACACAAAGAGAAATTTAAAAAGACCTCTTGGTTACAATTTTAGAAGGTATTTGGTTTTAATGATATTCATTCTTTATAAGCATCTGGTTTTTCAATATTTGTAGATTGTCGATCTAAGATCCCGACATCTAAAACAGGTGCAGCGTCAATATGTTGAGCATCCATCATATAGGCAACGCGTTGTAACGAAGAAAGAATCATTGTTTGCTCCCAATCTTGAAGGTCTGAAAACTGCCGAGTAAATTGTTCTTGTAAAGGAATTGGAGCAATCTTTAAAACATCAAAAGCTTGTTCTGTTAATAGCGCATGAACCTTTCGTTTATCTTGTGTAGAGCGTTCACGATAAACCAAATTTTTTTTTTCCATTCTATCCATAATCGTTGTTACAGTAGCCTGACTTAAACTCATTCTCTCGGCTAATTCACCGATAGTTATCTGGACTTTATCCCTAATTGTTTGTAACAACAATATTTGTGGAGCCGTTAAACCCGTGGTTTTAGCAAGATATTTGGAATGCAGATCCGTTGCTCGAATCACTCGGCGCAATGCTATCAGTACTTGATCAATATTATCCAATTTTTGTACCTAAATTAATTTAAAAAAGTTAAATGGATTATATAACGGATATTGCATTTACCCAAACTAAGCAAATCCAAAAATGCTGGCATTTAACGGCTACGAATTTCGAAATAATTAAATTGTCTATACCTTAAACCGAACAAACTGAGCATTATCTATATTATTAGAGAACTATGATTGTTTATTTTTAATTCCTTGAATTGTTCAAAATCAATACATATAATACTTAGGACACTAAACATTATTAACACCTTTAAAATTTTTTAATCAGTCATATATGATTGTAAATCATTCTTTTAAAAAAAATCAAAATTACTTTTTATCTGCAATTTGATAGAGAGCATTAATATATAAATCAAAATAATAATTATTATTGGATAATAATACCAAGCTAACACGGAAATTATCTAATAACTTATATCTGTTTATGCCATCAAAAAGAATAAACGTTGAACTTGGCAACTTAGAGTAACAAAGTGTTCTGACTAACACGAAATTTACTATCATTTTTAAAATCAAAAATAGTATTTACTTAATTTAAAGCTGCAAAATTGAGCAGTAAATATAGCCGGAGTTTATTAGATGACAACCAAAAAGAAAAAACTACATATTCTTATGCTTAGTATTCATGGATTGATCAGAGGCAATAATCTAGAATTAGGACGAGATGCGGATACCGGGGGCCAAACTAAATACGTAGTAGAACTAGCAAAAACTTTAGCAAAACATAGCAATGTGGAGCGTGTAGATCTAGTCACGCGGCTAATTGAGGACGATTCAATAGACAACGATTATAGTAAACCCGTTGAGCCAATGTCGAACAATGCTCAAATAGTGAGAATTGAGTGCGGAGAAGAAGGCTATTTAGCAAAAGAACAGTTATGGGATTCTTTAGATACTTTTACGGATAATCTAATCAATTATATTAGAGATAATGAACTTAAACCCGACATTATTCATAGTCATTATGCAGATGCTGGTTATGTAGGAAGTCGTGTGTCACATTATTTAGGTATTCCCTTGGTCCATACCGGGCACTCATTGGGGCGCGAAAAACGACGTCGACTACTGTATAGTGGAATGAAACAAAGTGAAATTGAAAGTCGATATAATATGACACGAAGAATCGAGGCCGAAGAACAAACTTTAGCAGCGGCAGATATTATCATCACCAGTACGGAGCAGGAAATTGAAAAACAATATGGTGTTTACGATTATTATCAACCGCAACAAATGCGGGTAGTTCCACCCGGAACAGATTTAAACCTGTTCTATTTACCAGTTGGCAATGAAAGAAATAGTGATATCAATAAAACCCTAAGTCGTTTTTTAGTTGATCCTGACAAACCGATTATTTTAGCTTTATCACGTCCCGATCAACGGAAAAATATTGAGTCACTTATAGAAGCTTATGGAAACTCGGGCAAATTACAACAACTGGCCAACTTGGTTATCATCGCTGGCAACCGTGACGATATCAGTGATATGGATGATGGTGCTCAAGAAGTATTAACCAATATTTTAATGCTAATTGATAAATATAACCTGTATGGAAAAGTCGCCTACCCTAAACACCATAGCCCTTCTGATGTTCCTGTTTTATATCGATTGGCCGCATTGTCAAAAGGTGTCTTTATAAACCCAGCTTTAACCGAGCCGTTTGGGTTAACTCTTATTGAAGCCGCTGCCAGCGGTCTGCCTATAGTCGCAACAGAAGACGGTGGTCCGAAAGATATTATAAAAAATTGCAAAAACGGTTTTCTTATTGACCCATTAGATCTAGACGATATGGCTGACAAAATGATAAAAATTCTGAGTGAACCTGAGGAATGGATAAAAATGGTGGATAATGGCCAAAAAGGAGTTCATCAACACTATTCTTGGGACGCCCATGTAGACAATTATTTAAGTAAAATCTATCCAATTATTGAAAAGACTGAAGTAATCGATAAAAAAACCTTATCCAAACGCCCCATGCTGTACCATGATCGTGCAATCTTCAGTGATTTAGACCAAAGTCTCCTTGGAGATAAAAATGCCTTAAAAAAATTTACACAACTTATTCGAGAAAATCGAAAATTTACCAGTTTTGGCATTGCTACCGGTAGACGCCTCGATTCAGCATTAAAATTACTTAGGAAACACGAAATTCCTCAACCAGATATATTGATCACCAGTTTAGGTACAGAAATCCATTACGCTCCTAACTATTCTCGAGATAATGCCTGGACAGAGCACATTGACTACCTATGGCACCCCAAACGAGTTAAGCGTATTTTAACCGATATTCCCGGGCTAACTCTACAGTCAAAGTCAGAGCAAAGTTCATTTAAAGTCAGTTATTTTATTGATACAGAAGTTGCCCCGAACATCGAAGAGATTAATAGTCTTTTGCACCAGAATGATTTGACGGTAAGGCTTTTTGTCTCTTTTGGTCAATTTTTAGATATCATACCTTTTCGTGCCTCAAAAGGATTTGCACTGCGCTGGTATGCCGAGCGTTCTAATACTCCATTAGAACAAATTTTAGCTGCCGGAGGTTCGGGAGCCGATGAAGACATGCTTCGAGGAAATACTTTGGCCGTTGTTGTCGGTAATCGACATGATGAAGAACTTTCCGAATTAATTGATGTAGAAAGAATTTTTTTTGCTGATCAAAAATATGCCAATGGTATTCTTGAAGCGATTGATTACTATGATTTTTTTAAAGCCTGCGAGGAACCCACGGAATGAACCTTTTGATGCTATGTACCGATCTAGATCGTACTTTGCTTCCAAATGGTGGCCAACCTGAATCCAGCAATGCTCGGGAGCGGTTTCGTGCATTTATTCGGGAGCATGAAACCGTCTTAGTATTTGTTACCGGAAGACACAAAGAATTGGTCGAAAGTGTTATTCAAACTTATCAAATACCGATACCTCATTACTTAATTGCCGATGTGGGAGCCAGTATATATGTACGACAAGACAACGAATGGCAATATTGGCAGACTTGGGGAGATTTGATTGGTAATGACTGGATGGGGTATTCATACCGTGAAATACACAAGCTATTTAATGGAATTCAGGAATTGCGACTACAAGAATTTTCCAAACAGGGTCGATTTAAATTAAGTTACTATATTCCTTTATATACCGATAAATCCAAGCTTTTAAAAAAAATGCATCAAATACTGGCTCAAAAGAATATAAAAGCCAATTTAATTTGGAGCATTGACGAACAGCGTGGAATAGGCTTATTGGATCTTTTGCCCGCCAGAGCAGATAAATCAAAGGCCATTCAATTTTTAGCTAATCACCTTGGAATTGACATAAGCGAAACCTTATTTGCCGGAGATAGCGGTAATGATATTTCGGTTATGTCAACCATGATTCCATCAGTTTTGGTCGCTAATGCCAGTTCAGAAGTGAAACAACAAGCGTTAAACGAAGCGAGACAACAACAGCGAGATAACCTGCTCTATCTAGCTCAGGGCAATTTTTTCGATATGAATGGAAATTACAGCGCCGGTATTCTGGAGGGGATCGCTCATTTTTTTCCGGACACAATGAGTTGGTTTAAGGAGATGAAATGACTGAAAAGAAACAATTGATAATTTTTGGTGAAGTATTGGCTGACTGTTTTCCTGAAGGTAGTCAGGTTTTGGGTGGTGCACCGTTTAACGTCGCTTGGCACTGCCAAGCATTTGGATTATCACCTCTTTTTGTATCACGAATCGGAGACGATGCGCTTGGCAAACAAATTAGGCAGACAATGAAAAATTGGGGAATGGATACATCAGCATTGCAACTGGATCAATCCCACCCCACCGGAGTGGTTGAAGTCACTTTTGATGATAACGAGCCAAATTATGAAATAAAAAAAAATAGTGCTTGGGATTTTATTGAAGCCCAAACATTACCTAGCAAGCTTTCGACTAATGCCTTACTTTACCATGGCACACTCGCCAGCCGCAGCCCCATCTCGTCACGCACATTAAATAAACTAAAACAAAGATACTCGAAAGATATTTTTATTGACCTCAATTTACGCGATCCATGGTGGACTGAAAACTTACTTGACAACGCCCTTAAGCAAACCTCATTTGTTAAACTAAACCAACACGAATTAAATATCATAGTACCGGCATACTACACCATATTTGAAAAAACCATCGATTTAATTAAAAGGTTTTCACTCAAACAGGTCGTTGTAACATTAGGTGAAAAAGGCGCGATCGCATTTAACGCCGACGGTAAAAGCTATCAATTTGATGCACCTCAGATAAGCAAAGTAGTTGATACCGTCGGTGCCGGAGACGCATTTAGCAGTGTGTTTTTGCTTGGTTTATTTAAAAACTGGCCGTTATCATTAACATTACAGAGGGCTCAGGAGTTTGCCAGTAAAATAGTTACCACTCAAGGAGCTACCGTCAATGTTCTGAACTTTTACCATTCCTTTATAGAAAAATGGGACTTGCAGTAGAAAAATATTATAGAATAAATGTATTGAAAGGAAGCGACTGCCATGTATGAACAAGTATCACATTCTCTATTAAACGACATTTTAATCAAACTAAATCCAGAGATTAAACAATTAGAGCTACGCCATTTTTATACCCGTCTCGGTGCTAATTTTTACGCTATACATTCTCTGTTTCACCTCCTTTATGGTAATCGCGAGGATTTTGAAAATTATGCCTTACATTTAGTTGAAACCATGGCACGGCAATACATTAAACGCCCTGAAAAATTAAAACAAAAAGATATTGAACGGGAAAAAAATCACAATTGGTTTCTTGACCAAAAATGGGTGGGGATGGCGCTATATACCGATGGGTTTGCCAATAACCTAAAGGGATTACAAGACAAGCTACACTATTTCCAAGAATTAGGGATTAATATGGTGCATATTATGCCAATTCTAGCTTGTCCCAACGAAAATAGTGATGGAGGTTACGCAGTGAGTGATTTTCGTCGCGTTGACAACCGTATAGGAAATAATAAACAGTTGCAACAATTAAGTGACGAGCTTCAGAAAAGAGATATCCTTTTAACATTAGATGTTGTCCTTAATCACACATCAAATGAACACCAGTGGGCAAAAAAAGCACGTCAGGGAAATAAAAAATATCAAAAATACTATTATATGTTTGATAATCGTGAAATACCGAATATGTTTGAAGAAAATATGGTGGAAATTTTTCCCGAAACCGCTCCGGGAAATTTTACTTGGGACGAACAAGCAAATAAATGGGTAATGACCGTATTTAACCACTATCAATGGGATTTAAATTATTCTAATCCTGCCGTTTTTATAGAAATGTTAGATATCATATTGTTCTGGGGCAATAAAGGTGCCGATATTATTCGATTAGATGCGGTGGCCTTTTTATGGAAAAAAATCGGTAGCACCTGTCAAAATGAAAGGGAAGCTCATTTAATTCTTCAATTACTAAAAGACTGTTGCCAGGTAGTCGCTCCCGGTGTTTTATTTATCGCCGAGGCAATTGTGGCACCACTAGAAATTACCAAATATTTCGGTGAAGATGCGATTAATGCCAAAGAGTGTGAAATCGCCTATAATGCCACTTTTATGGCACTATTATGGGATGCCATTGCGACCAAAAATGCAAAATTATTATACCAGGGACTACAAACTTTACCAGACAAATTGGAACGTGCGACTTGGTTAAATTACGTGCGTTGTCACGATGACATTGGCCTCGGATTCGATGATAACGATATTCGCGCAGTTGGCTATGATCCTTACCAACATCGACAATTTTTATTGGATTATTTCACGGCCAACTTCCCTGGCTCCGAGGCTAGAGGACTTCCATTTGGACATAATCATAAAACCGGAGATGCTCGCATTTCTGGCACACTAGCCTCATTAGCCGGTTTACAAGCGGCAATAGAAGAGAACAATGAGAAAAAAATTAATGATTCCATTAACAAAATATTGTTGTTACATAGTTTAATTTTTTCTTTTGGCGGCATTCCTCTTATATTTTACGGAGAAGAATTAGGCACATTAAACGATTACAGTTTTCTGGAAGATGAAGCAAAAGCCAATGATTCTCGCTGGACTCATCGCCCTCATTTTGATTGGGACAAGGCCGAACAACGTCATCAAACTGGAACCGTTGAACAAATTATTTTTCATGCCTTAAAAAAAATGATTGCGGTTCGAAAAGAAGTGGCTTCTTTTGCAGATTTTAATAATCGTGAATTAATTAAGGTCGACAATCCCCATCTTTTTGTTTTCACACGCTTTAGTTTAATAAGTGGGTCTAATGGGGTTTTAGTTGTTGCCAATTTTGATAACCATCCTCAATATCTGGACCTAACCCACCCTAGTATAAAACCAATTTTAAATTTCGGGCAAATTAGGGATATTTATTCAGGCGATTGTCCATTGTTATTTAACAACCAGTTAGTTATCCCTCCGCATAAATTTTATTGGTTGACTGAGTAAATAAATGCCAACCAACAAAAAAAATTTTCATTCTTGGGCAACCATAATAATCTATATGGAATTACGAATGCTATCTAGCTGTTCTTTTAAAACCTCTGAATCTTGCATAACTTTTATTTTAAGGGAGTTTTTTTTACTTCCTTGATCAAGTTTATCTATACTTTTTTTACATTTCTCAAGTTTTCTTTCAATATCTTTGAGCAATTCAGGATCTATTTCCTCTACACGTTCAAAAGCAAATATAGCTTCATCTAAAATAGAAGGAAAAACTTCCAGAACCGTATTCCCCAATGAATCTTGCTGTAATTTTTTGTGTAATTTAGTTCGTTCATTTAACCATAGCTTTAATTGTGATATTTCCTCTGGAAACAAAGCAGCAGCGACATGGGGAGCAACTTGATCAATATTATTGTGAAAGGTTGCAACTATTTTTAGTTTATTAGGTTTACCGGCTTCAGTTTTAAGCTCTCTTATGCATTTGACTTGGAAGTCATCACTTTCAAACTTCATAAAACCTCCTATTGAAATTATTTATATACTACTATAGTATATTTAGAGCACAATGTATATTTTTATTTAAAATCACTCCTTAAATCCATATAAATATAATATTCAACATAATTTAAAAAAAATATTGCTTAGCCATCTAAACAAATACATTATTCAACATATTTTACTAAACTTTCTTTTAACGCATATAATCTTCAGCATATTAGTACGGGTGGTCGAAATAGCCGTCGCCATATCTAAGTCATAAACAAAAAGCAATATATTTAGCCATAATTCATTTATAATAGCCCCTAACAAACTGTTTTTATAATTTCGTATGGATAAACTAATTAATGGCAACTGAAAAAAATATTGATGAATTGATCGATATTGTGGAAATGGGAGAGCGCTCTTTTTCTTTGGACGAAATTGAAATGCTTGCCAATAATAAAAGGATACAACGTGCCTTTGAAATTAAGAATAACGGTCACTTGTATTCAACCATTTTGTTGTCACTAACTCATGAAACTTTTGAGGAAGCAGAATCAAAAAAGCTATGGGACAATATCCTTGAACATCTTACTTTATTAAATAAAAAGGTGGATCGAAACGTTGGTATAGCAGTTGCTGCACTCGACTATTTATTGAATATAAAAAAAGCTTTGTCAAACCCCAAAATAATTGAAGAAAGCAAAAGTAACATTATTACTACTGCGTCAACGATAGATGAACTAACTGAACTTTATCTCAGAGATATTTTCGATATTGTTCTACCAAAAGAATGGGATGATGCCAGACGTAGAAATACTTCTATGTGTTTGTTGATGATAGATATAGATGATTTTAAACAGGTTAACGATAAATTCGGTCACCAAACAGGAGATGATGTACTAAAAAAAATAGGCCAAACCATTAACCAACTGGTTCGAGAAATGGATTGGGCCGTTCGATATGGTGGTGAAGAGTTGGCAGTACTGATGCCTCATACAGATTTAGATGAAGCAAAAAAAGTTGCAAACCGAATTTTGACTTCTATCGAAAGACTCAAGTTTGAAGATTTCCAAGTTACGGTAAGTATTGGCTTATCTGAAAACAATCATAATATATGTAATCACAAAGAATTTATAAAAGCCGCTGATAAAGCCCTATATCAAGCTAAAAAAGCGGGTAAAAATCAAATAAAAAACACCTCAGAATAATATGAATTTAAACTTTAATATTCAGGATATAACTCAAATTGCAATAGGAGCATTTGCACTAGCAGTTCCTATTTCTTTTTCAGAAGAGGCTTGGCGATTAGGTGAATCCTTACCCATTTTAAATCTACTCCTGGTCTTTATATTATCAGTTAGCTTTTTAGCATTATTTGCCTACGAAAACGTGTTTCAAGGAAAAATTATTCATCGATTTTTAGTTTTTATTTTAAGAATTGTTTTTGCCTATATTATTGCATTGGTAGTTGTTGCTCTTGTTTTACTATCACTCAATAAATTTCCCATAGTCTCTGATCCCATATTAGCTATTAAGCGGCTGATTGTAATAGGGATGCCAGCTTCAATGGGGGCTATTATTGTGGATAGTTTCGACAAAGAATAATTATGCATTCTCTCCGTCGTTTATTAGTAAAAAAGTTAATCATCCCAATGAGTCGCTCCAATTTGGGAATTCAACCAATTGCCAGAAGCACTGCTGTTGGGCTGGCTATAGCTTTTACTCCAACGGTTGGAGTGCAAATGCCAATGGTATTCGTAATATGGTGGTTGATTGAAAGACTATTTCCTAGTTATCGGTTTAATTTATTGATTGCCATTGCCTGGACTTGGATAACTAATGTTTTTACCTTGGCGCCAATTTATTACCTGTTTTTAGTAACAGGCCGAATTTTATTGGGACGTTGGGATAAATTAGCCGGATTTGATACCTTTCAAGAAAAATTATCTTCCAGTATCAATCTCGATGCGAGCTTTATAGATTCATTTTGGATTTATATAGTTGAGCTTTTTCATAAATTCGGTTTGCCACTTTGGGTTGGCAGTATACCCTGGGCTATTTTATTTTCTTGGCTCGGCTATCGCTGGACAATTTCATTTATTCAATACCTACAAGCAAAGCGGGAAAAAAGAGCAGATAAATTAAAAGAAAAAAGTATTCAGCCATAAACCTAAAAAACGCAGTTGCCATCTACTGCGGTCCCCTTAAGCACTAAATCTTAAGGATTTTCTAGAACATTTTGATTTCACCAGTAGGGTGACTACAAGTAAAGCCAAAATAACCCATAAAATCCTTAATCTTCAGCACTTAAGTGAACCTCGCTACGAAGTCAACTGCGTTTTTTAGGATAAAGACAAAAACAAGGTAGACATATGAAGCAATTTGATTATTATAAGAATTTATTGTGTTCCAATATACACTAAGTAAATGAGCCATTAATGAAAAAAATTATTCTTCCAATAATACTACTGCTACTTGCATATGGTTTCTGGATAAGTCCCAACTTCAAAACTATTGTTGCAGGTGTCGCTATATTTCTATTCGGTATGCTATCCCTCGAACAGGGCTTCCAGGCCTTTACTGGAGGAGGCCTGGAACGACTTTTGCGACGTACCACTTCCTCAACCGGGAAGAGTTTAATGGTCGGTATTGTTAGCACGACCATTATGCAGTCTAGTTCACTTGTCTCGATTATTGCCATTTCTTTCCTCAGCGCCGGTCTCATCACATTAACCGCTGGTATTGGTATTATCTTCGGAGCCAATCTGGGTACCACTACTGGAGCCTGGTTAATCGCCGGCTTTGGTCTCAAGGTCGATATAGCTGCTTATGCGATGCCAATGCTGGCATTTGGAGTGATTCTAATTTTCCAATCGTCCAAGACACTTAAGGGTATCGGTTACATTCTGACGGGACTGGGGTTTCTGTTTCTCGGAATTCACTTTATGAAGGAAGGTTTTGAAACCTTTAAAGAAACTATTAATTTGTCTGAATATGCAGTCACTGGATACCGTGGGGTGGCGATTTTTACCATTATAGGTATTTTTGCCACGGTGGTCATGCAGTCAAGCCATGCCACTTTAGTATTGACTATTACCGCTCTTGCTGCCGAACAGATCACCTATGAAAACGGGCTTGCTCTTGCTATCGGCGCCAATGTTGGTACCACTATTACTGCCATATTGGGAGCCATGAGTGCCAATGAGATTGGTAAACGTTTGGCTTCAGCACACTTGGTGTTTAACATGATAACGGGCATCATAGCAATTATTTTCATCTACCAAATTGTAGTATTGGTAGATATCATTGCCGAAATGTTTGGAATAGCAAGCAATGACTATATGCTAAAGCTGGCTGTTTTTCATACAGTATTCAATTTGATAGGTGTCATTGTGATGTTGCCACTGATTCGACATCTGGTTTTTCTTCTAACCAAATTTATCCCGGAAAAGAAAACCGAAGTCGATCAACCAAAGTATCTTACCGACACTTCAGCAGCATTTCCCGATACGGCCATGGAGGCGGTTCGCCAAGAAACCCAGCGCGTCTATATGGCAACACTTCGGATAATTTGTGATGGACTCGGTATGAAGCAGTCAGATATTAACTCAGACATAAACCTGGATGACGCTGTAGCAAGACAGAAACAAGTTCATGAATTCGGCATCGACGCGATGTACAATAGGCATATCAAGGGAATTTACAGCGCTATCCTCGCTTTTATCAGCAGTACAGACTTTTCCCGTCAAGAAGAAAGCTCTTCAGGTTTAAGATGGCTCAGAAATGCCTGCACTCTTATGGTCGAAGCAATCAAAGATACCCGTAATATACAAGAGAATCTTATCCATTTTATTGGCGCTGAAAACCAGAATATGATAAATCTCTACAACCAAATCCGAGTGCAGGTTGGATTAGTGATTCGTGATTTGGAAAAAATACGCACTGCAGGTGAAGGGACAGTTGATATCTTGTCATTAGACGCCCTTAAACTGCAAGTTGAAGAAGAGTACGAAGCTATAAATATGGCAGTGGCTAAACAGATAGCCCAAAAACTCATTACCCCCTCAATGGGCTCCTCGCTGATCAACGACAATGGCTTCGCTCGCAACATTTCTATGAATATTATTGAAGCTGCTCAAACATTATTCGTGTCAGTTGATAGGGATCTCAACAAAGCAGCACAGGAAGTGATACTGCACAAAGATGATCTCTTTCAGCTTGATAAACAAGCCGAATAGGATAATGGTTATTTTTTAATTATACCTTATTATCTTCTTCATTGGAGATTAAAAGCTCATCGGGTAAATCTAACACTTTGGGTTGACGTCTGCGCCTGGTTTTTGCTGGTATCATATGGCGCATAGATTCCAGTTTACCAAAACAAAGCAATTTGTCATTTGGTTCCAGTACCCGTTCTTTTTTCGGATTTGGTATCACTTTAGATCCCCGGTAGAGAGTAAGAACATTGATATCCTGTTCATGAAGGTTTGTATCGTTAATGGATACCCCAACAAATTGGGATCCTTCGGGTACATATATTTCACTCACGCCATAACCTTTACTTACCGTCAGACGCTGACGCACATCAATTTCAGGGAAATCTACCTGAGCTGCAATGTATTCAATCACTGCACCTGCTATATCTAAGCCTGTGCACTTTTCTATACCTTCCAAACCGGGAGACGAATTAATTTCCATAATCTGCGGACCTGTTTTACTTTCAAGCATATCAACTCCCGCAACTTGTAACCCCATTATCTGAGTTGCTCGAACGGCAGTTTCTACATATTCATCCGGTAAATCGATTGCTTCAGCTACTCCACCTCGATGTACATTGCTACGAAACTCCTGACCCTGAGCAACACGGCGCATTGCTCCAACGACCCGATCACCAACAACGAAAGCTCGAATATCTTTACCTTTACTTTCAGCCACAAATTTCTGAATAAGCACATTTTGTTTCTGGCTTTGCAATAATTCTATAATGGATTCAGCCGCATTCACCGTATCAGCTAATAAGACACCAATACCCTGAGTACCTTCGATTAATTTAATAATAACCGGAGCACCGCCCACACGTTCGATCGCTGGTAAAACGTCTTTCTTATGACGTACAAAGGAAGTTCGAGGAATACCAACATGGTGTCGGCTTAGTATTTGAAGGCTGCGCAGTTTATCACGTGAATTACTAATTCCATGTGCAGTATTGGCACAAAACACATCCATTTCCTGGAACTGCCGAACTACCGCAGTACCATAATAAGTTATAGATGCTCCAATACGAGGCAGTACAGCATCATAATTAGATAGCTGTTTTTGATTATAGTATAAGTCAGGAATTCCACGCTGTAGATCAATCGAGAATTTTAATGTGTTCAAGACTTTAACGTCATGACCGCGTTGTAAAGCAGCTTCCTTTAATCTCACTGTACTGTAACATTTTGGCCCACACGATAAGATAGCAAGTTTCATAACTATTCCTTAATTAATAGACTGGCAAGTATCATAAATACTTTTACATTAGAGTATAGGTAATTTCATTCATCGATACAATCTATAAACAAAATTACCAAGTAATACCGTGATATTATTAATCAATATCATTTTTTTTGGTATTAAGCATTAATTCATTTTTTTCTGCTTCACAGGTTTTTGTCATCGTCCGTATATGTATGTCTTGTTGTGGAAAGGGAATTTCAATCTGGTTTTTATGAAAAGTATCCCAGATTTCCAGTAAAATATCACTTGTCACACTACCTCTGCCATTTTCCGGATCACCAATCCAGACACGTAATTCCAAATCAACTGAACTATCACCAAATCCTTTCAGTAAACACCTTGGTGTTGGTTCCGATAACACTCTGGAGATCTTATTTGCTGCATCAACACAAAGTTTAATTGCTACATGGGGATCACAATGGTAGGCAATACCAACGGGAATGCGAAGCCTGACCAGGTTATGACTATGAGACCAGTTTTCAACCCGTTGGGTAATCAGCTCTTCGTTTGGTATTAAATGCTCAGTCCCATCACGAGTAATCACTGAAACATAACGTGCACTCAGGTTATTAATCCAACCATAGGTTTGCCCCAAAGAAATAACATCACCAGGTTTAATCGATTTATCCAGTAATAAAATAAAACCGCTGATGAGGTTGGAAAATATTTTCTGTAAACCAAATCCCAATCCTACCGCTAATGCACCACTGAATACGGCAAGGGCAGTCAAATCTATACCAGTGCTATTGATACTGATTATTATAGCGATACCAATAAAACTAATTCGAATGACTTTGATTAATAAAACTCGAGCCGCCGCACCAATGGATGAACTTTTCCGTAAATACTTTTCGACCAGATCAGAAAAAGCACTGGCCAACCAGATCAATAAGGCTAGCAGGCTTATAATTTTAATGATCAATAATAAACTAACTTCAGTGGTATTGAGTTTTATGGATAGTGAATCAAGCAGCTCAAGAGTCTCAGGTAATAACTCCAAAATATTTAAGGTAGCCAACACCCAGGCACATAGGGCTATAAAGTTTGAAAAAAACGCATTCCTAAACGATTGTGAGGCAATGCGAATTACAATCCATGCAGTAAGAAGACTGCTAATGGTTTTGATTAAGCCATATGGCCAACCGTATATTTTTGCGATAAAAACAATCAGCCATTGCAACGCTAACCAAATAACTGCCATAGAAACAATTTCTAAAGCTTTCCATAAGCGCTTTAAGCCGCCGTATTGGCCGGTTTTTCGATTCAGAAATTGAAAAAAGACAGTGGCTTTATTGGCTAGAATTTTAGCACTTAAAAATGCGATTAAGATAGCGACAATTTGAAGAAGATTAGAAGTGACTAAAACATCAGCATAAAACCAAAGACTAATATCTTCATATTGCATTTCCCACCAACTATATTCAAACAAACTCATAAAGTGCATAGTTTTTCCGCAAAATAATATAGATATTCAACAAACTGCGACAAATCGTTTTTAACAGTTTAAATCCAACGATTACGTTTAAATATCACAAGACTTAATAATAAAACAGCGATAAGGATGCCGCAGACAACCCAAAATGCAATTTTACTTTCAACTCCTGGCATACCACCGACATTAATTCCAAGCAGCCCAGTTAAAAATCCCAGCGGCAAGAAAACGCCTGTAACAATCGATAGCATATACATAGCACGGTTCATTTTTTCATTGGTAATACTATTGATTTCATCTTTAATCACAATAGCTCGCTCCCTGTAACTATCCAACTCGGCAAAAAAATGTTGAATCCTGCCTTCTATTTTTCTAATGATTCGAATATTTTTTTTATTGAGCCAGCTTAAATTAAATTTGGATAGTTGCACCAAGGCATTTTTTTGAGGCACTAAGAACCTTCTTAGTTCAATAATTTCTTGTCTTAAATCTAATAAGTCTTCACGCGTTTTATCAACAAAATGAATCTGGCTAACATTTTTTTCCAACTCGTCAAGCTGCTCTTCTATAAAATCCAGAGTGGGTTCCATTTTTTCGTGTAGATTATCTAGAATTGTAGTTAACAGTGTTGCAGCATCTTTAGGCCCACAGTTACGTTCTAGTTTTTTAGTAATCTCTTCCATAAAAAAAAGACGTGAGGAACGTACAGATATAACACGGTTCTGCTCACTATAGTAATTAAGGTAAACCATGTCTTCAGGATCAGATCCTTTGTTAAAATTAATCCCTCTGAACGTAGCATTCAACGCATCGCCTTCCTGAATGCAACGAGGTTCATTATCGGTATCTAATAGCATCTCACAAATAATGGAATCTATACCACTGTGTTTTTTTAACCAGCTTTCGGTATTAGGATGGTCTGCATTAAGATGAAGCCAAAGCACTCCTTGTGTGCTTTCCCATATAGTAACTTTGTCCCAGCTTAACGGTGTTGCTCCTCCTTGACCATCTAATAAATAGGCATGAATCAATCCATCAATTGATTGATTATCTTCTGTTTTTTTATAATCTGCACTTATGATAATTTCTCTCCAGTTTCACGTATCAGGTAACATTAACCCTAGAGTATTTAATTCTGGTAAAAAATATTTTCAACCTAATAACGGCATTTGTATTAACGCCAACCTATGTTGGTCATTGATGAAGTGTGAAAAGTTAAGTTAAGCAAAGATTCCAGATCCAGCTCGTTGAGGTGGAATTTAACCAAACTGACAAAACTAGAGTCAAGTAATTACGGGACTCCCTGCAAGCTTTTAGTTTTAAAAAATGAATTATAGAAACTTATTGTTATTGAATCGGTTCATCAAAGTTTTCATTGAAGTTTTGGTTTTCTGATTCAGGATCCAAGTATTCTTGAAAATTTTCAACTTGCTCCAAAACCTCGCCAGCCTGATTTTTATAATAAGCAATATGAAATAAGGCATCTCCTTCATGGGTTAGAGGTAAATTGGTTCGGCCTATCACGATTCCCTCTTCTTGAGCCAACACTTTCACTTCGGATTGCCCCAACGGATCGCTTATGATACCTAACACGCTGTCTTTAGACGTTTTTGCTCCTAGAGGGACAAGCAACCTTAAAATACCACTGATGGGCGCTCTTATCCAAGATGTGCTTCTAGAAATAATTGGCGATTTCTCCTTAGCTATCGCTTTTTGTTTAGATAGCATACCAAGTTCTCTAATAACATTTAGTACTCCTCTTACCCCAGCTCGAATAGCAATTTCATTAAATCTTAACGATTCACCCGCTTCATATAATAAAATGGGAATATCCTCGTCACCGCCTGCTGCCCTTAACGAACCATCTCTAATTTTGGAATCAATGATTACTGGTACGCCAAATGATAATGCCAGTCGTTCTACTTCAGGATCAGTCATATTGGCTCTAATTTGAGGCAAATTATCACGATGCCTTGCACCAGTGTGCAAATCAATACCATGGGTACATTTTTTAACGATATTGCAAAAAAAAGTATGAGCAATACGTCCAGCAAGGGAACCTTTTTCGCTTCCAGGAAATGATCGGTTTAAATCTCTTCCATCTGGTAAATAACGAGAATTCGAGATAAAGCCATGCACATTGACTATCGGTATCGCTATAAGGGTCCCTTTTAAATTTTTCATCTGTTTTTGATTAACTAAACGACGAATAATTTCAACCCCGTTAATCTCATCCCCATGAATGGCTGCGCTAACAAATAAGCAAGGACCAGGGGCTTTTCCATGAATCACGTGGAGCGGCATTTTTACGTCATTGTGGGTAACCATGGCTGCCAAAGGAAGATCAATAGACTGTTGTTCACCCGGCATCACTTCAATTTCTCCGATTGTAATCGGTTTATTTCTTGTTTTTTTTGTAATAGATCGCATATAGCATCATCACTTGTGTTAATAGTCGATAGGTTTTTTTATTGATATTATTCTAAAAACTGATTAATTACTAATTAATTAAATTTTTTTTGGCATTTGATATTTTGGTATCAAAATATTTAAAAACAATTTCCTTATTTAGAAAGATACGTTTATCATTATGAACGACTTAGAAGATTAGAGATTAACTTAACGCGATGAGTAATAATTTGATAACAGTTGGTTGGCGAGAATGGATAAGCTTACCTGAATTAAAGATTCCTAAAATAAAAGCAAAGGTTGATACCGGAGCAAAAACATCTTGCCTTCATGCATTTGAAATTAGCACATACCAGGAAAACAATGTCGAAAAACTTCGGTTTTTAATTCACCCAGTCCAGAAAAGCAATGATATTGTCACTGAGTGCCATGCTAACTTATTAGACAAAAGAATGGTGACTGATTCTGGAGGCCATAAGGAAATGCGATATGTCATCTCAACCCCACTAGTTATAGGTAATAACCAATGGGATGTTGAAGTAACCCTGACCAATCGAGACACTATGATGTTTCGTATGTTATTAGGTCGAACCACCATGAAAAACAGAATGATAGTTAATCCTGCAAAATCATATTTAGTCGGTAAAAAATAAAAGAAAAAATGAACATCGCCATAATATCTCGAAATAAAGAACTATATTCCACCAAGCGATTAGTCGAAGCGGCGACTACCCGAGGACACGAAATAAAAGTTTTAGATCCTTTACGATGTTATATGAACATGGCTTGTAATCGACCGGAAATCCATTATAAAGGGGAAAAACTTCCTTTGTATGATTCCGTAATTCCTAGAATTGGCGCCTCAATTACGTTTTATGGAACAGCGGTTTTACGGCAATTCGAAATGATGGGTGTTTTTCCTTTAAATGAGTCTGTCGCAATATCTCGTTCACGAGACAAACTACGAAGTATGCAGCTATTTTCCCGCAAAGGTATTGGCTTGCCATTGACTGGATTTGCCAACAAACCCGATGACGTACAGGATTTAATTAAAATGGTAGGAGGTGCTCCATTAGTGATCAAACTCCTCGAAGGTACTCAAGGTATTGGCGTCGTATTAGCCGAAACCCCCAAAGCAGCAGAAAGCGTCATAGAAGCTTTTATGGGATTAAAAGCTAATATCCTGGTTCAAGAATACATCAAAGAAGCCGATGGCGCAGATATACGCTGTTTGGTTATCGGAGACAAAGTGGTCGCCGCCATGAAACGCCAAGCAGCAGCTGGTGAGTTTCGTTCCAATTTGCACCGCGGTGGCTCGGCTTCAGTTATAAAAATCACTCCTACCGAAAGACAAACTGCGGTGCTTGCCGCTAAAACCATGGGACTGAATGTAGCGGGAGTTGACCTTTTACGTTCGAATAATGGACCATTAGTCATGGAGGTCAACTCATCGCCGGGTCTGGAAGGGATAGAAAAGGCAACTGACAAAGATATTGCGGGAATGATTATTGAGTTTATCGAAAAAAATGCCAAACCTAACAAAACTCGAACCAGAGGGCGAGGTTAAAGATTTTTTATTAATCGGTTTATCTCAATATTTATAATGGAACTATAAATGTCTAACAATGAAGAAACCCCAAAAGTCATCCTCAATTTTAAACAAGTGTGGCCACAACTTAATATTATAGAGAAAATAGAATACGCAGTATCATTAGTGTTGGTATGTATTATTTCTGTTATCGTTATTATCGCTTTAGTTCGCCTGGGCAAAAATGTTTTTACCATGCTCGTATTAAATGCATTAGATCCATTGGATTTTAAGGTATTCCAATTTATCTTTGGGAATATGTTAACGTTATTTATTGCTATCGAATTTTTACACTCAATCCAGGGCGTTTTACAAAGAATTGGGCATATTATTGAAGTCCGTACCATTTTACTTATTGCTATGTTAGCCATTGCGAGAAAATTTATTGTCATGGACAAAGCCACTACCCCAGAAACTATGGCTGCACTAGCATTAATATTATTAGCCTTAGGAGGCGTTTACTGGATTTTAAAAAATAAAACAACTGCCTAAAAATTAATCATTAAAAAATTTCGTAAAAACAAGCATAACTTTTCCAAAGGTAGTATTAATATCCTTATTTTGAGCTGTGAAGACTAAATTGAAACTTAAACTAAAAAAATTTACTTTAATCGCTCAAAAATCAAGAGCTTACATCAAGTCTTTTGTTTTTTTGTGGTGTATTTTTTATTCTTTAACATCTTTATGTGCCACTCCAAACGACATAGTTATTAAAACGGCGCTATCGATACAAGTTGAACAAATCAATAACGAAATAGCCCGGCTCTCACCTTTTGCCGAAAAAGATGCCAAAGCTCAAATAGCCCTGAAGTCTTATCAACAAGCAAAAAGCTATTATGAAAAGTCGGTTATTTTCAACTCAAATGAGGAAAAATACCGGGAACTATTGGATAGTAATCCCCGTAAAGAAAATACATTAAAAAAACTACTCAACTCACCACACATTAGCGAGTTAGAAAACAAATTTAACAACGAAAAGCAGGCCATTGAATTAAATCGTATCTACGCACAACAGCAAACATTAATTCAGTCGCTTCATCAGAAGCAATCAGAACTCACCACATCTATTAGTGAAACGAAATTATTACCAGAACAAATTGCCAATCTAAATTCACAATTAATTAAACGGCAAGAAGATATCCGTGCTTTATTAAATGAAACGGCATCCAATAATGAAGATAAAGATATAGCTCAAGCCGATAGCTTATCGTTGCAAATGGAATCGAATAGTGTTCAAGCTCAATTGAACATGCTAGAAGCCCAAAGACTGAGTCAACCCAGTATGCTTAGTCTTTTGGAAAGTGAGCTAATCTTCATAAAGCAAAAAATAAAACATGAAAATGACATCGAATATAAAATGTCAGAAAGATTGACCGCTATACAAAAACAAACTGAAACAGAGTTAAAAGAAGAGTCTTCTCGAATAAGCCAGAATTTTCTAGCCGAATTCCCAATCCTAAAAAAACTGCTCGATAATAATTTAACCTTACATCAAGAACAAAATAAATTATCGGATACTTACGAATTACTTAAAAACAGATTAAAACAATTAAATCAACAACTCAATCTCCTAGAGCAGAACCAACAACGACTCAATCAACAACTTGCTATAGATATTCCTCATGATTTAATGGGAAAATTTTTATACCAACAACGTCAAACATTAAATTTAATTATTGGAATACCTACCGACGAAAAGTCAGCCAAAGATATAGATTCTCAGTTAGGTGAGGCACGATTAAATCAGTTCAAGGTTGATGATCAAATATCAACCATAAATAATAACGAGGAATATGTAGTTCAACTAACCAGACAACTCGCGGATCACAAAAATTGGAACCAATTGAGCGAAAAAGAACAACAACTTATTCACCAAGAAATCCGAAAAATCCTTGAAAATCAGACCTCATTGCTAAAAAATTTACGTGAACAGTATAATCAATATATTAAACTGTTAAGCGATCAAAAACATATTAAAGCTCAAATTTTAGAAAAATCGAAACAATATCTGGGTATACTTGATGAGAATCTATGGCTCTTGCCAAGCAATAAGGCTATCAATTTAACCTGGCCGGAGATCCTCATAAATGAATACCTACAATTTTTTTTAGGAATCAAATGGAAGCAGACTCTCCACGCATTATTGAAACAAGCACAAATAAACCATTGGGCAACAATAATTGCTTCTACAATACTATTTTTTCTCTTCATTTTTGCTCGTCGATTAAAAGAACAACTGGTATCTATTTCTTCCAGAGTCGGCAATGTTAGTCAGGATACATTTTGGTTAACAACCCGTGCAATTATTTATACCCTGCTTTTATCCGGATTCTGGCCTGTCGTTTTCTTATATTTTTCGTTTTTATTTAAATTTTCCAACGAGTTAGAGTTTGGCTATATGCTAAGCCAAGTTTTATTCCAATTGGCTTTCTATATATTTTTCCTTCAATTTGTACAGGAGTCACTGCGAAATAAAGGTTTAGGTGAAGTTCATTTTCTATGGTCAACAGAAATTCGCTTGCGACTACATATATGTTTTTTATGGTTTATCCCGATATATCTTATAACTATTCCATTTATTTTATTTGACTATTTATACTATCAACACAGCATATTAAAAATTAATGAAATTGGACGTTTACATTTTTTAATTCTACTAATAGCGATATTGTTTTTAATAACATCCGTTTATTATTACTGGAAACAACATCAACATGAAAACAAATCACGAAAAACCAGTCATTTTATTTATTATTTTTGTGCTCTATCCTTAATTATTTTTGGCATTACCGCTGGGATCGGATATTACCTTTCTTCAATTCGAATATTTATCTTATTTATTCACGCCGTCATTATTTTATTTCTAATTCTTTTACTCTATTCATTGATTCGTCGTTGGTTAAGGCTCGCCGAAGCTCGCCTGGTACAGATGCAGAGCACTCAATTATTGGATACAGAACATGAATTACGAATCAAACATAGCGAATTTGAAGAAATTAATGAACTTGAAATCAATCAAACTCTCGAACGGCTGAAAAATGAAAATAAAAAGAGCCTAAAAAAAATCGACGAGCATTCAACTAAATTATTAAATGCTACTGTATTACTGTTAATAGTCATCAGCATGACATGGCATTTTAAAGATATTACTCCAGTGCTCAATACCTTGGAAAATATAACGTTATGGAATTATCAAATAAGCAATGGTAAAACAGGAACCACCAGCCTTTGGGATTTATCTGTTTCGCTTTCTGTTTTAATATTAACCCTTATAGGCGCTAGAAATATTCCGGGATTGCTCCAAATTAGTCTGCTTTCGCCCCTGGGTTTAGGAGCCGGTAATATCTATGCTATAACGAGCATTGTCCAATATATCATTTTTGTGGTTGGCTTTATCGTTTCCATCGCATGGTTAGGATTAGCTTGGAATGACATTCAATGGTTGGTAACCGCAATGAGTGTCGGACTCGGGTTTGGGTTAAAGGAAATCTTCTCAAACTTTTTCTCTGGTTTAATTTTATTATTCGAACGCCCCATCAGAATCGGTGACGTGGTTACCATCGGAGAAGTCAGCGGTACGGTCTCAAAAATCAGAATTCGCGCAACCACAATCACAGACTGGGATCGCAAAGAGCTGGTCATTCCAAATCAAAAACTTATTCTGGAAAATTTAGTCAATTGGACATTAACCAATAAAACAACGCGCCTTACTATTGTGTTGGGAGTGGCTTACGGCACCGATCCGGAAAAAACACAACAAATTATCCTAGATACCATAAGGTCCCATCCATTGGTACTGGAAGAACCCGGACCATCAGTGCTATTCATTAATTTTGGAGAATCATCATTGGATTTTGAAATACGCGTATTTGTGGCCGATACCGATAACCGACTGAAAACGAAACACGACCTAAATATCGCCTTAAACAACGTTTTGAAAGAAAATAACATCGAAATACCTTTCCCTCAAAGAGATATCCATATTAAAAATTAAAAATTAGAAAAACTCAAACTTATCACTCTCTTCTTTGAAGATCTGACATTGTTACCTTAGATTCGGATTATTATGTATATACGACTTAAATAACTCTATTTCATTTTTAATTTTCGTTAAACTAATAGACACCTTTGCCAGATCATTTTTATCACTATATTTTAAACAGTCACTAAAGCATTTATCCAATGCTATAGCCCCTACTGAACCAGCCGTCGATTTTAGCTTGTAAGTTAACTCTGATAACGATTTAAAATCCTTATGGACTCTATGCTTATTCGCTTCCTCAATTGCCATTTCTGACTGAGTGATAAATTTGTTTAAAATGGCTTTTATCTTCAAGGGCTCCGAACCATAAATTTTATCTAGTATTGATTGATCGAAAATTTCATTTGCGCCATCACTTAACAACACATTGTCCTGAGTATGAAAACTCGAAATTAATGAATTTAAAAGTTTTAATGAAGATGGATAATCAAAATTATCCATATAAAGTTCGAGTTTTTTAATTTTTTCAGCAAAATTTTTAACTAATGTCGTTTTATGTTCCTGAAACAACTGATTTGCATACATATCGTCTCTTTTTACTAACTTAATTAATTGTTCTATGATTTCTTTTAATTTATGGGTATCAGTTTCAACAGGCGGGTTCAGCTCTTCTATTTGTTGCCATTCTTTTACAATATTAGAAAGTTGCTTTTGTTCAATAATAATCTTATCACAAAGAGAAAAAACATTTTGCAGTACAACTTGAGAAGAACTTTTAAGAGAATTATTGAGTTGATCAATGCTTTCATGAATACTAAGAAATCCTAGTGTAGATGAAGTCCCCTTTAATGAATGAGTAATAAAACGTGCTTTATCGTAGTTGTTTTTTTTGATCAACTCGGTTAACAGAGTCAGTTCGAAGTCCAACTTTTCGGTAAATCTTCTTACCATTTTTAAATAACTCAGTAAATTGCCATTCATATGACGAACCCCCGACACAATATCGAGCCCCGTATATGTACTCAGTTTGTCATATAACCACTGATCTTTTTCACTCAAAACCTTTCGATTTTCTTCACGCTTAGCAGGTGCAACTTTAGTTTCAATATTATGAGGTAACCACTTTTTAAACAACGATATAAGTAGCTCTGGTTCTACAGGTTTAGGAATAAAATCAACCATTCCGGCTTTTTCGCAAGCTAATTTATCATCTTCAAATACATTTGCCGTCATCGCAATAATGGGTAAATTTCCATTATCCGGACTCGCTAATATTTTTTGCGTGGCCTCTAAACCATCCATTTCCGGCATTTGAATATCCATTAAAACGATATCATAGCCATTGTTGATGACTTTATTAACCGCATCTAATCCATTACATGCGGTATCGACTAATAAACCATATTTTTTAATAATTTCTGCTACCACTTCCCGATTGATGTTATTGTCATCTACTAATAAAACCTTGGCCTCTGAAAGATTGTCAGGAATGACAATGTCATATCCAACATTTCCCCTTTTCATTGGTTTGCCTATGTGTAAATTTGCGGTAAACCAAAAGAGGCTCCCTATATTTTCCTTACTTTCTATCCCAACTTGACCGCCCATTAAGTGCACCAAATGTTTTGTTATGGCAAGCCCCAAACCGGTACCACCATACTTTCGAGTAGTTGATGAATCTTCCTGCTCAAATGCGTCAAATAAACTTAATTTGTTATTGGTTTTAACTCCAATTCCAGTATCTTCGACAATAAATTTTAAAGTAACCTCTTTATTCCTCGTATCTAATATTTCTGCTCTAACCGTTATTTTTCCTTTATTAGTAAACTTTAGCGCATTACTTAAATAATTCAGTAATGCCTGACGCAATCTTGTCGGATCTCCCTTTAACCAGATAGGTATTGCCTTATAATCAAAGAACAATTTTATGCCTTTGTTCTCGGCTCGATCTTTTAACAATGATTTTAACGGATTAAATATTTCTTCAACATGAAAGTTAGTTTTTTCTATCGACATTTTTCCAGACTCAATTTTTGATAAATCTAAAATGTCATTAATAATTGATAATAAATGTTCTGCAGAATCATTTATTTTTTTCAATTGTAGTTTATACTCATTATCCAAGTTGGAAAGATTCAATAAATGGGTTATTCCCACAATTGAACCGATAGGCGTGCGAATCTCATGGCTCATATTAGCCAAAAACGAAGATTTTGCTCGATTTGCAGTTTCTGCATTTTTGCGAGCCAATTCCAATTCAAAAGTGCGTTCTTTTATTACTTCTTCCAGATGATGCTGATATCGTTCTAGTTCCTCACCTATCCGCTTTTTTTCTGTGATATCTTCTTTAACAGCAACATAATGAGTAATTTCATTATTGAGTTGTCGGATTGGGGCTATAATGGCAAACTCTATATACTCTATTCCGGCTTTGTTTTTATTGTAAAACTCACCTTTCCAGATTTTACCTTGAAGAAGACTATCCCAGAGTTCTTTATAGGTAGAATCAGGCGTTTTTCCTGATTTTAAAAAATTTGGCTTTTTACCGATTACCTCATTTAAACTGTACCCGCTAGTCTTAGTAAATGCTAGATTAACGTATTCAATTTTTGACTCTCGGTCCGTCACAATTATACTTTCGGGACTTTGTTCCACCACCAACGCCAATTTCCGCAACTGTATATCACTTCTTTTTTGTTTAACCAGTCTCCATAACTCATTGGAAATTAACTGAACAGTTTCTGTATCCAAATTGTTATAATCACAAACTTTATTTCCTACCCCCGTTAGCATAACCACTTTGTCGTTCTCGATAACCGGTATATTAATAAATCGAATTAATTCAGCATGTCCATCTGGCAGATCGTTTTTCTGAGGATAATTCATGTAGTTATTAATCAATATCGCTTTCTTAAATCTCAATGCATTAGCCCATATTCCTGCTTTTTGTATCGGATAATGTTTATCGTGAATTGTATTACAATGGGTCAGCAAGGTATTTTTAGACCAAGTACCTAACTCAATAATATTTTGATCTGGATTAACAAAGTGAATAAAAGATATTTGACTTTCTGTTAAGTTTTCCATAATTGCCAAAGCATACTGAATAAACTCATCTTCATCCATTTGTTCAGCAACGACGGGTAATTTTAATAATGCTTCAGCGCGTCTGTTTTGAAAAGCTAGTTGCCTTTCATCTTCAATACGATCAGAAATATCATGTACAATATAAACCGATTTATAAATACAGCCATCGCTATCAAAAAAGTTCTGAGCAATAAAGTTTATATATTTAATTCGTTGATCAGGTAATAACAAACGATGTTGTAGCTTTACCCTTTTTGTACCTTTTTTTACTGCACTTATGGAATCTAAGACAATCTGTTTATCTTCCGGGTGGGTTAGTTCAATATATTGATGTTCAGAAAATCCTTGCTGAAAGGTCTCTAATTCTAAAATATTATAGATCTCAGTACTGCAAGTATAAGTACTACTTGAAAAGTCAAATTCCCAACTACCCATATGAGAAATTTTTTGAGCTTGATCAAGCAATTCACGATTATGTTGCAACACTACATCGATTTGCTTTCGTTTGGATATATCCCGAATAACGCAACTAAATTCCAGTTCATCATTTAGGGAACATGATATCGAAGACGGTATTATTGTCCCGTCTGGATTGACAAAATTAAGTTCGCAATCTTGAATGAGATCTTGTTGCGCAATTAATTTCCAAAATTTTCCAAAATCAATATCGTTTCGTAAAAAATCTTTTATATTATGATTGATAATATTATCGGGAGTAATACAACCTTTTGAAAAATTTATAATTTCATCATTAATTTCAGTAACAACACCCTCTATAGAAAATTCTATATAAATATCTCGAATGCTTTGGTATATTTTTCGATACCTCGATTCACTATCAATTAATTTTGCATTCGTTTCTTCTAATTGAGAAATTTTTTCCAATAACTTTTTAGTTACAGAGTCACTGTGTTGACGATAAAATGAGAGTTCGTCTACCGGATCAAGTGCAGTATTGGCAATATCTTTTTGAGAAACCTCATCCAAGACAGATTTTATTTCACTTAAAACTATTTCCGGCTCCAGCGGTTTAAAGAGATATTTTTTCGCACCCAGTTCAATGGCTAATTTTTGATCTTCGACGGAAGTATAAGTTGCAGAATAAAAAACAAAAGGTATGTGACGCAAAGAGCTGTCTTGCATCCATTCTTTACATAGGTTGAAACCATCCATCTCTGGCATTAAAGCATCAGAAATAATAATATCAGGGTAATTTTTTTTAGCTATGGAGAGTGCTTCAATTCCATTAGATGCTTCCAACACCTTAAAACCGTGACCTTCTAACAACACCTTTAAAAAATATCGACCTTCATATAAATCATCTACTATTAATGCAAGTTTCAATTGGATTTCTCCTAACTTTTATTGATGCCATTAAGATGATATTCCTCTATTTTTTTAACAAAAGAATCAGGATCTATGGGTTTTTCCATATAATAGTCACAACCGGAGAGATAAACTCTCTCTTTGTCTCCGTTCATTGCGTAAGAGGTTACGGCAACAATAGGTACGCTATCCAAGGTCGACATTTTTCGAAATTCTCGGGCAACTTCATATCCGCTCATATCCGGTAACTGAATATCTAATAAAATCATATCAACATTGATATGATTTATTTTTTCTAAAGCTTCTCGACCACTTTTAACTTCGATTAAGGTATGTCTAGCATTAGACAACAAAAAATTCATCAAATATAAATTGTGTTCATTATCTTCAACAATAAAAATATTCACCAAAATCACCTGATAGGAACACTAAAACAAAAACATGAGCCTATATTGTTCTCACTTTCAGCCCAGATTTTTCCTCCTAGTGCCTCAATTAAATGTTTAGATATGGCTAAGCCTAAACCAGTACCTTCCACTGGTAGATAATCACGGTTTTTAATTTGACTAAATGGTAGAAAAAGTTTATCCATATCACTTTTGCTAATTCCGACACCCGTATCACATACGTATATTTCAATAAAATCATTTTGTATTTTAAGCCCAAGAGTAATCCTTCCTGTTTTTGTGAACTTTAAGGCGTTGGAAAGTAGATTATTTAATATTTGTTCAATACGCCTTTCGTCGGAGTTAATTTTAATCTCATTATTTAGCAACGTAATGATTAAGTCTAATCCTCTTCTTTCAGCTTCTTTTTGGAAAGAATTGCCTATTCTTTTTATCAGTGAAGATAATTCTACATCCTGGTAATCTAATTTTAGTTCCCCTGCCTCAACTTTTGAAATGTCTAATACATCATTTATTAAAGCCAATAAATGCTTAGAGGCATTTTTTACAATCAATAATTGCTTTTCCTGCTCCTCCGTCAACGGACCTGGTAGTTTTTGTAATAACACGCCCGTAAAACCAATTATCGAATTTAAAGGTGTCCTCAATTCATGGGACATTGTGGCTAAAAATGCCGATTTAGTTTTATCGGCTTTTTCTGCTTGTTTTTTTGCTTTTTCTAATTGTTTGGTCCTTTCTATGACTCTCAGTTCTAGATTATCTTTTAGTTTTAAAATTTCATTTGCTGACTGCTTTTGTTTAGTATAATCATGAGTGATACCCAAAATTTCAATTATGTTATTTTTATCATCCAATATCGGAATACAGGATATATGAAGTGACCTAATTTGACCGTCAAACAACTTTAACTCTGTTTCGATTGTTTGATTAGTTTTATCAGAGCGGGCCTTCTCGAGGGTAGGTAAATACTGTTCAAATATTTTTGTCGGCCATAACTCTGCATCGGTTTTTCCAATAAAGTCTTGTGTGGCTCTTCCGGTTAATTCAACGGTAGCTTGGTTTATAAATTTTATCCTTAACTCCGGATCATAAATCACAATAACATCAGGTATATTGTCAAACGCAATACGAAGACGTTGTTCACTACTCAAAATATTTTTTTTTAGTTTTTCCCGTTCTGTAATATCCCTGCCAATGCTTAAGACACCAATCAATTTTCCTTGAGTATCGATTATTGTAGTCTTCTTAGTCTCCAACAATTCTTTGTGTCCATCATCTGCAAAAGTAACCCACTCTTCATTAACATGAAAACCATTTTTTTCAATGGCATTTTGGTCATTAGCTCTAAATAAATCAGCCAAATCTTTCTCTACAAAATCATAATCTGATTTCCCTATAATTTGTTCTTTTGGAGCACCGAAAAAGGATTCAAATCGTTTGTTACAAGCTAGATATTTTCCTTCTCCATCTTTTAGCCACACGAGATCCGGAATAGAATTAAAAATTCCTTCTAATTTTGATTGAGTTTGAGCTAATAAAGTGGTGTTGTTATGATTTTTTAGGTAGGAACCAAGCATACTGCCTAAAATCACAGTAAATAGCGTGTTAACAACGATATAAATAAATCCAAGATCAATCACTACGTTTATACCAACTGTTTCAGGTAGTCCGAAATAAAATAATCCTACAGTAACCAGATGGACAGTGAAACCCAATGATAAAAAAGGTAGGAATGGAAAGTTAGTGCTATTTCCCAAAGAAAAACATCGTTTAAAAATGAATCCAAAAAAAACAGCGATAACTATTGATAAAACACCGATTAAAGCCCCCTCTCCTCCTATAAATATTCGGAAAAATATCGCAATTATACCGGATACTATTCCTGTCAAAACTCCTCCGAAAATTGGCGCTAAACTAAGAATGGTTCCCCTAGTATCAAATATAATGCCAGGTTTATATTCAATTGGAAAAAGCATAACCAAACAGCAGAAAAAACCGAACAATAAACCAAGGTATTTTGTACGTTCTTTTTCTATCAATAAAGAAAAAATGCTGGCTAAAGCTAATATAAGAGCCATTTCCACCAACAATGTTTTTACAAAATCGGACATAATTTATTGATAATTTTAATTGTCTATTAGTTTTAAATATTAATTGATAAATATAGCTCGAGAAATTGATAAACTTATGATTTTATTTTATTCTTGTTTTAGCACATTCATTCGAATAATTTATATCTAATCAAACAATTAATCCACAAATATGTGCTATTAAATTTTTTTATAGCTAATGATTCTTTGATTCCAGTAATAATTATTTTCGGCGAAGATACTATTGAAGATGTCGTATAGGCTTTAGAAATTAGCATCTGGGATTCTCTACTGTGACCAATTAAAGATTGCGAATTATTTATAGAGGTTCAAATCCGATAATTTAAATAAAACCAAAAGATAAACAATGAAAAAAACTACAATTTTAGCAATAGACGACGATCCCACAATTTTAGCTGCGATTAATAATATTTTGGGAGCCGAATATCGTATGCGTGGAATAACTTCATCTCACAGAGCTTTAGACGTAGCCTCAACATTCCCTATTCCCGATTTAATCTTATTAGATGTAATTATGCCAGATGAGGATGGGTTTCAAATACTAAAAAAATTAAAAAACAATCCTATAACAGAAGAAATACCAGTAATTTTTGTCACCTCCATGGAAGCTGATATTGACGAAGAAAAAGGAATTTCTTATGGGGCGGTAGACTATATAACCAAGCCCATAAAACCAGCAATTCTAAAAGCGAGAGTAAAATCACATCTTATTTCGAAACAAGCTAAAGATTTCCTCAATAATAAAAATACTTTTTTGGAGTCCGAAGTTCTAAAGAGAATGAAAGAAAACCTTATAATTCAAGATGTTAGCATAAGAGCATTAGCACATTTAGCTGAAACCAGAGATCCCGAAACCGGTAATCATATTCTAAGAACTCAATCATATGTACATACAATTGCCTCTCTCCTACAACAAGATAGTCGATTAAAAGAACCGATTAACAACCATTTTATTGAATTATTAACAAAATCAGCACCATTACACGACATAGGCAAAGTCGGTATTCCGGATAACATTTTACTAAAACCCGGTAAGCTAAACAAAGAAGAATGGGAAATAATGAAGTCACATGCATTTTTGGGGGCATGTGCTCTTGAAAAAGCAGAAAAAGATGTGGAGCAACCCGTCGAATTTTTATCTTTAGCAAAAGAAATAGCTCATTGGCATCACGAAAAATGGGATGGTTCGGGTTACCCTGATGGTTTAAACAATAATGCCATCCCACTCTCTTCGAGGATTATGGCTATAGCAGATGTATTCGATGCATTAATTTCCAAAAGAGTTTATAAAGAACCGATGTCATACCAACAGACTAAAGAAATTATCAGCTCTGAAAAAGGAAAACACTTCGATCCTTTAATTACCGAACTTTTTATTATTAATTATCAAAAATTTGTAAAAATAGCAGACGAGTATCAAGATAATAATTAGGTTGCTATACAAAGAAACCGAGATAAGCGTTATTAATGCTAGTCTAATATTCATTGGGAGTTCTTACAAATAATTGAGCTTTTTACATCAGCAAAAAAGGTACATGTCCTTTGGCACAAACGGTAAAGTTTTTTAACTTAATATCAAGAGGACAAAACAAATTAATTTTGTCGATAGAACAAAATAATTTGATAGCATACATAACTAAAATGATCTAATATCCCGTCCGCAATAAACACATTTTTCAATTTGTAAAGGGCTTTCTAAATGCATACTTTATCTTACATTTTTATATTAACTGTTATCCTTTCATCGGTCACACAAGCGAAAGAAACGACAGATAAAGATACCAATCCAAACATAGTTAATTCTATGCCAGTAACCAACAGTTCGATTAAAAATTTAAGGCAAATTGTTAACGGCTTTGATATGACTTTATTGAAAGATGGATGCTACCTATATCCAACCTTAACTGATTATGAAGAAACGCTTACTAATATTTGTGTCGAAAGTTTCTGGATGGGTACTTATGAAGTCACCCAAGATCAATGGCTAAAAATAATGAATAAAAATCCGGCATTTTTTAAAAAGTGCGGGAAAAAATGCCCAGTTGAACAGGTGAGTTGGGATGACATTCAACTATTTCTGCAAAAACTCAATCAAATGACCGGAAAAAAGTTTCGTTTGCCATCAGATGTCGAGTGGATGTATGCATGTCTTGCCGGAGAAACCAACCAAAAATATTGCGGAAATAAACTCAGTGCCGAGTCTGTCGCTTGGTTTAGTGACAATAGCAATAAAAAAACCCACGAAGTTGGCCAGAAATTACCTAATAAGTTTGGCTTATTCGATATGAGTGGAAACATTTGGGAGTGGGTTTCAGATAGATTTGTTGACAAATCTGATCGAATAGAAACTGAAACAGAACACAACGTAAAACCAAAAATCATAAAACGGGGTTATAAAGGTGGCAGTTGGCATGATTCTGAATGGCGTTTGCGTTTAACCTTCCAAACGGGACATCCAGCCGATTCTAAATCAAACACCTTGGGATTTCGTCTGGCACTCGATCCGGAAGTTAAAGAGAGTAAATAATCTTGTTAAAAAATTTAGATTTTTTTTTTGATTCATTACCCCCTAAGTACACACTATTAGGAATGTTTCTTGGTACGCTTAGCTTGGGCTTTATTGATTTTTCAATTGGACCAGAACTTTCTTTTTCTGTGTTTTACCTAGGGCCGATTATGTTAGCCGGCTGGTATGCTGGTAAAAATGCCGGAATCATTATAGCCTGCTTATCTGGCCTAACCTGGATGATAGCCGATATTGCCATTTCTGGTGGTTATAGTAGTTTTTACATTCCTTTATGGAACACCTTTTCCAGGCTTGGTTTTTTCTTAATCATTTTATATTTACTTTTAACTATAAAAGAAAAATTATTATTAGAAGCAAGCCTTGCAGACACTGATACTTTAACGGGATTGGCTAATCGTCGTTTTTTCCTGGAACAATTAGAGCGCGAACAAATTCGAGTTAACCGTTATCCCGAACCATTTACGATGGCTTATATTGATTTGGATAACTTTAAATACATTAATGATAGTTTTGGCCATGATATTGGTGACAATTTGTTAATAACGGTTGCAAATTATTTAAAAGACAATACCAGGGCCACAGATACTGCAGCCCGTCTGGGTGGCGACGAATTTGCTATACTTTTCCCACACCTTGACAACAAAGAAGCACAAAAATTTTTTAAGGATTTACAAGAAGTGTTGGGAAATATTATGAACAACAATGGCTGGCCGGTTACGTTTAGTATTGGTGCCATTACCTTTTACCATAACATACCAGCTGTAAGAGAAAGTATAAAGGCCGTCGATGATTTAATGTATGAAGTTAAAAAATCCGGTAAAAATAATATACGACTCCTAAAATGGTCAGCCTCTTAATTCACGTTGTCGAGCTTTTTTGATTTATCCTAAAAAAACTCCGTTGACTTCGTAGCGAGGTTCAGCCTGGGCGGCCCCCTAGGCGCTTGAGATTAAGGATTTTATGGGTTATTTGGGTGGGGCTGCCTAACCCATCTTCGTGACTATATTTAACAATTTCTTACAAATCATTGCTTTATATTTTTTAAAAATTCAAAGTTGGCACTACACATTTTTAATTTTGTTACTTTTTACTCTCTTACGAAATTTTATTTCCGAACTTTTACGTCAAACCATAAATTTTTAAATAAGTCAACACAAAAACATATTTTATGGCACTGCAATAATATTTTAACTTTTATCTCACTGATATATATAAACAAAATATTTTTTGATCGCGATTTTTTACCCAAATTGGCTACTTTTTGAATAAAAAGTCACGAAGATGGGCTAAGCTTTATTCGTAGTCACCCTACGGGTGAAGCCTGGTCGGTCGCACCCAAATGTTCCAGAAAATCCTTAAGATTGAGTGCTTAAGGGAGCCGCACTAGTGCATGGATGATACATTAAATGTGTTAGTAGTATTGATTACCTACAAAAAACCTTTTACTAAAAAATCTATACAATTTGTAAAAATTTATTTTTATTGACAACAGAAGGAATTAACCGAGCTTTGCCAGGTTTCATTAGCACTATCTCACTTTTCTGTTCTGGACCGATACTTATATGAATTGGTTTATCATTTCCATAGAAATAGAGTCGATCAAAATGAGTATTCTGGACAACCCATTGAGCAACTTCAAGCATATTTTCATATGCTACAATAAAATCACATGCAGCTCCCAAACGAGAACAAATAGGTTTTTTCATACGATTTAATTCATAAGAAGCATGTTGATCAAGTTTGGGAGCAATCCTACCTGGTATCAATTTTGATAAGTCTGCAGAGCTAAATCCATAAGTCAGTTCAATCATCCCAAAATAATCTATTATTGGATCTAAAATTTCTTTTGCAAGGGTATGCAGAGCATTATAGGTATCTGCCTGTTGAGGGATATTATTAATATTCTCTTTTTCATGAAGGGCCTTCCAGGTATCACCACACTCAATAAAATCACGAAAAACAAAGTGTTGACCACACTTATCTTCTAGAGAAGGTATTGTCTTACTACTAATTAAATCAAAATTCTCTATTGCTAATCGTTCATCGGATAATTTTTGCATGAAAACATCTGTTGAAGGGCCATAGCCTGAAAAATCAAACAAAGGTGTATTATCGAATTTTTGCAAAAGCTGCAATGCTTCATCAAAAACTAATTGCTCAGCATAATGCGGGAACTCTTCGTTGATGTATTTTGATTTTAAATATAAATATGTTGGGGGATAATCACCACCATATTCAAACACATCAAATTCTTGAAGTCGAAAATTGATTTTCACTCGCTCCTGTAACAGAGGAAGCGGTGACTCTAAAAAATTATCGAACTTCATTAAGCTTAACTTTCCAGAATCTACATGGATTTTTATTAAATCCACTGTACCTACATCACCAAATATAATAACACCACAAGCAACATATAAGCGTAAAATTACAGGTAATCTTTCTAATAATTCTGCAGGAAAATATAATGACCTATCCTTTTCATCATAGTAGCCCAATCCATCTTCAGTGGCTTTATTACAAGCTTCTTCTATAACAGAAATATCACCCAGTTCATATATTAATTTTTTGGCAATAGCTGTAGCACGAGTATAATCTCCAAAAAAGGTTTTAATGTCTCGCTGTAAGCTTTTGCCCATATGGCTAAAAGCTGTTCTTTTAGTAAATGTTTGAAAGGCTAAATAGGTTAAAATATCATCAATTCTATGTACACGAGCTTGCTCTAATATATCTACATCTATATTAGAAATTAGAAACTTTATTGCTTTATTATATGTTCCAAAAACTTCAGTAATAGTGATTATATTTTCAATTTCAGATTTATCAGGTTGTCTGCCTAATTGTATCCACTGAATTTTTAATGGTTCAATAGTTTTTTGATACAATTCATACAACTCCTTTTTCCGTTTTTCACGGATAGAGAACCCTAATTTGCTATATTGAGTTGGCTTATTTCTTTTTACTAAGCGTAAATAATTGCTTTGGCTGCATTGTTTATTTTGTAAATATTCCTGCTCAAGGTATTGATCTGAAAAGACAAAAAATATCCCAGGTGCAACAGGGATAGATTCTACTTTTAATGTTTTATCAATATATTCTTTTATCTCCGCTTGAGAGTAGTATTTTTGAAAGGTATTGCGACTGGAGATATAGCCATCTTTATACCTCTCTCCTTTATGGCTGCTTTGGTGATAGAGCATTACAGAAACAACCAATAACTTATCAGCTAGTGTAAATGCCCCTTGTAAAGCTTGTTGTCTTTCAAACTGATTTTCAATTACATTGAGAACAAAACCAATATTGACTATATCACTAGTGATTTTAGGATTATTTGGCGCATAGTGGGGATCCCAGCCTTTAGCATCAATTCCATTTTGATGAAGGTTGTGTAAATCATCACCTTTACCACAACCATAATCAAAAATATTGTACTCACCACTTAAAAAACCATATCGAGCTAAAAATTGCATAGGGGCTGAAAGGTTACTTCTGGAAATAGCCGTTTTATGAGGTTCGATTCTGTTTTCTGAATCTAATATAGTTTCATTTGAATTACTATTCACGCCACTATTACAATTACCAATTGGTATTATTTGATGATCTTCTACTTGATAACCAATAGAGTGAATTAAACTATACCAGGGCTGTTTATAACCGATTTGAATTTTGTTCTCAAACAAACCTAGAGCTTCAGCCATTTTCGTTAAAGATTGATATTCTTTTTGCCGCGAATGGTTCTGGTGAATGAATAGCTCTTTTCTATGTATGATCGGAGGGTTTAGAGAGTTCTTATAATTTCGTTTATTAATTTTTTTAGATGATAAACGAAATTTCCAACTTATGGCCAATTCTGGAAAAGGTAAATCAAAAAAATTTGGGTAGTTTAAAAATGACAGATTGTCGTTTTCTTCAGAATATCTAATAACGTTATAGTCTATGCCTGCTTTAATATTAATTGTCTTTTCAGCAAATTGGATTTGTTGCTTAACATTATCTGGTTGTTCTGCAGTTAAACTATAATGCCAATAGAAATCATTTAAAAATTTTTTTCCTAACACCATCGCTGTTTATTCATTGTTATATAAACCAATTTATACAAGTACTCTATTCTATAAAGATACCGAATAAAAATCTATTATAGATATTCTAGAACCTGCTCTATATATTCATCAGCCATGAATGCCGATTGTACATATATTTTTTCTCCAGCAAACTTTGCAATCAAATGGCCATACCCTAGTAATTTTTCAGCACCAGGCTCCCCCATAACAATTGTTGAATTCTTATCAGTATCTACACGTAAGGCAAATTTTGCACCTAAATTCGCTCGAAGTATTGGAGGAACAACTGTGTTGTCAGGGCGTTGTGTACTTACAACAAGGTGAATACCTGCTGCTCTAGCTTTACCTGCTAGTCTTTGAACAGCATCACTGGCACTTTTTTTAAACTCTTCATCAAGCATCCAATCAGCAAATTCATCAAATATCACAACGATTCTTGGAGTATTAGAATTTGTTTTCGTGTTATACTTATTTAAGTCATTGACACCTGTTTCCTGAAAAAGAGTATAACGTCTTTCCATTTCATCAACGACCCCAAGCAATTTTTCAATCGCAAAGTCTTTTTCTGTAATGATCCCATCTTCATCAAGATATGGGATAGATTTATAACGAGAAAATTCAACTTGCTTTGGATCAACAAGAATCATTTGTAATTCATCAACTTTATTTGTTTTGATTAAATCAACAATAAAAATATTTAATAAAACACTCTTTCCACTTTTTGTCATTCCAGCTATAAGGGAATGAGGATCTTCACTATCAAGGTCATAATAGACAACATCATTGTTTTTTTCATTGCGACCTATCAAAATTTTGGTATTTCCAAACCCGTCACTTAGCTCTCTTTCATTTAAACAGTCTTGATAGTGTATTACCTGGCGTTCTTTTCTTACAAAAACTAAATCATAGAAACCCGGAACAACTTCTACTCTAAGTAATTTCAGCTTTTCTACTGCCAAAAAATCATTTGCCATTTTATAAAAAATACTTTCTTTCCACCCAAGTTCTGGCTCTAACGATATTCTAACTGCATTTGGTGTAAATAAAACTTTCAGTACTTTAGCTCGATAATTATGAAATAAAACCACTTTTTTAACAGCCTGACTGATTGCTTCTCCTTCAATTCTTTCAGCTTCAACTCTATCAAGGTCATATTCTTTTTTTTGAGTTACATCCTCATTTTTTTTTTTGCCAGAAGTAAGAGGAAAAGTTTTTTTTGAGTAATTATTAATTTCTCCAGAATCAATTATTACTTTTTGATTTTGTAGTTCTGGTTCTACTTTTGTACTTCCATTAAGTATAACTTTCGATTGCTCAAAAGATTGATGCTTAACATCGTTATTATTATAGGCAGGCCAGGCAAGTTCGGGAGAAACCAAATTAAAATCTGGAAGAGATTCGATTATGGCAACAATTGATTTTGATCCAATGATAAATTGTTCTATACCTTCTTTTGTTGAAGTTTGATAATCATCCCTATAATCATAAACAAAAACAAAAGACATTCCTCTAACAATAAAGTTTATGCATTTGTCTGTGCGAATAGCATTCCTTATATCTTCGGATGTTAAACTACCTTGAAAGCTATTATGATGTGTTTCTACAATAAGATCAGATATTTTTGCTAGCCAGTATGATTTATCAAAGCAATGTTGAGCATTGGCATCAAAAACTTTTTTTATTTGATTGAATGAGTCTTTAGTTTGTTGTAATGATTTTTTTGCTAGCTTAGGACGATTAACTTCATTACAAAACTTTGCCTCTATCACATCAATATAAACAGTGGTTAGCTTTTTTTCAGTAAATATTGGAGTGATAGAAAGCACATCAGCTAACACATTATTTTGTGTCATTAATAACTTATCTTCTGAATTAATACTCGATAAAAACCAATCAGCATAGTCATCTATATAGATTAGAATATTATGGTTAGCTTCACTTTGTATAGAGTCTTGAGTAACTCTTGGTGATGAACAACCCTCTATTATTGTCTTGGTCAATACCAGCCCTAACATTTCATTGGCAAAACACCCTTGGCCTATGGCTTTTAATAGTATATCTCCAGAAAGTTCATTAGCCGATTTAATAATATTCTCAACCGAGTTATTGATCACATTCTCATTAACATTAAAACCCTTAAACTTTTTAATTAAGTGTCTCTCAAGAAGAATAGTATTCGCCTTAGAAGATATCACAAGGTTGCGATTTATATGCCGTGCTTTTCTGTACATGATGACATTGGCACCAAACTCTTCTAGAATTTTTTTGTCAAGTAATGAGTCCAGGTTCACAACCCAGTCAGTTCGCTCATGAATAGTTTTTAGATCAGCATGTAAATCCTGATGGTTTCTATCAATATTTAATGTGGGGATTTTATCTTTATAATCATCTCTATCTGCACTCATGGTGAGATAAAGCAAATTATAAAAAGCACTTGTCAAATCATTTTTAGCGGGTGAGACTAAATATTTACCTACACTATTCTCTTTCTCGGTCATATATTTACGTTTTGACCACATTGAAGGATGATAATCAAATAACTCGTATGATTTGCCTAGTAATTGCTTCCTAAATTCTAGTTTGGCTTTAGAGGAGACAAAATCATTTAAAAAAGCAATATTAAGCTGGTCATTCACATTGTCTAGCTGCTTAAAACTTTGATCAAAAGCGTTTAGCCGGATATTGGATAAGAATGAAACTTCATTATACTCCAGAGCTTCTTCTGCATCTTTAGAATTTTGGTTAACCAAAAATGAACGGTACATTTTTCTAATATGCGACGCATCTACATCATTAAGATAAATTTCAAAGTTGTTCTCATTGGCGACAAAATTAAGAGCCATTAAGTTTTTCATAAACTTAATAGGAAAATCATAATTATTCACAGCATGAAGCAAAACTTTTAAGCTGCTTTGTTTGTGGTTATTTAATTTAAGATAATTCTCTATAATTTTGGTTAAAATTATTGTTTGGGCCGAAGGGTCCGTACTTTGTCCATTATCGAGTAAACTTTGAACGGGTTCCAAAATCGTATAATCATCACATATCTCCGTAATATGTAATAAACTCTCTTCATTTCGTTTAACATCAAAGAGCCTAAAAACTTCTGGATAATAGGGTGTATTAAAATTATGTTCTACGTCACTAAAAAACAAATCTTCTCTTATCAAAGAAAGCTCATTTTCCGTTACATAAGCGTCAATAAAGTTAAATGTATATTTGAGCTTAACAAAAAATGAAATCAGTCGAAGGGGATGATAAGAAGGAATAATAACCGATTGTTCTTGACCAACTCTCACTGTTACTAATGATAAAAAAGGTTCAATCACATCACTTTTAAATTGATCATTTTCACTATATTCAAACAGAAACTTGCTTATAGCTATGTATCTTTGGGAGACTTTCTCAATTTGGTTAAAGTCAAAGGGTTTTTTAATGAGATTTTCAGTTATATCAAATTGTTGCAATAACCAAGAATAACCTTCCAAATATTGATTAAGTAGTGCCTTAAATTCATTAAATTTATCTTGCGAAAGTACTAATTCTGTACTTTTAAGTATATTTTTAATTGAAATTAAACTTTCACATTTTTTAGGAAAAAGACGATATCCAGAATTATTACCTCGATTTTCTAACGATGAAAAATCATATAGAGTAAATGTTTTTTTCTCGCCTTTTTCTGAACCACTAGAGCGATATACTTTATTTGAAAATAAAGACTTTTTTTTCAGATGTTGAGCAATGGCCTCAATATCTTCACTATACCCACTTAAAATACTATTTGGATTAAATGACCATATAAATTTACGTTCAGCTAATTTTTCATTTTTTTCATCTTGGGCTTCAATAATAAAATGTAACTCATTGGCAGCTTTTGAAAAACTCCTTTTTTTATATTTTTTAATAACTAAAGCCGCATTACCAGAAGTCTTTGAGGTTATTTTTTCTTCAATATCTTGTATAAATTGAAACTTAAAGTAAACAGTATTAGAAATTCTATTTAAAATAGCGTATCGTTTATGAAGATAGTTAATCGCATGCCTAGAATAATTTCGCATTATCGCCGTCGTTTGAGACTGCTTTAGAGAAACCACAATATGATTGATATTATCAGCATCGGCTTTTAATTTTTTGATGGTTTCAAGAACACCAAGAATAAAATCATTGGATTTTGACTGCGAGGGATATAAAAATTTATCCCATTTGCTTCTAAGTGATCGAATTTCATCAATATGGCCTTTGTATTTTTTATATATTGGTTCAAGAGTATGTTTTAAACCTTCCCTTTCTTTTGGAGGGAGACTATCGTACTGGAGTAAACTTTCTTTTTCCTTTTCACCAACTTCAATATCTTTTTCTTCGAGAATATTGATTGTTTCTTGTCCAAGTTTTTTTGACGTATCTGATTTTGTTTTTTCAAATAATCGATAAATAGAATCATTGTGCCAATCTAAGGTACTAAATTCTGCCTCATTTAGTATGCGTTCTCTTTCATCAGCATAAATAAAGCGTTGTATCAATTGCTGAGTTTTAGTATCTAATAGAGCAAAATCGTCGCTATTATCTTTATATTTATCTTCAAGTTCTTCAAGTGGAACTGATTTATTTCCGACCCTTTTTTTCAAAGCTGCTGATATGGATTTAAACGGTTTGACTATTTTTTTAATGTCCTTCAATGTTGAACTCTTTTTCAGTGATTCAAAACATTTTCGACACCTAAAAGCTTTTAAGGCATCAAGGGACATACCCATTGCTTCTTCTAATACAAACCCCTCCTTATCCATCCATGAAATGGAAGAACTAACAAAATTCTCCATTTCAAATGGACTAATACCATCTAATTCTTTTAAGAAGATTTTACAGACATTTTGTAGTTTAGATTTTGATTTTTTGTTAAGTAATGTATTATTTATGTTTTCAATGATGCCAGTAAATTCATTTCTAATATCATCTGGGGTCAATGTACTAATATCATTTAAAGTATCTATAACCTCATTTGTTATAAAAACAATATAATAAATTTTACTTAAATCAATATCAGAGGACTGAACATTTTCATTACGATACTGAGCCATCACCTCATGATTAGCTTTAATTATATTATCACTGTTAATTTCAACCGATAATTGTTCATCAACAATTACAAGAATTTTTCCTTGGTGGTGATTTTTAAAATCATTTAGCAAAGATTGAAATATATCTTTCGGGTAGTTTTTAAGTATAAATTTACCACTAGTTCCGTCTTTTTCTGATATATCACTATCAACAAGAATTTTTTGAATAATATAGTCAGTAATAATATTCAAAACTACTTTCTCCCATATCTGTTGATAACGTAAGCATAACCATCAGACTTGCTCTCTAACAAACCTAAAGCCTGCAATCTTTCATATAATCTAGCTTCATTCTTTTTATAATCATTTTCAGAATACGTTTCCAATAACAAAGCTGAATGCTTGTTGCTAATAACAAAACCATATTTATCAAAAAGTAAATCAACAAAATTATGAAAGGGAATACGCCGATCAACATTGATAAGAACCAAGGTTTTCAACCAAGAATCATTTGCTAAATATCGATAGCTATTGGTTTTTTTTACACTTGCTAAACCAGCCCCTTTTAAAAGAATTCGATGAATCATAAGCAAATCACTTTTTGCTTTCTTAGCAATTTCTTGCCATACCTTATGTTTCAACGAGTCAAAGCTTAATTCTTCAATGGCCTTTTCTTCTTCATTTTTATAATTTAATTCTGTATCAAGCTTTTCCAATAAATGTTCTTTATCTCTAGTATGACTCAGTGTCTCCATATAACCTTCAAATACTTGTTTTAAGGCTTCTAATGGTAGCCCTTCATTTAACTTATAAATTTGTCTTGAAGATCTTCTGACGTGATCACTTCTTGGTGCTAAAAGCTCTACTGGATAAACTACTTTTATATCACCATTTTTTAATGAACTTGCTTTCTTGAATCGCATTGCAACTGATAAAATAAAATGAACCATAAAAAATGATGATATCGAGGCAAAATGTTCAAAAAAATCATTATGAGGAATATCAGATTGTAATATGGTAATTAAGTCATCAACGAGTTGATCAAAAACCTCATGAGACTCTACAGCCAAAAAACCTAATGGTGTATTGTGCGAATAGATATCTTTATCATTTCTTAGGGTGATCAATAACTCATTCCAGCGCCTATTCTGACTTGAGTTTTGAAAGAAATTTAACATTAAACCTTTTAAGGTTTCTGCTTTTTTTGCTCGACTCACCATCATATATAAAACTTCACCACCACGAGAAAAAAAGCGCCGATCCATCGAATGTGACGTTCTATTATCAAGATCCACAAATAATGCTTCAAAAGAAAAAGGAAATAAAAATTTACTTGTCCATCGTCGAGAGGTATTGTTCCCTATAGATGATTTTTGTAAAAGTGATATTGCGGTATGAAAAATCTTAACTGATTGGAAGCACTCCTTTAAGTGATCGTATGAAAAATGAATATCTAGTTTTTTGTTAAGTTCATACTCTATCATCCTCCACTTTTCTGTCTCATCCTTAGCTGAACGCAGAATTTCGTCTAATTCTGGAAAATTGTAAATTATATTTCTGACTTGAATATCTTTGCGATAGTTAGCTGTTATTAAATCTTTGTCGAATAACTTTCCATCCCTTGCATGGCTAGAACAAACGTTCAAAAATTCTAAAGTTAATAACTCTTTATCTTGATCAGATTTTATTCGATGAAACCACATCAGTTCTTGTAAAAATGGGGTTTTGATATCTTTACCATGACGTTCTTTTAATATTTTAGCCTTCTCGAACATAGCCAGCCTCAATTTGTATTTCATCAAACTGTAGAGTTCCCTCTGAATTATTTAAAGAGAACAAATTAAATGTGGCATCATGTTCAAGATTCTGTAAAATATAATTTACGACCTGAGACTTAAAGGTTAAAACACGTTCATAATATTCAACTGAAAAACTCGTTGGTAAAATACCTTCTGCTATACGCTCTAAAAATTCAAACATATGAAGATCTAACTCCAGCCGAGCAATAATTTCACCTGAAAATTCAATATTAAGATTAACCTTACAGTATTCATTATCAAACCCTTTAAGGAGGCTTAAATAAATACCTTGGTTGAGATGTTTTTGATTAAAAGAGATTTCAGATAAAACTTCTGAAGATAGTTTAGATGTGGTTCCTGTTAGTGATGTCCCAATATATAGACGATCACTTCCTTCTTTACTTAATAGCTCCCCTAAAAATACTCGGTTTAAACCAAGAGCTAACTCCTTAATAATATGCTTGGAAATACTACACCCTTTTTGTAGCGGAAATATCACGTCATTGTAAAATTTGTCAGCATGTTCATAAGCTATAAGATCTTTGGAATAAATTGTTATATTAGACCAGCTTATTTCACGATCAAAACTAAAATAAAGATGCCTTCGAAGAAATACCAAATAATCTTGAATAGTATCTCGATTATCCTCTTGGTTTTCATTAAGATAGTTTTCTTTGGTTTGATTGAAAACTTTAAAATCAAAAAAAGGATTTGCTAATTTTTCAGCATGAAGTTGAGAGTTATAAAAGTCACCAAAAAGTATAAAATCATCTATGTTATTAGTTGTTTCATAACCAATTCCAAGCTCTCTTAATTCTTTAAAAGGGCTTTGCTTTTGTTTACTCCTTGAAAGATTGTCGGCAAAAATATTATTGTAAAAAGAAGCATCAAATTTTTTATTAGGATTTTTATAAAATTCAATAGCCATTTCGCAACTACTAAAAACCTTTTTATCACCTTTGTATCCTAATATCATATTGGCTATCAACATAAATAATTTTCGTAGCGTAATATGTCGATAGTTTAAGTCACAACTTCTAACCACTGAAATAAGTTGTTTTTGAATATATTTTTGTTTTAACAGTGCAATATTTGAATGAATAGGGCAAAAAATTTCTGAATTAGCTAAACTTTCACAATGACTTTCGTATCGTTCGCATAACGTAATAATTTCATTTAAAAGAAACTTAAAATTTGTAGCGGAGGATGTTTGGCTTAAATCAAGCAATACTACTAAATCATTATCTAAACCTGGCTCTTCTATATGTTTTTCTATAAGGCTTAATAACTCATCAAATTGTTTAATTTCATCGAGATATTCACGAAGTGTATCTGTTAGAATTCCATCGTTAGCAGCTATGATATAAAGTTCATTCGAATGTCCGTAAATGCACTTATGCAAACCTTCTAATATTGAAACTTTGTCTTTTTTTTCAATTTCCGTAAAGTCTTTGATAAATTTAATACGATATTCGGCATACAAAATTTCAGGAATATAATCTTTTTGCCAAATTAGCGGACTTCCATTAAGTGTTTCAAATAATTTTCGCAGAAGATAAGTTTTACCATCGCCAGCTGAACCTGAGATAATTATCGGTTTAGGATTATTAATAAAGGAGTTATGAAGCGTCGTAAAAAGCCCATTATCAATATTGATTTCATCAACACCTAAGCGTTGCGCATACTTTGATACATGCTCATCATAGGAAGCTTTATTTTGTGAAGTTGGAGCATAGGCTGCTAAGAGTTTCAAAAAATTTGCCATTCATCCCCCTCCTTTTTATTGACAAAATTAAAATTCTAAAATTTTTCTTGATTCTTTATTGTACATGAGCATATTAGTTATAAGCTCGGTTAATTTTTCACCAATTTCAGCATTATCAAGTTCTTGTTTAAAGTCAAAAAAACCGACTGGATATTTTTGTGTTGTTATCCAGTAAAATATACATCCTAACTGAAATATATCTGTTTTTTTGTCAATACTTTGATCATTATTATCGCATGGCTCAACAAATTCTGGAGTTGGCCAATACTTAGGACCTTTTTTTATTTCTTGAGAATCATGCTTTGCTAAAAGCCCGAAATCTGCAAGTATAGGGTATTCTCCTTTGATCAAAATATTAGAAGGTTTTAGATCTCTGTGAATATAATTTTCTTTGTGAAGTGCAGTTAAATCTGTGGTTAATCTCTCAAAAATTTGAGAATAATATTGTTGTTTTAACTTGGGACTATCTTTGGCTTTTTCGCAAATTACTTTTTCAAGATCATCTGCAATATATTCCATCTCAATATAATATAGATCGAAATCCTTGTTAAATAACTTAACTATCTTTTCTCCATTCTCATAATATCTAATAATATGAGTTTCAATTCCTAGTGAGTTAAATACGCCATTAACAATTTTATTATTATTTAACTCTGTTTTATAGCTACCAATATTTGTAAAAAACTTTATTGCAATTTCATTATCCTCTACACCTTCTGAATCGAAATACCTTAAAACAAAACCATTACCTCCCTGTCCTAAAAAAATTTGCTTTATAATATTCTCAGTAGCTTGTTTTGTTAAATCAGAGGAATCAAGAGCAATGGTGTATTTTCCAATATTTCTTACTTGTTCGATTAAAGATATTAAATTATCGTAACTAAGAGTTCTAATATTTATATAAGATTGCTGTTTTCTTTTTTTTGCTCTTTTTCTATTGAATTTACTCTTCATCATTATAAAACTCACACAGTGCTTCATATAATTGTATGAAAGTCATTTTTGACATTTTGATAGAATGATTAAATTCAAACTCTTTAAAAATTATATTTGATTGTTCTTCAAGCTGATTAACTACAAAAATATCTTTGTGCTCAATATTAATGCTTTTTGTCACGGCTTCAACTTTTCGGGGATCTTTTTTCAGGATATGGACTATGCCTTCAAAAATAAATTTTGCCCTGTACTCTCTACTTTTTTTGGTATTAGCTTGAGAAACACATTTTATTGCATAATCAGAAAATATTTTTATATCGGCTTCTGGTGCAACATATTCATCCATAAGTTTTAAAAAAGTAGCAAACTCTTCTTTTTTCTCGAATAGTAAGTATTTAAGTTCACTAGAACAGAATTCATTCATGTGAGCGATGACATAAAAAAGAGAATAAAAGTCATTTTTTTGCTTAAAGCGAGTTAATGATAATGCTTTTTCTTCATTTATATCATGACCATTCTTAAATATTTCAGATGAGAAAATAGACTTAATTTGATCGATAATTTCTTTAAATTTAATTTCATATTCTTTTTTTTGTTTTCCACTTAACTCAGCTTGTTCTTCATATATTGTATCTAGTATTTTTTTCTTATCTTGAATATTTTTATAAAAAAGCAAGGCTAATAAATCACTCGTATATTCTAAGTCAGCCATTCGATTTACATTGGACTCTCTTAAAATTCCAGAACGTAAAAAGAAATTAGCAATACTTTCCTTTTCAGATTCACCTTCGGCAATTGATACAACCAAGTCTTTAAAATCAGAGTCTTTGTAATAGGCATACCTTAATTCTTGTGGATTTAAATTAACTGTAAATTTATTAGCACGATAGTACATATCAATTATTTGTTTTTCAGATGCATTTTCAACAATTGCAAAAAGCAAAGTGTGTTTTTCTATTTGTTCTTTTATTGGTTGAGGGAAATCAGAATATTCTTTTCCCTTTAAATCAGTTAATTTTTCTAGTTTTGTCAGCTTAAAACCATTATTCATATACGTAAATATTGAGCTAAGACGTTGTTGCCCATCCACTACTTCCATTTGTTTTTTTTTATTTAAGTGGATTAAAAATAAGGGTATTGGAATATTTAAAATAATGGATTCTATAAATGATGTTCTAGAAGATATAGGCCATACTGAGCGACGTTGATATTCAGGTCTTAAAATTAAGTCATCAGACTTAATTTTATTAAACACATCTAAGACGACTATTTTTTGTAGTTTCCAACTATACAAATCATTATTTTCTAACATCTAATAGCCTCATCAATTAAAGCGCACACATACTACAAAACTGGTCATTTTCAATCTTATCAAGAGTCGAGTCATGGCGGTTTAAGAAGCTTATTTCTTCCATTAACGTGCCATTTTTTATTTTATGATTTTTACGATATGCCTCATATTTTTTATATGATTCTTTTACTCGTTTTATATTTTCAGGTTTTGCAAATTCCTCTAAGGGCATCTTATGAATCCAATTAAAACCACTTTGCTCAAATTCAGCGGCTTGCCAAAACTTATCGGGATGTTTTTCTAATAACCAGACCCACTCAATTTGACGCATAAAAAAACAAAAATAACATCCAGACCGGGAGCGGTGATAGCTAATGTCATAGTCTTTATCATAAATAGGCTCATAGTATTTTGGTAAACCGATACCATTTTCATCTAGGATTCGTTTAACATCATTAAGGGTAATACCATCTTCAACAAAGGGAGTGAGTGTTTTGAAATCATTTCGGTGAGGAACTAAACCAGTTCGGTTTTCATCTGCTCTTATTCCAACATAGTTATAAATAATATCTTCTTTAGCATACTCCAAAAAAGCATCTAATTTTAAATGACGGGTGCACCATCTCTCAGCTGGTGAGGGTAAAAAATTGTTATATTGCTGTAATAATTTTTTAAAGGACTTTTCTGGATGAATGTATTCTACTTTTATCCCTAAAGCTTGTTCCAGTTTTTCCAAATAATCATATGTTTCTTGTAACTCTTCACCTGTATCAAAAAAAACATATTCAAAGTTAATCTCAGGTCGTGTATCTTTCAGGTAGAAAGCGAGTGCGGCACTATCTTTGCCTCCCGATATGGATACTATGTGTCTAGTTTTCTGCATTATTTCCCTTTATTGCTTTTTCTGCCATTGAAGTAATCAAATATAGTTGCTCGTCTGGAGTATAATTCCCTTCTATAGTTTTTAATATTTCACTCGCTTTTTTTCCTAATGATAATATTTTACCTTTTTCAACCATCATCACTAAATGATTATCACCTTTTATAGTTGATATCTTAAGTTTTTTTACATCGACAGGCCGGTTATTGATCAACTCAACTATATCAATTTTTGTAAGTACTTGGCTAGAAAATTTGTAAATTAATTTCTTTAACTCAGTGATATCATGATCAAATGCATTATCTATTTTTTTATGGCTTAAGATGCTAGATAAGCCATTTAAAAATGAACGAAGATCAATTGATGTTTTACAAATTCGACTTACAGCAATAACATCTTTATCATCATTTCCTTCTAGGTATTTTTTAAAAATATCTTCGAGTTGATTATCAAAAGGATAATGTCGATTGGATAGTTCAAAAGCTTCTACCACAATACCTTCAATTTCTTGAAGCATTTTCTTATAAATAAAGACAATTTCATTAAATGTTTGTTTAAACTCACTAATGAAGTTATCAATATTGCTTTCATCCAACTGTTTATAGCCTAATGCTTTAGGAAAAACTTTAAAAAATACAGTATGCGGATCTTTTGAAATAAAAATGCTGCTGCGCAAGCTAATAGCTTGCATTGATAATAACTTTGTTTGATGGCAGAACTTTGGCAAACTATTTAATTTCACAAAGAGTTTTTGGAATATCGTCTTAATATTTCTTTTGGAATAATTTGTGTCTATAAACTGGTCAAAAATATTTAAATATTTAGTAAAAATCATCTCCTCATTTGCGGTAAGTTCATACCATTCAACTTCATATAATTGTGAATTTTTCCAAATATCCATGAGTTGATCAATATCAAAATCAAACTGGTAAGTTCTTTCTCTAAAAAAATGAAGGTTGGATTCATTGATAATAAAAAATAGAAAAATAACAAATTTCGCAGCGTAATCATTTAAACCAAATGGTTCCAGACAGAATCTATTAATTAATTTATCAACACTTATTCGATTGTTACTTTTTATTAATTTAAACAGTTCTTGCCAAAGACTAGAAAAATTATTTGAATTTGGCTCGGAAAATGACCACTTCCCTAATTTTTTCTGATGCAAACCAGATTGTTTGAGAACGGACAAGTAGATAGCCATCTGTGGCGGTAATTTTTCAATATTTAATTTTTCACTATGTTCATGATTAATCATGTGTTCAAACAGTTGTTTCATTCCAATCGGGACATTTGTCTCTTTTTGAATTGGATTGACCAAATCATTGATAATAATTGGCATTCTTGGATAGGAATTCTGCAGAATAGTAGAAGTTTTTTGCTGCAGTAATTCGGAAGAATACTGACTTCTTTGGCCACAAAAATATAGTGTGTCTTTAAAATCTAGAATTTTGTCTATTTGGTTTTTATTGTCATTTAACATCCCTTGCAATAACTTAACAACTCTTTGTTTTAATAGAACATCTTTTCTTTTTAGTAAAACATTAATGGCTATAGATTGATCAATTAATCGTTTAAGTTGATTGCTTAGCGGTAACTTTATATACACACAATTTTTATTGTTGCTGCTTCCATCAATGATATTTTTTTCAGACAGTTCTGCACTTACATAAACCAATGTATGCTTCAAATCTAGACTTTTTGCTATTTCTGTATCAATAAATTTTTTGGCAAAAAACTTAGCTGTACCTGTTTCAATAACAAATCGTTTTGCAAGAATTCGGTCGTATTTAATAATCTGATTAATCTCTTGTGCATAATCAACCTTAACTTGATTATTAATGATTGTTGTCATTTCTTCATTAATATTGATTGTAGTTTCTTCTATTAGTGCATATGCATTGGTCCCTCGTTTAAAAAGGATGATACCCTTTGACTCTAACTCTTTAATTTCTTTGTGTACTTCATTTTTTTCAAAAAATAAAAGCTCAAAAGATTTAATATCAAGTTGAATAAGGTGTTCAAGTCCAAATGATGAAATAAGAGCAATTGATTTGATAATCTTTTTCTGCATTAACGTTAAAATATTGGCTCTATCTAAATACTCATTAGCAAGTATCCATGACTCTCGATCAACCATATTTACGGTATAAGCATTTAACAGATAATTGATATAATCAAAAAGCCAATCTAATGTATAAAGTGAATTTTTATTAATGTCTTTATCGATAAATTGTTGAAAAGAAAATGGCTCTTGTGCTGAAAGAAAAGAAAAAATAGAACGTTGGTTTTGAAAGTACTTTGAAAATATATGAAATAGTGCAAGCGATGAAAAAGGATGTATTGGCACCAATTTTGCTAATGATGATTCATTAATTGGAATTTGTTTATGCTTGACATGTTTTTTGTAATCTCGATAAATAGAGACAATATTATTAGTAACTTCGTCTATTAATTCATTTGGTTTAATGTATATTGCTTGCTCAAAAACATGCATTAATTCATAGAAATCATCCTGAAAAATAATGCTATCAAAGCGTCCTTGGATTTTGTCCCACTCTGTAAAAGATAAATTTGTTGTGTTGAGTACATAACCTTTAAAACTTTTATGCAATGCAACCACTAGCCGCATATACTCATGTTTGTTTACAAACTCAGCTAAATCTTGCAATGCATGGATATCTGACTCCAAATACCTCTCACTTGCATATTCAATCATTTTACCTAGTTCATCGACTACAATAATTAGGCCTGCATAGCCTAAACCTTTTACTTCTTTATTAATCTGTTTTAGTAAAGAAGTAAAAGAATAGCCCTTATTATTTTGGATGAATTGAATAGATTCAGCCAATTCATTGTTCTCATTTAAAGTGTTAACAAATATCTGTTTAAATGCCTGGTGTTCACCAACCATTTTAAGACTATAGAACCCTTTTTTAGAGCAGCCTAGAAATTGCTGGTACTGCTTGTAAGTTACTCTGTCTTTTTCCTTTAGCTTTTCAATACAGAGTTCAGACTTATCATTTTTCACTAGAAGTGATTCTAAAAAAATTAAAAAAGATGACTTACCTGAACCAAAAGGGCCTGTAATAGCTATTGAATTAGAAGTGTTGGAGACTAATATACGACGTAAAGTCTGTATAGGCGAGGTAGAAAGAATATAGGAATCACAATTTGTATCGTAAGTGATATTTGTAGAACGTTTAAATTGTGTTTTTATACTAAGAATATCAGAATATTTCACAGATTATTCCACTTCTTTGTGAGTATTATAAATAAGCGTAAGGGCATCGTTTAGAGCAGGCCTACTACGAAGATATACTTCCTTAATACCAGCTGCTTCTTGATAAATTATTTTTCCATTAGACAATGAGTTTAGATTCTCTAAGTTTTCTAGAAATTTTTCTTCAGTTAACCCCAGTGTATGTTGTAGGCTTGATTTTCCTACTTGCAAATCTCTTACAGAAATCGTGTCACTTTTATATTCACGGATAAAAAATAAAAAGGCATAATAAAAAACACTACTCGATAATTCAGCAGGATTTTTAATATTAAAAATATAATTATTGTCAACTTTACGAAGAAGGTTTAGTTCACAAAAGAGGCCACTAGAAAATTCTTTTGCAGTGTCATGTTTAAGGTACATTTTAATGAGAACATTGATATCACTTTCAAGGGTGTTCTGAGAGATTCGAATATTATTGTCTTCACACCACTTTAGTGTTCTATCTAGAAGTGATTCCTTTGTAAAAGATGTAGCAAAAAACTCATTAAAAAAAAGAAAATATAAAGTTGCTTTATCAATATTTTGTGAAATATAAAGATGTAAAAGCCATAGTGATTCGAGCTTTTCCAAGTATGGATCTTTTGAAAAAATTACTTGTGCACTTTCAGTAAATTCATGCTCACCAGACTTTTCACTGTCTAGCAATGAAAATTTATTTAACCATTGTTTTAATGATTTTATTTTATTGCTACCTAAGCCAGTGATAGCAATGGAGGTCTCTATATTAGTATAAAAAGCATGAATATCTTTATAAGCTAAAGGTAACCATGATATTTTACAATCAAATTTTTCATGTCCAGAAAATGATGTTTTCATTTATAGTATGTATAGAATAGTAAATTCATTATTAATCAAGTTGTGTATCATATCATTATTAATAATTTTGGGAAAAAACTATAATGGTTAGAATTAATATTATGATGCTTTATCGATGACAGAACAGGATTTTCTTCCATAAAATTAAAAGTTATGGCGATATAAAAAAGAGATGAACTCAAACTATTCAGAGCTATAGGTGTATTAAAGTTAAGTGCCCAAAATTGGCCGTATTTTGACCTATTTGTTATGGATAACTCTAAGCTAAGGTTAAGTGGTTGATTTTATATTATGCGCAGGGTCAATAATGGCGAAGAGGGGGGGATTCGAACCCCCGATGCGGGACAAACCGCATACTCCCTTAGCAGGGGAGCGCCTTCAGCCACTCGGCCACCTCTCCAAAATTTGATGGGTAGGATACCTTTACTTGCACTTTTAATCAAGTAAAGAAATGCATTTTTTTAACATTTATTCCTGATCGTCACTATTTTTTTCATGTTGTATTCTTTCATAGATCTCTTCACGGTGGACAGAGACGTCTTTCGGGGCTTTTATCCCGATTCGTACTTGGTTTCCTTTTACCCCTAAAACGGTAATACTGACATCATCCCCAATGACTAATGTCTCACCAACACGACGAGTTAAAATAAGCATTCTGGTTCTCCTTTACACTCAAATTTTTTTAACCTGTATATACAATGGAAAGTATCTTAACAAATGCTAATCCCATTAATTAAGCTTTAAAGATACTTTTATTTAGCATTGTGATTGTCTATTTAATTATTCCCTACCCTATTCGATGTTATAAAAAAAGGGCAAAGTCACAATAACCACACCTAAACACTATATTTTCATATTTCAAAGGAAAATACCTTGTTCTTAGTCAAAATCAATCCTGCTTCAATAAATAATCAGGATTGATTTTTATCAGGTCAAATTCTAATTATTAGGCTACTTCTTCAGCCTTAGCCTCTAAACCAAATGCACTATGTAGAGTTCTAACACCTAATTCTAGATACTTTTCATCCACAACAACCGAAATTTTTATTTCCGATGTCGAAATCATAGAAATATTTATCCCTTCCTCAGATAACGCCTTAAACATTTGGCTGGCAATCCCCGCATGAGAACGCATTCCCACTCCCACTAAAGAAATTTTTACGATTTTATCATTACCAACAACTTCACGAGCACCTAAATCAGCCGAAATTTGCTCTAAAATTTCACAGGCTTTGACATAATCATTGCGATGAACAGTAAAGGTAAAGTCGGTTGTACCATCTCCACCAACATTTTGAATAATCATGTCGACTTCAATATTTTGTTCACTGATAGGTCCTAAAATACTGAATGCAATACCTGGTTTATCAGGTACTCCTAAAATAGTAAGTTTAGCCTCATCTCGATTAAAAGCAATGCCAGCGATTAATGCCCTTTCCATATCATCTTCCTCATAGGTGATGAGAGTTCCATCACCACTATCTTCAAAACTTGAAAGCACTCTGAGTGGTACATTATATTTTCCTGCAAACTCAACGGCTCTAATTTGTAAAACTTTTGATCCCAGGCTGGCCATTTCCAGCATTTCTTCGAAGGTGATTCTATCCAGACGTTTCGCTTCTGGAACTACCCTTGGATCAGTTGTGTAGACACCATCTACATCGGTATAAATTTGACATTCATCCGCTTTTAATGCGGCGGCTAATGCCACTGCGGTGGTATCAGATCCCCCTCTTCCCAAAGTGGTAATATTGCGATTTTCATCAACTCCCTGAAAACCGGCTACCACAACCACTTTTCCCTGTTCTAAATCGGAGCGAATATTTTTATCGTCAATATCAAGGATACGTGCTTTATTATGCGCGCTATCGGTCAAAATATGCACTTGAGTACCCGTATAGGATCGAGCAGGCACTCCTTCGTTTTCGATTGCCATGCTCAATAAAGCAATGGTGACTTGTTCACCAGTCGATAATAAAACATCAAACTCTCTAGGATTAGGGTCATTACCTAATTCTTTTGCTAAAGCGGTTAAACGATTGGTTTCACCACTCATGGCTGAAACTACCACTACAACAGAATGACCTTGATCCGTAAAACGTTTAATGCGTTTAGCGACATTAATGATTCTCTCGACAGAACCTACTGAGGTCCCACCAAACTTTTGGACTATGATAGACATTGGCTTACTACTAATTATGTTTGTTTTTTAGACGTTTTCAATACAATTTAACCATGAGCATGTCAAAGAATGTTTTTTATACCATGGTAGCGTTAAAATCAGGCTTAAAATTCTCATTTAAATCAGTGAGGTCTGCTTTTTCACCTGACTTTATCTAGAAATACCCTTATTCTTTGACAAGTCCCAAAGGCGCTATTTTAGCTGATTTTCTAACCAGGTGGAAACACTCGCTAAGGCTTTGTCCAGATTTTCAGGTTGATTACCACCAGCCATTGCCATATCAGGACGCCCTCCACCTTTACCACCGACTTGAGAGGCTACATGGTTAACCAAATCGCCGGCTTTGATTTTCCCAATCATATTTTTACTCACTCCGGCAACCAAACTCACTTTTTTGCCTTCACCAACACCTAAAACAATAGCACAAGTGCCCAATTTGTTTTTTAACTGATCCATGGTATCACGTAAAGCTTTCGCATCTAAGCCATCGACTTTAACGGCCAAGACTTTTACTCCGCCAATTTCTTGAGCTTGAGAAGCTAATTCTCCCCCTTGATTGCTTGCCAACTTGCCTTTGAGTTGTTGTAACTCTTTTTCTAGGCCACGCGTTTTATCAATTAAAGATTGTACCTTGACTTCAATGGCTTCTGGCTGGGTTTTCAATAGATGAGCCACATTTAACATTTGGCTTTCACTTTGTTCAATTTGATCTAAAGCACCTTCTGCAGAAACGGCTTCTATTCGCCTGACTCCGGCAGCTACGCCGCCTTCCGAAACAATTTTGAATAAACCGATGTCACCAGTGCGGGCTACGTGGGTTCCACCACACAATTCCACGGAAAAATCACTCATGGATAAAACTCGAACATCTTCAGCATATTTTTCACCAAATAAAGCCATAGCACCACTGGATTTGGCCTCTTCCAAATTCATAATACGAGTTTCTACCGGATGGTTGAGACGAATTTGCTCATTCACCATCCGTTCAATTTCCCGCAATTGTTCTGTAGTTATAGCTTCAAAATGAGAAAAGTCAAAACGCAATTTATGCGGATCCACCAAAGAGCCTTTTTGCTGTACGTGGTCTCCTAAGACTTTTCGTAAAGCAGCATGTAACAAGTGAGTAGCCGAATGATTAGCTGCAATTTTCTTGCGCAATTGTGCATTAACCTGAGCTTCTACTAGTGCATTGGTTTTAAAACTCCCTTTTTGCACTTTTCCAATATGGATAAACGCTTCACCATTTTTTTGAGTATCAGATATTTCAAAAGTGGATTCGGCGGTCGAAATAATTCCAGTATCTCCAACCTGCCCACCCGATTCAGCATAAAAAGGCGTTTCTTTTAAAACCAGAATTGCCTCCTGTCCTTCGGCAACTTCGTCTACTTCTTTGCCATCAACAAAAAGCTGACTGATATTGCCTTGCTCAAAAAGGTGCTCATAACCACAAAATTCGGTCTTGACATCAATTTTCAATTGCTCATTATAATCCAGATTAAAACTACCCGCCGATCGGGCACGAGTACGCTGTTCTTCCATAGCCTCATCAAACCCAGCTTGATCCAGGGTTAGCTTTCGCTCACGAGCAATATCAGCGGTCAAATCAACGGGAAAACCATACGTATCATAAAGTTTAAAAGCAACGCTACCCGGAATTATTTTATCTTTTAATACTGCAATTTCTTGCTCCAGAATTTCCATTCCTTGTTCTAACGTTTCAGCAAAACGTTCCTCTTCTTGAAGAAGAACTTTTGCGACTTGCTCTTTTTTTTCATTTAATTCAGGATAGGCGTCCCCCATCAAGCTGGCTAAAACTTCAACCAGTTTATGAAAAAAGACATCCCTAATACCCAATTTATGGCCATGACGAATAGCACGACGAATAATCCGTCTAAGTACATAACCACGCCCTTCATTGGATGGGATTACTCCATCAACCACTAAAAATGAACATGCCCGGATATGATCGGCAATAACTCTTAAGGACTTATTCTCCAAATCTTGCATTTCTGCAATATCAGCAGTGGCTTTAATTAAGGATTGGAACAAATCAATTTCGTAATTACTATGCACGCCTTGTAATATAGCTGCAAGGCGTTCTAAGCCCATCCCAGTATCAACAGACGGTTTAGGTAATGGCTCTAATTGACCAGACTTGTCGCGATTATATTGCATGAACACCAAGTTCCAGATTTCAATATATCGGTCGCCATCTTCATCGGGAGAACCAGGAGGACCACCGGGAACATCTTCACCATGATCATAAAAAATTTCGCTACAAGGTCCACAAGGTCCTGTATCCCCCATGGCCCAAAAATTATCTTTTTCTCCGATTCGAGAAAACCTTTGTGCTGAAACACCAATATTTTTTAACCAAATATCAGCCGCTTCATCATCTTTTTCGAATACGGTAATCCATAATTTTTCTTGCGGTAACTTAATCACTTCGGTTAAAAAATGCCAAGCAAACTTTATCGCATCTTCCTTGAAATAATCACCAAAACTAAAATTACCTAACATTTCAAAAAACGTATGATGTCGAGCGGTATAACCTACGTTTTCTAAATCATTATGCTTGCCACCAGCTCGAACACAACGTTGACTGCTCGTTGCCCTAACATAATTCCGTTTTTCCTGGCCTAAAAAAACATCTTTAAACTGCACCATTCCTGCATTGGTAAAGAGTAAGGTAGGATCATTGCCGGGGACTAAAGAACTACTGGCTACAATTTTATGCTCATTTTTAGCAAAATAATCGATAAAGGCTTGCCGAAGTTCGGCGGTGGTTGTTATTGTATTCATGCTCGTTACATTTCTTCCCATCATACGGTTTAAGATGTTAGTATCATTGTCAAAACTAAACCTTAATTTCGGAATTAGTTTAACATCAAGTTTATTTGTTCTGCGCTGTATCCACGTTGATAAAAATATCGGAATTGACGACTTTTTTCTTTGACATTCTGCGGAATCAATTTTCCAAATTTTTTTGTTCTGAGCTTTTCCATTTGCTCTAACCAAACTTCGGGATCACGATAAAGCTGAGCCTCAATAATATCCTGAGCAACCTCTTTTTGAGTCAATTCGTAGGCAATTTTAATCGGACCAAATCCCTTGGCCACGCGACTGCTTACAAACATCTGGGTAAACCGCTCATCATTCAATAAATTATCCGCTATCAGACTTGAAATTACCAATTCCAATTCTTCCATACAAAAATTATCATTTGGAGAAAATTTTTTGAATAATTTATTCGTTAATTCTGCAACAGAGTGTTCACGCTGAGCCAAAAAGTTCATGGCCGCTAAACGAATTTTAGATACCGTCATAAGCCTTTATAGCCTTTTATAGCGTATATTTACACGGTTGCAAATTGTATAACGAAATACTCTGAAATACCATATTATTCAATCAATACGGGGAATTAGGATAAGATTGTAGTGACTCGTGGTTGTATTCAGAAATATTTCTAGATTATAGAACCACAACTTGATTACGGCCATTTTCTTTGGCTTGATAAACGGCAGAATCGGCAACATTAATCATCTCTGAAAAACTTGCTGTAAGGTGGGTGGTAACACCAATGCTAACGGTTACACCAATGGTCTTATCTCCAGCAAGAATTTCAATTTTTTCCACTGCCGCACGGACTTTTTCAAATAACATCCCGGCTTCATCCTCTTTTTTTATCCCAGCAACACAGACAAATTCTTCACCGCCAAAACGAGCGACAATATCAGACTTACGTAACACACCCTGAATCGTTTTAGCTAAGGCAACTAAAGCCTTATCGCCAATATCATGACCATAAGTATCATTAATAAGCTTAAAATGATCCGCATCGATCATCGCTACGGCCAGATAAATCGATTCTCTTTGAGTATTAGCATAGAGCACTTCACCCAGGTCAAATAAACTACGCCGATTATGAACATTAGTCAGATAATCACTGGTAGCATGTTTTTTAATTTGACGCATATAGCCGACCATGTTGACATTTTGGGCAACCCGACAATAAAACTCATCGGCTACGACTGGCTTACTCATAAAATCATTAGCACCGGTTTTTAACAAACGCACGATTAAATCATGATCAGACGCATTCGAAAGTCCTAAAATGGCTAATTCCTCCCTTTTATGATCGCGTCTAACCTGCTCAATAAACTCTAAACCATCCATTTTAGGCATATTATAATCAGTAATAACTAAACTAATTTCACTATTTTGTTTTAATTGCTCTAAGCCTTCTATACCATTTTTGGCAAAAAGAACTTGATAACGTAAGTTTCTTAATAATGAACCAATAAAACTTCGATAGGTTTTCGAATCATCAACCACTAATACTTCAGAAAACTGATTATTAAAAAGTTTCTCAACTTGAGTAGCGACATACGCAATTTCATTCATATTACGTTTAACCACATAATCGACAATTAACTTGGCCGTCATGGTCTGTCGTACTGCATTATCGATCGAACCAGTAAGAACTATTATGGGGATATCGTATTTATGAACCATATCGACCACTTCACCATTAGGTGCATCGGGTAGTCCTAGATCTAAAACAGCACAGAGAAATGGAACATCTTGGTTTTCTCGCAAAATCTTTTCAGTTTGCGCAAAAGTACCAGCAGTTTCAATCTCGATTCCTTCTATTTCTTTTAAATGTGCGCATACCACGCCTAGAACGGAACGGCTATCGTCAACGACCAGTACCCGATTATAAATTAAACTATTATGACTCACTATATTCCTTTTTAAGGACGTTACGTTCTATGCAGTTATTGCACTGCTAGGCTGAAATTTTTCAGCCTTATATTTTAACGTATCTTATGAATCATTTCTTCGACAATCTTTGAATATTCTTTAATTTAAACGATTTAACAGCAATAATTCATCGATAGCTGATGCTGGGACAGGTCTACTATAGTAATATCCCTGGACTTCGTCACAATGATATGTTTTTAAAAATTCAATCTGCCCTATAGTCTCTGCTCCTTCAGCAATAACCGAAAGTTTCAAACTATGAGCTAGGGCTATTACTGCCATAACGATAGAAGCATCGTCTGGATCATCTAGTAACTCTTTAACAAATGATTGATCAATTTTTAAACGTTGAATGGGAAATGCTTTCAGGTAACTTAGGCTAGAATATCCGGTACCAAAATCATCAATGGCCAATTCTACTCCGAGTTGATTTAAGCGATGCAGTAATGAAATATTTTCTTCACCCCGATCCATTAAAATACTTTCCGTAATTTCAAGTTCTAATTTCTCTGGGGCTAGTTGCGTTTCGTTTAAAACTGATTGTACTTTGGAATACAGATCACCATGACTAAATTGGCGTCCTGATATATTTACAGCAATTCTTATATCCTCATATCCGGCTTCATGCCATTTTTTTGTTTGCCGACACGCTTCATTTAAAACCCAATCACCAATCGCTCCTATTAAACCAGATTCTTCAGCAATTGAAATAAACTGCGCAGGTGCTACCATGCCCAGTTCTGGATGTTGCCATCGGATTAATGCCTCTAAACCCACTATCTGTTCAGTTTTTAAGTTAATCTGTGGTTGATAATATAATTGAAATTCATTTTTTTCCAACGCGCGACGTAAACTATTTTCCATCTCCAGATGTTCAAACGCAGATACATTCATTGCCTTCGTATAAAATTGGTAATTGTTCCTCCCAGCATCTTTGGCTGCGTATAAAGCAGTATCTGCATTTTTCAATAGTGTGCTAGGTTCTTCACCGTCATCAGGATATATGCTGATTCCAATACTTGGTGTAATATGAAGTTCTTGAGAGCCAAGTAAATAGGGTTTTGAAATACTATCCATTAATTTGAGGGCGACTTGCACAACTTGTTGCTCCGGTTCTTTAATCCCCGATAAAACAATCACAAAATCATCTCCCCCCAAACGTGCAATCGTTTCTGAGTTTCTGATATTTTTATTGAGACGTTCGGCCACCATAGTTAAAAGCAAATCCCCTAGCTCGTGCCCTAAGGAGTCGTTAATATTTTTAAAACGATCTAAATCTAAAAATAACACTCCCATATAATGATTGTTACGTTTCGCCAATGCCATAGCTTGGTTAAGCCGATCATATAATAAAGTTCGATTGGGTAACCCGGTTAAAGAATCATGGTGTACAATATATTTTATATGTTCTTGCGCTTTTTTCTTATCAGTCACATCTAAAAAAGTGGCCAGATAATGACTGACATTGCCATCACTATTTTTTATAGTAATAATATTAAGCCATATTAAATAGATATCACCATTTTTTCGCCTATTCCAAATTTCACCCTGCCATTTTCCCTGGGTTGACAATTCTTCCCACATATTCTGATAAAAAACTTTATTATGACGGCCCGAGCGAAAAACATCGGGTTTTTGGCCAATTAATTCATCAATGGAATATCCCGTAATTTCAAAAATTGCTGGATTACCCGTAATAATATGAGTCTTACTATCAGTTATAAAAATACCTTCAGAGGCATTGTCAAAAACACTGGCAGCCAGCTTTAATTTTTTTTCTGAGCGACTCCGTAACATTTCCAATTGGGCTCGTCGAGAAAATATTTGCAGCATAGACATGACATCTTTCTCATATTCGATTTCCTTATCATCAAGCACTACCAATATACCGATAGGTTTGTTTTTATCACTATGTAAAGCAACTCCTGCATAGCTTTCCACTCCCATTTCTATCAACAATTGATCATCAGGAAATAGACTGGATACTCCCCGTTTAAACACACAGATATTTTTCCTCACCACTTGTTGGCAAGGAGTTGCTCTTAGATAATAACTAAAATTATCTACTGCATGTCCATCAGCCCATACGGCTATTGTCTCTACCGTATTATTATCATCCAATATATTACCGATAAAAGCATATTTCATGGAGAGCGCATTGGATAAATGTTGTACCAAGGAATGAAAAAAAACATCACCTGATACTCCGGCAGTTCCTTCTAAGACAGCTCTTAATTGTCTTTCTCGTATTTCTATTTGTTGTTCTGCCAATGTTCGATTAGCTTCTGATTGAATACTATCCATAGCAAATGAAATATCACCGGCCATTTCTTTTATTAATTCACATTGTTTGTTGTTAAAAACTCGAACATCAGCTGAGTAAAGGGCAATAACCCCAATAACCACTCCTTGTTGTTTAAGTGGAAACACGGCTACCGAATGATATCCACAAGAAAGCGCTGAACGCGTCCAAAAATTACTAGGCTCATTTTCAATATCATCAATCCGCACCATGGCTTGAGTATTTAATGCTTGTTGCTCGGGACGTTCTTTATCACTCAACTTCACAGGACATTTACATAAATACTCACCCTCATCACCATAACTTGCAACACATTCAATATCATTTTCTTGGTCTACTATGCCAATCCATGCCATTTTGAATTGACCATATTCCACAGCTATCTGACAGGCCCGGTTAAAAAGTGTCGATCGATCCTTTACCTGGACAATCATTTGATTAGTTTGACTTAATGCCACATATAATTGAGTTTGTTGTGATAATTGTTTAGTTCGTTCAAGAACTTGCTTTTCTAGAATGGCTTGCGAGTTTTGTATCTGATTTGCCATTAAGTTAAAACTTTGACCCAGGCGCCCTATTTCATCTCTATGCTTAATTTGAACCCGTGCACAAAAATTTCCTGAAGCGATTTTACCTGCCACCTCGCCTAAGTTTGTTAGTGGGCGAGTTATGTAACGACTTAAAATTAGGGATAATAAAATGACCATTAACAATCCCCCCGTGCCAATAATCAAATATTGATATTCCTGGGCGTGGATAACCTCCAAAACCTCTTTGTATGGCTGTTTAACGATCATAAACCACGAATAATTTTTAGTAACTGGAATTTTTTTTAAACTTGCCAAAACTTGTTCGTCATTGCGATCATAGGTATTAAATATTCCATCCTTGAAAGTCATTACCTTATTGACCAACTGCGATTTAATACTTGCTCGCAGAGGGACCATCTGAATTTTTTTCTGCGTGGCCGAACCATTTGCAAAACTTAACAAACGTTTATCACTGTCAATCAGCAGTACCTCAGCCTGTTTTCCTAACTTTCTAAGCCGTTCAGTGGACAAATGTTCTTGCAAAAATTTATCAGGAGAAACAAACATGGCCACTAGAGCAGTAACATCCTTGTTGTCATAAGTATTCTCCCCATTAGGCGAGAATAGTTGATGTAAAAAAACCAGATTTAGCTGACCAGTTATGGGAGACTTCATTACAATGACACTTTCAATAGCGTTTTCAGTCATTGCCTTTTTTATTTGTTCTGGCTTTGCCATAAATTTACTATCATGCTCAGTTTCAGAGTGGATAATCATTTTTCCAGATGTTGTATCAATTAAATAAATTGAATCGATTCCTGGATAATTTTCAACAAATTGTTCTAATCGAACATGAATATCTTGATGTCCAATGTCTTGATGCAGTAGTTCATCATGATCACTATGAATATGGCCTTTTATTTCTTGTTGTAAATGCTGACGAGCAAGAACTGCATAACGTTTTACACCAGGATCATTTGCTATAACCGACAAACCTCCACGTCGTTCAGTTACCCATTGTTTAATAAGAGCCACATTTAATTCGGTAAAGTTTTCTAATTTGTATACCTGTTCTTTTTCTAAATGTTTTTCCAATCCTTCAAGACCCAAAATTGGTAAGCCATAGAGATTGGTGAATAACAAAAACACCAACATAAGAAAAAACATAACAGCATAGCTAATAACAATACGACTAGTCATACTTTGGCTGGTCATTTTTGAGAAATGAATTATTTTCTTGAGCATTCTCGTTTTTCTAACCTAAATCCAATAATTAAACCATTCCAGAATTTTTTTGACCATTTCTTATGCAATATTTACGCCAAAAACCTCCATTATTTGAAATTAAACACCTTATTTTTCAGCGCCTTAGTAACTATTTAAAGCATTTCTCAGTCAAAAATAGCTTAAATACTAATAACCTAGACCAATATTCAATTATCAATTTAAGTGATAATGTCACTTAATTAATTTTTGGCAATAGCTACCATACGCCACCTATAAGACAATTTTTTTTACATTTACATAACAAACACGAGGATTAAAAATGAAAAATGTTGGTGGTATTGATAGAGTTTTACGTATTGTCGCGGGATTGGTTCTTATTGCACTAGTTTTTATTGGCCCTCAAACAGTTTGGGGCTGGGTTGGGCTAATTCCATTGTTAACAGGTCTTTTCAGCTTCTGTCCTTTTTATCCCTTATTGGGAATCAATTCTTGTAAAAAGTGTGACTAAATTCATGACCCCAAAGGTAAACAATCGTATGAGTGTTTACCTTTAGCCTAAATTAATCAGTTGGGCAGTCGCAGTAGGTTTAACTGATTAATTTAGGTTTAACTTCCTAAGTTTAAGAAAATTAAAGTCCTAGCATTCAATTTAAACTCGTTTCATCAGAATTTTGTAAGAATTTTCTTACAAGAATTCCTATAAACAGGAATCCCACTCTGATTAATTCTAATTATTAGGAATTTTTTCTATTTTGATAATTAATAATATTTGAATATCCTACCTTAGTAATCCAGCAATAAAACACAATCTTAAAGTTCAAGTGATTTTCTTTTTAAGACCTTCTTAGTAGTAAGTGATTAATTTTCGAATAAGCCCTATCAGCAAAGCAACTGCTTTTTAATTGAACATATATCAAATCATGCAAATAACTTTTTAAAAAAATATTCGTTTTTAGCGCGATTTATATAAGTCTATCTATTTCCTAGAAAAAAAACTTGGTATGCATTCTGCAGTAAGCAAAACAAATTCCGCCACTAAAAAAAATAGAGGAATTTCTAGTCCCCTTCCAAAGGGGCAAATAATTAATTCAGGTTTACTAACCATAAGGATTTCAAAATGTTTAAACAGCTCATTACCATCGCTCTAAGCGCTCTATTATTTATCAATGTCCAAGCTGAGGAATCTCCCACTTCAATTTCAGGAACTACCACAGTTAATACATCACAAGCTCATGATTTATTTAAAAATGGTTCTTTATTTGTCGATGTAAGACGTGATAGTGACTGGGATGCCGGTCGTATTTCTGGTGCCCTGCATTTGGAATTAAAAAGCAAATTTAACCAGGCTGCATTAAGTGCTGAAGCGGCAAAAGATGAAGCCATTGTCATTTATTGTAATGGTCATAAATGCCTTCGTTCCGCAGCTGCCAGTAAAAAAGCCGTAGAGTGGGGATTTAGTAAAATTTTCTATTATCGAGATGGCTTTCCAGCTTGGTCCACAGCAGGATATCCAGTCGAATAGCTAGCAATTTACTCACTGTATTTATGTGTTTATTAATTATACGAGAAAAAATAGAATGAAAACCTTATATGCCCGTTCTCTAGTATTCTTATCTTCAATTATTTTATTAGCAATAATTGCTGCTATTATCAATGGCTTTGTATTGCGGATACATGCCGAAGAGCGTATGGATACGGTGATAAAAAATGACCTTGATTCACTCTGGAGTTATATCGTCGAGGGCCAATACGTCGCGATGCAACATGGAATTACGACGCTAACACGCAATAGAGAAGCACTAAAAGCCCTCAAAAAAAGTGATCGGGAAAAACTACAAAATGCCAGTATGCCGACTTATCGCCGGATGGCCGCCAGTAAAATTATTGAAAAATTCTTCATTGTTGATGCTGATGCCAATACATTATTATCGGCCCCCACTCAGAACCAACAACTGAGCGATATCAAACTCGTCAAAAAAGCTTTGCAAGAGCAAAAAATTACCCGTGGACTAATGGTCGAGAACGAGCAAATCAATATTAGTTTAATTTTTCCACTTTATTCGCGTGGAAAGTTAATTGGAGCTGGTATTTTCCAACGCACAACCGCTGAAGCCTTACAAGCTCTACAAAAATCAGCAAATATTGAAGCCTTTTTAATCAGTAATTCCGGTAGCCTGATTGGCACGACAAACTCACAATTAGAAACGCAAATAAACTTTAGAGATATCCAGCCTAATGATATAAACCAAAGTCAAACCATCAATGACATTCATTTCAAATTCAGTCAACTCGCAATAAAGGACTTTAAAGGTAAAGATATCGCTTCACTCATCATAGCCCGCGACGAAACCACTCAATTTCAGGCTGAAAGAAAATATCAAATTATTACCTATTCGATATTTTTTATTGCGGGTATAATTTTATTAGCAATGGTTACGTGGTCCTTAAAACACACTTTCAGAGCGCTAAATAATGTCGCCGAAATAATGAAAAAAGTCACTGAGGGGGATTTAACGCAATCAATTACATCGAGTAGAAAAGATGAAATTGGTCAATTAGAACTATGTACCCAAGTTATGGTTAATAAATTGCGTTCTATGTTGGGGAATATTTCCGACTCGACAATTGGTATAGCTGATGCCTCCGAAAAAGTCTCTGTATCATCCAAAAAAACCCATGAAGATATGAGCAATCAACAAGCTCAAACTCAGTATTTTGCCGTCGCTATGGGAGAAATGACTGTAGCGATTAGCGATGTCGCCAAGAATGCCGAGGAAACCTCTTCAGAGTCTCAACAGGCGAATAGAGAAGCCCAACATGGGGTAGCAACATTGGAAGATACGGTACAACAAATTAATGGTTTGGCAAATTCGGTAGAAACAGCGGCAACCTTAGTTCAACAATTAAGCAACGATGCCAAAAACATCGAAGGAATCCTAAAGGTGATCGGAGACATTGCAGAACAAACCAATTTATTAGCTTTAAATGCAGCAATTGAGGCTGCCCGTGCCGGTGAACATGGTCGTGGTTTTGCCGTGGTTGCAGACGAAGTGAGAGGCTTGGCAGCACGCACTCAGGACTCTACCAGTGAAATCCAGAATATGATTGAGTCTTTACAAAACGGGGTGAATAATGTCGTATTGGCAATGGATAAGGGTCAAACAGTTGCAAAACTTGGTGTAGAAAAGGCCTCTGAATCAGGAAAAAGTTTAGATAAGATCAGTGCCAAAATTTCACAAATGACGGACAAAGTTATGCAGATAGCCAGTGCATCAGAGCAACAAAGTGCCGTGGCCAGCGGTGTGAACAATAATATAAAAGATATTGCCAAAGTCGCAGAAGAAACCATTGATAGCACATTGCAATTAACTATGGCGAGTGAATCTTTAGATAAAATGACTCATAACTTAAGGACTATTATGTCACAGTTTACTATGCCTACTGAAAACACGAACTAATAATATTCATAGGCCGATATCAAATTTTTATGTTGTGGTCAAAATTGGCATTATAATTTCATGGTTGTTACACTAATTGTAACCAGGGTTACACTATTGTTCCTTAATCAAACAACTAAACACCCATAAGTGATAACAATGAAAAAAAACTTATTGATTAGTCTCTTCTCACTTTTTTTAGTCACTGGCTGCGACACCTTAAGAACCAGTTATGACTATGATCCGAAATTTAACTTTAATAAGCTACAAAACTATGCATTACTTGGGGATAAAATGCAAAAAGATGAATTTAAGATTAAAGATCCTCTGGTCAATAAACACATTGCTTATGCTATTGAAAAACAGCTTAGTCCCAAAGGATATAAGCTGATTAGCACTGATCAGGTAGACTTTTATATCAGTTGGTATGGCACGGTTAAAAATCGTTCTTTTAAAGAGCATATTCGCACATATGATAATCGCTATTATAATGATGGTTGGCGAAATTCAGATTATAAATCTCATCGTTATCCGCCTAATTATGGTCGCAGTACCACGGAAGTTAGGGACCGAACGTATAATTATGAATATAAGGAAGGCACCTTATTTATTGATATTCTCGATGGTAAAACTAAAGAGTTGATCTGGCGTGGAAAAGCGGAAGATTATCTGGGTAGAAATTACCAACAAGAAAATATTTCACAACGCATAATTAAAGCCGTATCGGAAATCTTGCTCAACTTTCCTCCTCAACAAGCAGGTGCAAAAACCGAATAAAAAATCAACTAATGAGGCTATTTTTACTTCTCAATTTTGAGAAAAATAATCACCATAAACGAGAAACTCAAGCATATAGTATTTGCTAGGGCGATAAGCAATTTACCCAACATACAAAAAACTCTTTTTTGTTTTGTATATATCATTGTATTTAAAGAACAAATTTAAATATTCTTGATAAATTCTAATAAAACAATTTGATTCACCAACTGTGAAATTCATACATTGGTTCAGATTTTGCTACCCTCAACTAATACATACTTAAACCACCTGTAAATGCGGGCTTGAGTATAAATCACTTCATTCATATAAGGAGAATATCTGGTGAATATTGGTTGGAAAGGAGTAACAATACTGTCTACTGGCGTACTAGCTACAGTCGTTGCTATTTATCAATTTGGCTTTAATAATCAGGAGAGTCAAAACAATAATGCCAGCCTTAATTCCAATCATGTACCGTCAGATCAAAGTTCTCAAATTCAACAACTCGAACAAATCGAAAATAATGCCTTAAAAAAGTCACCACTAATTCCTCAAGCAGCAATTCCCAGGGCTCCTAAGCTCGCCCCTGGTACTGTATTACCAGAGGGGCATCGAGCACTTAACGACTTATCTCCATCACATGTTGCAGAGTTTAAAGCCAGTCGCAAAAATTTTACTCACTTTCAAATTGGTAATCGTAACGTCAAGTCTATTTATACCTCTGACAATGCCATTTGGGTTGGTACCTCTGGAGGGGCAATTCGTTATGAACCCAAAACAGATGATTATCAACTTTTTAATGTTCGTAATGGATTATTGGCGAATGGTGTTTTTAATATCACCCAAATAGGTCATAGAATTGCCATTGGTACTTATGGTGGTGGACTCGCCATGCTGGATGACAAAACGAAACAATGGCAAATTTATAATGTACCGGAAGGACTGGGGGATGCTTTTGTTTATGGAACCTTACAAATGAAAAATGGCGACGTTTGGATAGCAACATGGACAGGAGCCAATCGAATCCGTGGCGGCAATCTCGACAATCCAGACAGCTGGGAGGTGTTTACCGTAGAAAATACTAATGGAGGTGTTCCCAATGATTGGGTGTACGCCTTGGCGGAAGGCAAAAATGGTGAACTTTGGATGGCAACCGAAGGAGGATTAGCTCGCTATCACAATGAAAAATGGCAGAACTGGAAACATGCCGATGGTCTAGGAGCCCCTTATGAAAAGGTGAAAGAACAAAATCAATTTAAAAATGATCCGGCAAAATTTTCCAGCCATCATGCCAAACAAAAAATTCAGCAAGGACTGCAAAATGTCGATGGAGCCTATAATCCTAATTATATAATTGCACTGGCTGTCGACCAACAAGGATATGTCTGGGCCGGAACCTGGGGCGGAGGCTTAAGTCGTTTTGATGGTACAAACTGGAAAACTTATACCGTGAGCGATGGCTTACCCGCCAATCATATATTTATGTTACATGTCGATAAAGACAATAATTTATGGGCTGGAACCAGTAAAGGATTGGCTCGTTTTTCATCTTCCCGAAACCAAATCAAAATTTTTAATACCAGCCATGGTTTATTTTCCGACACGGTTTTTTCCATGGCTATTCAGGATAATGGTACATACTGGATTGGTAGTTTTGGTGGTGTAGCAAAAATAAAGGAACTCAACTAGCTCATGCAAACAAAAAGTCTTCTAAAAGATAAATATCAGATACTCGAAACCTTTAACCCGAGCCTTCTAAAGCAATTAAAGCTGGTAACAAAAATGTCTTTATGGGTCGGACTCATTGCATTATGCTGCCTCAGTCTTATGTTGTTCACTTTAATGCCCAAACTACCCGATCAATATATGGCATTCACTCAGCTCACCATTCAGGTTCAAAATAACCTTTTGCTCATGTTGACACTCAGTGGTTTACTACTATTAATAGGTGCTTCTTTTACCACTTGGTTTATATGCTTATATAGTAGTTTTCGAATTTCAGGACCACTTTATTGCTTTTCGCGAAATTTAGAACAACAAACCAAAGACCATCCCTATGCTCAAATCATCCTGCGGGAAAGTGATAGCCTTCAAGAAGAATGTCGGCTGTATAACGAGACCATGTCAAAATGGGATCATTTTTACCGGGATATTAACCATAATATTGCCATAATTTATCAACACTTAAAAAATCCCAAACTACAAGGCACCGATCAACTAACCGAATCCGTTGAAAAAATAAATCGATTAATTTCAAAAATAAAATATCGAGAATAATTGTTAAATCAATAGGATTATCTCTTCAATTTAAATCATTTTTTTTCACTACAGTTCTAATCTAATCACAACATCCAGCTTAATCCTGCAAATGAGAATCCCACTTCTTAGTCTCTCTCATTTACAGGAAAATATCATGCCTATCAAGTCCTTAAAAACAAAAAAACACACGTATCTTATTGTTATTAAAAAATATTTTAAAATTGGCATGGCTAATGCTCTTATTATAATAAATTAAAACATTTCTCTTACAACATAATAAAACTGTACGACTGAGGAAAAGGCCATGAAAAATATTTTTTTTAAAACAACTGCATTAGCAATATTAGGAGGAAGTTTATTTGCGGCCTCTACCCTAGCGATTGCCGGAATAGCAAATACCAAGCATAACTTGGGTTCAGCAGGAACAGGAGACAATAAATACAGTGGTACCGCTGAAATTTGTGTTTTCTGTCACACGCCTCACGGTTCCGACACAAGCGCAACAGTTCCTCTTTGGAACAAATCATTACCAGCAGCTAATACCTTTACCACTTATGATACTTTGGGTACCACAACTTTGGATGGTGCAACAGCAAACGTTGGTTCAGTTTCAGTTGCCTGTTTATCATGCCATGACGGTGCTCAAGCAATGGATACAGTGATTAACCAACCCGGTTCAGGAAGCGTTGTCGCATCTTATGGAGCAGGTAGTTGGACAGGAAATAGTACCCCTCAAGGTATCGCTGCTATCGGTAAAGATTTAACCAATGATCACCCTGTCGGTATTCAGTATGCAGGGGGCGGATTAATCTCAACCGATGCCAATGATACAACGCATAGTACCTTTAACGACCCTGATTTTAAAGCTGCCTATAAGAAAGAAATTAACACCAAACCCGTCTGGTGGGTTGACACAGGTGGTGCAGGTGTAAGAGAAAAAACAGATATGCAACTTTATAGCAGACCATCAACCGATGTTGGCGGTGGCGCAACTACTGAACCATTTGTTGAATGTGCAAGCTGTCATGATCCTCATTCAGAAAATACGACTTTCCTTCGCATAAGCAATAATAATAGTGCCGTTTGCTTAGCCTGTCATACTAAGTAATCAAAGAGAGTTAGTCTCAGGATTAAACAAAAACCGGTTTTTACCGGTTTTTGCTTTATAAAGTCTAGTTTTATATACATAATCTCATTAAGTCGTTCTCTTTTCGTTAAAATAATTATTAGGAAAGCAACATGTTAAAAAAGAACGTGTTAAAAAAAAGCGTGTTAAAAAAGAATCTCACCAACCGCAGACTTAGTATCCCAAGCTTAGTTTTAATATTAGCCTTTATACTATCTGGCCTAACTTATGCCAAAGAATCCTCAGATGCTAAATTCAAACAATTAGCCGCCCCTCAAAATCCGATTGTCATCCAAATTGACGATACAAAGATTACTTTATCGGAGTATCATGCCGTATTTAACCAAGAAATCAGAAATCGCTTTTACCATAGTAAAGTATCGGAACAGGAAAAAAGTAGCTTCCACTTAGTGGTTGCGAATAAAATGATTGATCGATTTCTTATGCTTCAAGAAATAGCCAAACGTAAAATCTCCGCCAATACCCAAGAAATTGAAAAACAGGTTGAAGAAAAAATAAAACAAATGGATTTGCGTTATAAAGATAACCCGGATTGGATTGAAGGAAAAGAACAATATCGAAAAGACCTCAGTGTCAGCCTGTCTCAAAAAGCTCAACTGGAAAAATTAACCCAAATAATTAAAAACGTTGCCGCTCCCAGTGAAAAAGACATTTATGCTTATTATCAGGCTAATCCCGATAAATTTATGGCTCCAGTACAACAACGCATTTCTGTTATTATTATCGGTGTTCCCCCCTCCTCCAATAACCAAGTCTGGGATAAAGCTAGAAATCTAGCCAAAGAAATCAAGCAAAAACTGGACAATGGAGAATCATTTGCAACATTAGCAGAATTGCATTCGACTGATATTTCCGCAGAAATGGGTGGAGATATGGGAAGTGTTCACGTAGGAATGCTTGGGGATGCAGCGCAAAAAATTATTGATCAGTTGCAACCCGGCGACGTTTCGGACCCGGTTACCTTATTAGAAGGTATAGCCCTTTTAAAGCTAACCCATCGAGTTGAATCTAAATTAAATACCTTTGCAAGAGTCAAACCTCAAGCTCAAAGATTATTGCATGAAGAACGAGCCGAATTAGCCTGGAAACAATTTATTTTTACCCTTCGCGAAGCCGTGAATATATCAATTAACGAAAAAGAGCTGGAGAAATTGGTTAAATAAAAAGCGACCGATTTTATCGGCTAGAAATATTACTAGCAGAAAATAGCTCTATAGGTATAAAAATTTGACCCCATCAGTTGGTAAATGAAAGATAGACAGCCCCTGCCATCCATGTATTAGCATTTATATACTCAAGCCACCTGAAACCTTCGTTTTCAGTGGATTGGGTATATTAATCCTAGAAAACGCAGTTGACTTCGTAGCGAGGCTCACTTAAGTGCTGAAGATTAAGGATTTTATGGGTTATTTTGGTTTTTCTTGTAGTCACCCTACTGGTGAATCCAAAATGTTCCAGAAAATCCTTAAGATTTAGTGCTTAAGGGGGTCGTAGTAGATGGCAACTGCGTTTTCTAGGTTAATAGCTTCCACTTAGCTTTTGAGCTATAACTATTAAATCCCTTAAAAATTTAAAGCCTATAACAAATGGGCATAAAATTTGCTCATAATACAAGTTAGTAAAACAATAAGCCTATCACGAAAATAAGCCTATTTTTTAAAAATTTATCTCGGGATCTTATTTCAGTCAATGAAGCTCTGCAGGACATATTTAACCGCTCACCCGAAACAACCTTTTAGCCATCTAAAAAATGCTGCAAAAAATAATTGCTTGCTAATACTTTTATTATTTTTTCCTATTTCAAGTCCCGCTAACAAAACCTTTGTTCCAACTGCCAACCTTAACCAATATGGCGCTCAACTGAGTTCCCGTTATTTAAAACGGGTTTCCGATGATGCAGAAAACGGGAACAATAGTAATGAATTTGTCAATATCGCCGAAATTGGATGGCGAAATATAATGACAGGATATGTATGGAAACCCTGGTTTGGTACTTGGAGCGGAAATACTAACCTTCGCCTACAAACAAGATGGCAAACTGGCACAAATTTTCAAAAAAGTTCGCTAATGGGTCTTTTAGGAGAAAGCCGCTGGGACCTTAATTTATTTTCAGCCAGTAAGTTTCCATTTAAAGGGGTATTTGATGTTTCTCATATTAACGAAGAAAAAGACTTTCAAGATGAACTGGTAAGTCGTTACCGAGTCGTTATGGATCAACGCTATACTTTCCCGAATAAAGTTTCTTCTGTACGCGGTAAATTTTTGATGCAAGGACGAAATAGCGATACATCAGGTCAATCCAAAGAACTTCAATTAAGCTTTGGGGCCAAACACACCACAGGACCACATGCCGTTAATGGTGAAATTGAGTTTTTATTAACCAATAATGATTCAGCAGATGAAGAATTAGATGATTTAAAAGAAAATATTCGATTCAATTTATTTACCCGTCATCGATACAACCCTTTTAAAGCTTTATCGATGGAAAACTTTGTCAGCTTTTCCAATAGAGATGAACGATACGAATTATCAGATAGAAGCCGCACCGATTGGCAACTCAACACAAATACTGTTTGGAGTCCAGAAGATGAACCTCGTTTAATCGTCACCGGAGGGGGCCGCTTGAGTGGCAACGAAAATAGTCAACAAAATCAAACACAAATAACTTCAAGCAGTGAACAACAAAATCTTAGCCTATATGCCGGGGCAGGTTTTGACTATACTCCTGAAATTCGCATGGATGCCAGCTTAAGCCTCAATACGGTACGAAATAATGGTACAACTAGCACCAATAGTTCACAACAAATAGGCGCTAGTTATTCACCTGAATTAATTAAACTATGGAACTTTGATTATGCTTGGTATGCCTCTGCCAATGCCAGCAATAATATAACCACTGATGAAAGCTATCAGCAATTTACATCCAACCTGGGTCAAACCTTCAAACGTGCTGTATATATGCTTGCCGATAGTCCGGTTCGTTTAAATATCAATAATCAAATTGATAGTACATTATCCAATAAATCTGATTCTAAAAATCGCTCCAGTTTGTTTAATCGAATATCGTTAAACCATACATTCAATGAAGATGGTTTATATTCATATATTCAATTAGCCTATGATGATGAATGGGGAACTGGTGGTTCAGATGGGGATATTAAAAGAAAACATACCCTATCCACTTTATTCAGTGGAAATTTTCAGGTCAATCGTTATGCTTCTTGGTCAGGTGATATCAATTTAGAGTTAGAACAAGAAACGCATAATAATGGCGAAAGTAAAACGAGACTCTTTAGCTCTGGTTTTCTGGCCTATAGACATAATCGTTTCTTCAATATTTTACGCCTACGCTTTTTATCCAGATTAACCCTGTCAATGGAAGATCTTTTATCTCAAGATAGTATTGAAGAGGAAGAACTTTTTGGCGATGATGAGTTATCTTCCAATATATGGGAAAACCGATTGAGCTATCAACTCGGACGCTTTTCATTTAATTCTCGTCTGAGCATTTCACAAAATAAAGAAAGCACCAATGGTATCATTATGTTTGAATTAAAACGTCGCTTTGGGTATTACTAAACTCATCACCTCTACCCACCTATCTGCTATTTCTATAAAAAACCTTCTACTAATTTAACCCAACCGGACAAATTCTTACTTATGAGAAATATCCATAAAAAATTCTCAGTTTTAACATTCTCGTAATATGGAATTTAACCATAATATATTCCTAATAATAAGAATATTTCACCATATCCAGTCATTAAGTCAGTAAACACATTCTTAGCCTAAACGAAGATAAAGCAGATGGTTTTATCCTAGAAAACGTAGTTGACTTCGTAGCGAGGTCAACTTAAGTGCTGAAGATTAAGGATTTTATGGGTTATTTTGGCTTTATTCGTAGTCACCCTCCGGGTGAAGTCAAAATGTTCTAGAAAATCCTTAAGATTTAGTGCTTAAGGGGGCCGCAGCAGATGGCAACTGCGTTTTCTAGGTTTATATATAGCCTGATTATTCATTAACTTAAAAGGGAGGAAGACAAACAAAACCTATACTATCTGGGAATACCTGCAATTTCCGACCAATGCTTAGATCCTTTTGGCTCACTAGTTGCTTATTAGATTTTAAATCAATACGAATCTACCTCTATTATTTTGAGTAAATGCGATTATGAAAATATTAAATTCAAGGTTACGCCAATTTTTAAGTTCGGTATTAATCATTTCCTTTTTAACCGGATTTGCTATATTTAATTCCGCTCAAGCTGAATATGCTGATGTAGTCATCAATAACTATTCCGACGACGCCGGTATGCGCCCCGCTGTATTTCCTCATTGGTTCCACCGAATTCGCTTTCGTTGCAAAGTCTGCCATGCTGATCTGGGATTCAAATTTGAGGCCGGTGGTAACGAAATTAATATGTTAAAAATTATCGATGGACAGTATTGTGGTGCTTGCCACAATGGTGAAGTTGCCTGGTCCGTTGAAAATTGCAATCTATGCCATTCAGGAAACCCAGGAACGCCCACTCAAGTTCATGGCAGTACGGTTCAAAAACTGGTTTCACCTGCGCAAAAAATCAAATCTGGAAAATAGTAGAGGATAACATTGTGAAAAATCGTTCAATAACCAAATTATTCCTATCATCAGCAATTTTAATGCTGCAATTTTCCATAACCACCAATAGCATTGCTGCCGATGGTAAAGCAATTGTTGATAAAAGTTGTGCGGGATGTCATTTAGTGGGGGTAATGGGTGCTCCTAAAATTGGTAATAAAGGTGATTGGGAAAAAAGAGCCAAACAAGGTTTGAGTATTTTAAATGAACATGCTTTAAAAGGCTTTAATAATATGCCCGCCAAAGGAGGCAATGTAACTCTTAGTGCCGATGATGTAAAAAATGCAGTAATGCATTTATTAGTAACGGCCAAAGTTGATAAAATCGCTGCAAAAAATGATAAGGCTGTTAAAAATAAAGTCAAAGCTGCTCCCGTTGCGAAAAAAGCTCCTATCGCTAAAAAGAAAGTTGCCGCTGCCAAAACTCCATCAACAGCCAAAGTCAGTCGAGTTAATCAATTCAATCGTTTGATGAAGTCAGCGGCAGAATGGAATCCACCGCAAGCGGAAGATGGAATTCATGATAAAGAAAATGAAGGGACTTATGCATTACAACCTCCCAAAGAAGCATTTGCAGGTCTTGCCACTAGCCCTTCCGGCAATCGCATCGATTGGGTGAAAGCACTCGATAAACAGCAAATCAACCCACGTTTTGACCGCCTTGATCCGAATAAAAAGCCTTTCGTATTAGATTTAAATATTGTTCGTGAAGTAAAAGGTTCCATGCCTGACGTTGTTTATCCCCATAAACAACATACAGAGTGGTTGGATTGCTCCAATTGCCACCCTGCTATATTTATTCCTAAAAAAGGAGCCAATCAAATCAGTATGGCGTCAATTTTATTGGGAGAAAAATGTGGAGTCTGTCATGGAAAAGTTGCCTTTCCCGTATCAGAGTGTCGCCGTTGCCATTCTAAAAATAAGCCTAAGGGATATATGAAAAAATAGGAATTTCTGAATGAAACAAAGCATTTTTCTTTTCTCGGCAATGTTGGTAATAAGCTTATCAACATTGCTTGTCAGTCATGATTCAATCGCTGAGCTAAATGAAGATCAGGTACTGATAGAAAGCAAATTACGTATGCTTGATTATATTTTACAGGGATCAGCAAGTGTAAAAAAAATTCAAGCAAGTGAAAATGATGAAGCTAAACTGGAATTGGAGAGAGCATTTCAGGCTAGACAACAGGCCCATCAATTATTAAAAAAGCAGCGATATAAGCCTGCCGAAAAGTTTGCTGACCAAGCTCTAAAGATCATTAGCATTGCCAATCGCTTATTAGCAAAGCAGAATTCTCAAGAACTTAAAGAAGAAAGTCGTTACCACATTTTAAACAAAACCATTGATTCATTTTTAGGAACGTTTAGTCAAGAATTATCAACAAACACATCGGGGAAAACAAATAAAAAAACGCTTGATAAAGATTTGTTTAACGCCGCTGAATTGGCCAGTAAAAAACAATTCAGCCAAGCAAATCAAATTCTTGAGAAAAGTTATCAAAATTTAAAGGAATATATTTATCAACAACGTGATAAGCAGACTTTGGTTTATTCATTGGATTTTGCATCGGATAAAGAAGAATATGAATATGAACAAAAACGCTATAAAAGTTACCAATTATTGTTGGACATGGCAAAGAAAAAAAATACCAATATTTCTGAGAAAAGCAATCAACTCGTTAAACAATTTGTCGACAAATCGCAACAGCTTAATCAACAGGCAAAACAATTAGCGAAAAAAGAAAAACATCGCGATGCCATAGAAAAATTGGAAGAATCAGCCAAATATCTTAGCAGAGCATTAAGAACAATGGGTCTGATGATCCCGTAAATTACTTGGAGTTTAAAAATGAGCAATAAATTGTTCACTGTAGTAACTGCCGCAAGCGTCGTCATTTTGAGTGCTTGTGAGTCGAATAATGTTAAGCCGGATGTTTCTGCCCCAAAGACCCAACCAAGTCAGCAGGCGGTCGCAACTCCTGCAACTCCTTCCTCAATAAAGAAAAAAACACCAGTGGTTAGCAGTCGCCAATATAAAGAAGAAAGCATAAAGCCTAAAAAAATAACCAAAACACCAACGTCTCCAGCTCCAAATGTAAAAGCTGGCTCTGACCCTCGCATGGCCTTTGCTTCCAACTTAGTCTACCGTTCAACAGCCGCCAAACAAATCGAAAAAAGCAATGATCCTGAGGCTAAAAAGCTTCATAAAAAAGCGAAATCTCTTTACCAGCAAGCACTAAATGAGAGTGACCACACTAAAAGTAAAATACTATTAGATAAGGCGCTTAAAAATATGTTTGCTGCCACTCAAAAAGCCGATCCAGGAGAGGTTCATGCTGAAAAATCACAAAAAGATTTCCTTAAAAAACAAAAAAGTGTAACAGCCTTGTTAGATGCTCATAAACGGGTTGCGAAAGAAAAAAACAAACACTCACAAGGCAAACAAGTTGGTCAACAAATCAATCAACTACTAGCAAAGGCAAATAATCTATATCAGCAAGGACAATATGGCCAAGGTAAAGGAATCCTCGACGGAGCACTCAATATTGTTAAGGCTTCAATTGAAGAGATGCGTGGTGGTGATACCTTGGTAAAAACCTTAAAATTCAATTCTCCGCAAGATGAATATGTGTACGAATTAGACCGCAATGATACGCATCGCATGTTAATTAAAGTCTTACTCAAAGAGAAACGTCAAAAATCTCCAGACTTAGATAAGCGCGTCCGAGAAGCCTTGGCCATTGCCGATAATTTTCGAAACAAGGCCGAACAATCTGCACAAAGCGGTAATCATAAAAAAGCCGTAGAATTTCTTGAATTATCCACCAAAGAAATGGTTAAAGTGATTCGACGTGGCGGAATTTACATTCCAAGTGCCTAGGAATTTCCATCGGAACTTCTATATATAGCTTAAACCTAGAAAACTCAGTTGACTTCGTAGCGAGGTCCCCTTAAGCGCTTGAGATTAAGGGTTTTATGGGTTATTTGGGTTTTATTCGTAGTCACTCTACGGGTGAAGTCCAAATGTTCCAGAAAAGCCTTAAGATTGAGTGCTTAAGGGGACCGCAGCAGATGGCAACTGCGTTTTCTAGGTTAAAGTCTTTTCCCTTGTTGTAATTGACAGCCCCTTTAAAAAGGGGCTTTTTTTTGTCTAAATGCCGGCCTTGACAACTAGCCACCGAATTACCCCAAAAAATGTTTTATTTTAAACCGGTTGTCGAACACAACCCTAACTGATGGGCAACAAAGAGGCTTTCATACCATCAATGAGCAATTTTTACACAATTGCGCCCTTCTCGTTTAGCTTTATACAATGCAGCATCGGCAGCCTGAACCAATTCTTTCACATTATTTCCATGCCGTTCAAAAACAGATACACCCAAGGAAAGTGTTACTTGGGGTAATGGGCTACCATCAAATTCCACTGTAAAATCATTTTCTACTGTCTGACGGATTAATTCGGCTCGTTTTTCAGCCACCTCGATGACCGCATCAGGCATCACTAAAATAAATTCCTCACCACCATAGCGACAAGCAACATCTTCACCACGAATAAAGGTTTTTAATAAAGCACCAAGATTTTCCAGCAACACATCACCTGCTTGATGACCATAAGTATCGTTAAAATGCTTAAAGTGATCCACATCGGTCATGATAATGGCCACCGACTTCCCATAACGGTGAGCTTTTAGGACTTCCCGTTCCAAGGTCTCTTCCATATAGCGGCGATTAAATAATCCCGTCAATTTATCCCGTACCGATTGCAACCATAAGGATTCACGAAGTTTGAGATTAGCAATGGCCAAAGCAATATGTTCAGAAGCCGTTAATAATACTTGCTGCAATTGTTCAATTTCTTGAAAACGAGCATGTTTAACACTTGATTGAGCCGCTATTCCACTATAAATATGCAACATACCCAATTGTTCGTCGCTGACAGTCAGTGGAACGCAGATATAGCCATTTTCAGGCTCAGATGTAAAATGCTCACAAATGGATTTTTCATTCAATTGTTTTGCCACATGCATCCGTCCTCGTCTAAGGCTCCAACATTCCTCTTTTTTAAAGCTTAAGCCAATAAACGAATTACCTCCAAATTCAGCAACAAAACAGTATTTATCAAGTTGCTCATCATATAGTGATAAGGCCCCGGAATGATTCGGAAATAATTGCTGAATTGAATCAATAATCACCTGATAAGTCTCCGCCACACTGCGGCAAGCTTGCAGCATGTCTCCCATTTTATTGAGAACGGTAATCTGATGGTTTCGAATTTCTAAAGTTTCAACACTTTGCTGCAATTCACTCTGCGCCCGTTTTCTTTCAGCAACTTCCTTATTCAAAGCTTGGTTAGAAAAGGTTAATTCTTTGGTTCGTTCAATCACTCGATGTTCTAATTCACTATTAACTTGTTGCAAGTCTTTTTCAGCCTGACGACGCACCGCGACTTCAGTTTTTAATCGACTCGCCATTTTTTTTACATCATTAATTGTATTATTCTTTGTCTGCAATAAGATTAAAAAATCAACCGCACTATCATGAATCGCAAAATCATTTAGGGAAAGCCCCATTTGAGCCACGGCATCCATTTCTCGAACCACAGGAGAACATAAAAATAACATGTGCTCCTGCCCATTTCCCTTTACTCGAAGCATTTGACCTTTTAAGGTAATTTTTGAAGCAATTAATTGAATAAAATATATGGTGAAAAGTTGTTCACTAATGGATTCAAAATCAAATGCTATTTTGGCTGGTGTTAAAATCTTGGCAAAACTATTGGCCGTGCCCCCAAACTGTAATTCCGGCAATAGCTTTTTTAAGGCGGGTCCAATTTGTACTACTTGCAATTGTTTATCGAAAACAAAATGAAATGGAAAAACCTCAGCCATCAATTCAGGCTCTATCCCATATTTAACATTTAAATCACACATGGAAATCACCTCAATAAAAACATGATCATTTCGGCTGATATTTAACTACAAACTCATCATGATCGAGTCCCTGTTCAGCACCACCGATGTGAGCCACTTCCACTTGTGTATTAAACCGTTTTCCCAATCCTTCCATTAAACCTAATATCATCGGATACAAACCCGGTCTTGAGGAATGATAATGTAATTTAAACTGTCCTTCTTGCTCATCAGTTATATTAAACGAAGGCGGATCAAGCTCAGGCATAATCTGCCCAACCCGCGTATGGAGATCATTTAAGTTACGCACAAACTCAACAAAAGTCGCACCTGACATTTCGAAAAGGCTGCCATAAGTTTTTCCCGTAAAATTAACCCAATAATTCCCAAAGGTTTTCAAAATATCATGGGCTTCAGCTCCCAACACTTTGCACGCAGAACCAACCAAATTAATTGTCACCTCATCGGGATATTGATCCATTGCAATGAACACATCATCAGCATCGGCATCGTCCCGAATTTTTTCCCATGTTTCATCACCAAAGTTTTCTAAGACCATTTCTTGAATAGCCTGATTAACTAAACCGTACATATCTTCCTCCTTAATTATATTGATTAGTCTTATAATCGAGAATTCATTCCCATTTATAAGAATTGATCAACTACTCGTTTCAACTAAAAAGACCGTCATTGAGAGGTATTTTCAATTGGCAGCAATTGCTCTATTGACTTCGATAGCTGCAAAATTTGTTTTTTTGAATCTTTTGTTTCTGGCGCATCTACTTGCGCTTTTAAATTACGAATTAAAACCAATAGTTTTTTACAACGACTGATTTCAAGTTCTTCCCATTTATCCAGTTTTTCTATCACTTCATGCAGTTTTTGGTCTTTATTATTTGTTTTATAAAGCATGAATTTAGCGATTAAATTCAGTTCATTACGAAACGCATTAATAACAAATTTTACATATTTACTCCAAAGCACATGGGCGGTTAATAAAGCAATAATATTCACCATGGAGAGGACTAAAACTGTTTTAACCAGTTCCAGTAACATTAAATTAAACGTATTTTCTTGTTGCGTTCTATGAATTGAGAAAATTTGCTGTTCCAAAATTTCATTAAATGCAAAATATAAATAAACCAATGCCGAGCTGATCAAAATAAGCTCCAAAATAACCATGGCAATCAGTAAACTACCTTGTATTTTATGGCTTAAATATTTCTTTTTTCTTCTATATTTTATCTTTGGATTGCTCATTGAAATTGTCTATCATATTGATACTATTACAAGTCATGGCATAAGAAACACAGGCGAGAACCCTGCTTAGTTTCTATCAATTTTCCATGTTCGGAACTGTAGTTTTTATGGCAAGATAAACAAGAAATCTTGCCATCAGGTAATATAATTTTTTCATCCAATTGTGACTGAGGGCGATAGCCACCGAAAGTTTCGGCTTTTTCATAGGAACGACCAATTGGATGGCTCATAGAACTGGAATTATGTTCCAATATTCCATATCGATTTAAAGAAACCAGATACGCTTTGGTTTGCTTTTCATGACAGCTAAGGCATTTCTTTGTAAGAGGATCAAGGGCTTCCCTCACTTGTGAAGGTAAACGAGAGTCATCTGTTTTTTCGACCAATGAAGCCCCTTTATCAGCCATTTGACCAAAAAAACTCATTTCATGACAACTCAGGCAATGTTCCTTACCTCTTTTATTAGTGCGTAACAAACCGGGTTGATTACCATGTATATGATGACAACTACTGCAGGTAAGCTCCCCTTTCCAATCCAAAGGATATTCTTTGGGTGTACGTTTTCGAGGAATTAAGCCACTGGGATGACTGGTTTTTATAACCTGGGCATGGCATTTTCCACACAATACTTCCTGGCTATTGATTAACAAGACAGATTCTTTCTCACTGCCTTTGGGTTGACTACTCAAATGACAGCTCGTACAGGACATGTGCTGAAAATGCTCTGGAATATTTGAAACACTGCTTAAAGACCAAAATAGAGCCAATAAAACCAAGGTGAATACACTTGCTTTAATAAACCTAGAAAAATTAGTTGCCATCTACTGCGGTCCCCTTAAGCACTCAATCTTAAGGATTTTCTGGAACATTTGGCCTTCACCCGTAGGGTAACTACGAATAACCCCCAAATAACCCATAAAATCCTTAATCTTGAGCACTTCAGTGAACCTCGCTACGAAGTCAACTGATTTTTTTAGGATAAACCGGTTGGATTTAATCATAAAGTTTGTTTATAACTCCAAATACCTTATTAAAGGCACTATGATGACAACAAAATGGCTTAATTATTGCTACATGTGAAATACAAGATAACCCAGATACTCTTTAATTCTTGATTTTAAATACAGCAAATATTATGCCTATTAACCGACAAAAGATATTTATGCGCAAAACCATTTTTTTTACCAGTCTCTTATTGATATTGAGCCATACAATATACGCTGGTCCTCAACAAAAATGGAAAAATTTAGCGGAAGATGAACTCCATGATCCTGCTAATCCAGCAATTATCGAGTTACAACAGCCCGCGGAGGCACTATCTGCTCTACCCGGTGATTATATTGGTAACAAAGTCCGTTGGGTTAATGCTTTGCGTCATGGCTATATAGAACCACGTACCAATTTTTTTCCAGAAACCAAAATACGCGTTCTTGATCTGGACATTATTATGGAAAGAACCGGTGAAATGGGCTTGGTTAAATTTCCACATAAAGCACATACCGAATGGCTAGATTGCAATAACTGTCATGACAAAATTTTTAAGATGAAAGTGGATGCGAATCCAATCAATATGTTCGCTATATTACAAGGTGAATATTGTGGACGCTGCCATGGAGCCGTTGCCTTTCCTCTAACAGAATGTTTACGTTGCCATAGCGTTGCAAGAAGTAAATTTAAAGGTAAATTTGGAGCCCAATATAAGGATGCCCAACATAAAATACAGGCTAACACCTTGGCCAAATAATATCCGTTCGAATAAAACTCGTTTTTCTAAAAAACTATATCAACGTTATTTTAGGAAAATAGAACAGTCCAAATACATGGTTTATAATTATGAAATCTGTCTTATCCGAAATAATAACGAGCAAACTGCTAATAACATTAACAAGCCTGTTATTATTGGCAAATATCAACGTTCAAGCAGAATATGCCGATGTGGTACTGAATAAATATGCTGAAGCACATGGTATGCGTCCTGTTATATATCCACATTGGTTTCATCGTATCCGTTTTCGCTGCAAAGTGTGTCATTCTGAACTCGGTTTTGAAATGCGTGCTGGTGCAAACGACGTTACCATGGCGGATATTATCGACGGAAAATTTTGTGGTATGTGCCACAATGGAGAAATAGCTTGGTCCACCGAATATTGCGATCGCTGTCATTCCGGTTTACCGGGTTTAAAACCAGGAATCAGAGGGGACAGCGAAACATCTGGCCCTGGCAGATGGTAAAATAAGCGATGCCAGCAGGCAAGTAGCAGGCATTATTTCAGACTAAAAACCAGTATCAATCATTGCAGAACCTTCTATGATTAAACGATTAATTAGCTTAGCTTTAGTCAGTCATATCTTGCTATTACTGGCTTGTGTACCGGCCAAAAAAGTAATGATCCTTAATCAGCCCGATCAATCCCAGCGCGGCGAACAATTATGGCCTTCCCCACCAGAACAACCGCGTTATGCCTACCTCGGTGATTTAACCGGAGAACAAAACTTTATTAATGATGAAGATGATCAACGCCAAACCTTTGAAAAAGTCTTTGCTCTGATCGTTGGTTTAGATTTTTTAGAACAAGAACCCTTAGTTTTACAAAGACCGCAAAATGTCATTGCTCATCAGGGACGAATATATGTTAGTGATGTCGCCAAACAAGCTATATTTATGTTTGATCAAAACAAGGGTGAATTTAATATTTGGGAAATGGCCGTGAGAGGCGAACCTTTTTATAATCCGATTGGCTTGGCAGTTGCCGGAAAAGATGAACTATTAGTTACTGATGCCCAACTAAAAAAAATATTTGTACTTAATCGGCATAATGGCGAACCCATCCGTAGTTTTGGACATGCATTATTACAACGCCCGACTGGCTTAGCCTATGATCCACTGAGTGGCAATGTATTTGTTTCTGACACTCAAGCGCATAATATCAAGATTTTTAACTTACAGGGTGAATTGCTTGATGTCATTGGCAAACAAGGCGTGGTCAAAGGCGAATTTAATTATCCAACCTATTTGTTTTTTCGCGACAACAAATTATATGTTTCCGATACGATGAACGCCCGAATTCAAGTTTTACAAGCCGATGGAACCCCAATTACAGAAATAGGCGAACGTGGTTTGTATGTGGGCAATTTTATGCGCCCTAAAGGGATAGCAGCTGATTCCGAGGGAAATATTTATGCCATTGAATCCTATTATGACCACCTTCTGATTTTTAATGCCGGGGGTGAGTTCTTACTTCCCTTGGGTGGAGCCGGTAAGTCATCAGGTAAATTTTTTCTTCCCGGCGGTATTTGGCTAGATAATAAAAATAGATTATATATCGCTGATATGCTTAATGGTCGTATTGCAATTTTCCAATATTTAGGTGGTTTTTAATGCTCAATTCAATCCCCCAAAAAGTCATTTTTTTATTGTGTCTAGGATTTAGCAGCCTTATTTTTTATACCGCAATTTCGGCCGCTCCAGCAACCACCATTCCAAGACAGGGAGATATCCGTAATACCAAGCATAATTTATCCGTAACAGGACCCGGTGGAGTCAAAGCGACTTCTGAAACTCAAGTTTGTGTTTTTTGTCATACCCCTCATGGTTCAACCCAAGACAAAAATCCAGGCAGTTTAGTTGCCCCTTTATGGAATCGAGCCTTAGCGGCAGATGCAACTTATACCGCTTATGACTCTTCTTCTACGCAAGCAAATGTTGATGCAAATCCCGGGGGAAGTTCCAAACTTTGTCTTTCCTGTCATGATGGAACGATTGCAGTGGGTAATGTCAATGTCTTGGAGGGTGCGTCTGACGTCAGTATCGGAATGAGCGGGACCGATGCAAATATGATCCCGGCAGGAAGCGGTGCCGATACCGGGTTTACACGCAGAATTGGCAATAATCTACAAAACGATCATCCCATTTCCTTTAGTTTTGACTCCAGTAAAACAGCACAACGATTAGCCGATGCCGATGGCGAGTTGCGTGATCCCATTAATCCCGATGGAAGTCATATTGCCATTCCCAGTCCTGGCAATAAACCTTTAATACCACTTGATCATGATGGAAAAGTTCAATGTACTTCCTGCCACGATCCACATGTTTCCGGTCAGGACTTGCCACCAGGAACGAGTCTGGCGCCAACAGCACTTGAAGATAATATTAAATTTTTACGCGGACGACGTTATCAAATGAGCACGCCTCTAGGCGGAACCTACCAGGAAAACGATGATATCGTATGTTTAGCCTGTCATGATAAATTAGGGCAAGCCTGGTCTGACTCTGTCCATGCCGATCCCACCGACGCAAATGAAAGCTATAATGATAGCGACGCCGATCAGCGCGAGTTTCCGCGCGGTATAAAAGTCTGGCAAGCGGCCTGTCTGAACTGTCACGATACTCATACGGTCGAAGGTGCTCGTCGTTTATTGCGAGAAGGAACCGATAGCAATAATAGCCCTAAGACAGGCGGAAATTCAGCTATCGAAGAAACCTGTTACCAATGCCATCAAGATGTCTCAACCAGTGTTCTATCAGCCAGCAATAATAATGTACCAGATATCAAGACCGAATTTACCGGTACAAACAAGCGTATGCCGATTACTTCTGCTGCCCAATTAGCTGGCACGGAAATACATGATATTAAAGACGCTGATTTTACCGAAGATCAAACGACGCTGGGCTACAACAACTTAAACAATCGCCATGCAGAGTGTACCGATTGCCACAATCCTCACCGAATATTAAAAAATTCCAAATGGGATGGTAGCGGTTCAACGGTTCAAGCCACCCATGATCATGAATCGGGAACCAGCCACAGCAATGAAATATCTGGAGCCTTATACGGAACCTGGGGAGTCGAACCCATATACGGTGGTGATAGAAAATTCGGCACAGCCGCTGCGATTCCCAGCGGTTTTACTTTAAAATCTGGAACGGGTAATTCACGGGTTACGGCAGAATACCAAATCTGTTTAAAATGTCATTCCAATTATGCCTATGCCGACGATGGATTACCGGAAAGCAATTCTCGGCCAGAAGTGGGTATTACTAGTGGTACAACACCTTATGTACCACCAGCCGCCAAAACCGGTACCAATAGTTTTCTATACTACACCAATCAAGCAATGGAATTTCAAGCCCATACGAGTGACCAAGGTGAAGGACAAGATCAAGGCTCTGCAAGTGGCGCCTCCGCCACGTTTAATACTGATAATCATCGTTCTTGGCATCCAGTGATGAAATCCACTGGAAGAAATAGTGCAGCCCGCGGAGGAGCATCCAACAATCTATGGAATGCCCCGTTTAATAATAATGTCGGCAATCAAACCATGTATTGTACCGATTGCCATGGCGCTGATAACGGCACTGCCGCAAATTCTGAACCGGGTAGTGGCAAACCCTGGGGACCGCATGGTTCGACCAATAATTTTATTCTCCGTGGAAAATTTAGTCGCGGACAGGCACAAGCGGATAATACCAATACCCTCTGTTTCAAATGCCATAGCTATAATAATTATGGAACACAAACAAGCACTCCATTACAGAGTGGTTTTTGTTGCGGCGATAAAGTTGATAAAAACGGCCATAACGATCCCCATTATGACAAAGTCAGAAAAAAATTAATCTGTACCTGGTGCCATGTCGCTGTTCCTCATGGTTGGAAAAATAAAGCCCTATTAGTCAACTTGGAAGATATCGGTCCTGAAGTTATTTGTCGCTCCGAAGATAATAGTACCCATATTGAGGGAGGCTGTACTGTTGGTCAACCCATTCCCGCTGGAAGCCGCGTTAAAAACACTTCTGGCGGCGGCGGAAACGGAAATGATGCAAAAGGCTATAATAATCCTCCGTATTATATTAATGCGCGCTTAAGATTAACACGATTTAGAGCAAGTGGAGCCTGGCGGGAACAAGATTGTAAGGGCAGTAAGGATGGCATGATGGATAATATGTGTGATCGAGGCGCTAGCTACTAAGACATAAACACCTATCTCTATGCTTAAGCAACTCCTAAATTTTGCGGCATCACTTATCACCACCTTAGTGGGATTGGGTCTGTTTGCTTTGGGCATTGGCCTGGTTCTTTTAGAATATGAACATCCGACTTTAGCGATAGCCCCCGGTTTTTTAATTCTATTAATCAATTTAATTTGTGCCATATTGGTCAAAGAGAAAATTCGCCGCAATAATTCCTTACTTGTTTTTCACTTGTCCTTATTGACCTTAATGCTTTTGATTATGGCGAGCCGCTTGACTTATATGAAAGGTTGGCTCCAAGTCAATGAAGGAGAAACGTTCCAAGAAATTACCGGCATCTTGCACCAAGGTCCCTATCATATCAATCAAGTAGAAGATAATGCTTTTCGCCAACTCAATTATCAAACACATATTGAACACGGCAGCCGGACAGAAACCAAAAGTTATGTTGCCATACCCAACACTAAAGAACCTTATATCATTCGAGATCAAACCCCATTAAAATTAGGCGCGTATCAATTTACTTTATCAGCACACATCGGTTATAGCTTATCCTTTAACTGGCAATCCGGCTTCAGCCATCACGAAGGTTTCGTCCGATTGCCCGCCTATAGCCGTCATACTATGCAAACGCAAGAGTGGCTCATTCCCAATACTGAGATTAAACTTAATCTATTACTGGATATGGATACGGATTCTTCGATGCAGGGAGATTTTAAAATTCCCGAAAGATATCAACTAATTATTTTTCATCAACAACAAAAAATCCATTTAAAAGTCGGTGAAAGCTATCGATTCGACTCAGGGATCTTAACTTTTCAAGGCCTAAAACGTTGGATTGGTTATGATGTTTTTTATGATTGGAGCATCCCTTGGTTACTGGCCACTTGTCTCTTGGCGATTGCGAGTTTGGGAAGTTTTTTATGGCAAAAAGTAAATCAAAACCGTTGGGATGACTAGGGGTTATTGGCCTTGATATATTAATTTCAACCGATCTAAATTCGCCCCTGCAAAATCGAAAATAAAAAATTTTAGACCTCAACATTACGTTTTCTAGGATAACAAAAACACTACTTGGCGTATTTTTTGCTGGAATATGGATTCGGATGGCAAAACGATCACCATCCTATAGATTTTATCCTAAAAAACTCAGTTGACTTCGTAGCGAGGTTCACTGAAGCGCTTGAGATTAAGGGTTTTATGGGTTATTTGGGTTTTATTCGTAGCCACCCTACGGGTGAAATCCAAATGTTCCAGAAAATCCTTAAGATTGAGTGCTTAAGAGAGCCGCAGTAGATGGCAACTGAGTTTTTTAGGTTTATAGGGATATTAAAAATATATGTACCAGGTATTTAAAATAGCGAGCATTTGCGTATTTTTGGTTGCTTGTGCTGATAACACGAAACAATTAGGTAATGCATTTGACAATGAAAACCATTCGCCAATTCATTCTTCCAATTCAGCCCGTTCAGAAATGGAAATACAAGGGGATTGGCAAGGAAAACATGTCAAAGAATTGGTTAAAGAATATGGTAAACCGGATAGTGTCATTAATACCACCCTGCTCGGCGGCCCTGCATCTGAAGGTTATGTTTATGCGCAAAACCGCAGTGCCGGTAATTCTAGCTGTATTAATGTTTATGTTGTCGGAATGTCAAACAATATTATTCTGAAATATTTTTGTCGTTAGCAGGATACAAATATGACCTCTATATCACATGAATTTTTCTAAAAAAACATTATTCATATTAGCCATTTTCCTATCTTTAGATATTGGTTTGAGTATCGCCCAGCAAAAAGAGCAAGTGGATAATACTAGGCTTATCCATCTAAAAACTAAGTTTATAAATAAAACAATAACAGGTATAGAAAACGAAGAAAATGAAGACGAGGATGCCGATATTTTCTATAATTGGGAAAAATGTGTCGCCTGTCATAGCTTTAGTGAAAAAGAACTATCGGGACAAATAAAACAAGCTCGCAAACGTCATCGCCAAGCAAAAAAAACCAATAACCCTTGCTCAGAATGCCATGATCAGGAAGAAGTGTTAGGTATTTGTTGTCATGCCACTTACCCCAAATAAACCCCAGGATAATTAAATGGAAAATGAACAACTCCTTCTTTGGTTTGCCTTATTGGCATATGTCGCTGCTGGATGCCTGGCCATTATTGCGCATATATTTCATCATAAAATCGAAAAAACTTTATTATTATTGATGGTTTTTGGCCTTACTATCCACACACTTTCACTTGCTATGAGGTGGGAACGTCTTGGTCATGGCCCATTTAACACCATGTTTGAAATTCTCTCCAGTAATATTTGGAGTCTAATGTTATTTTTTATTATTGTTTTTTGGCGCATTCCAAAGATTCGCCCTATCGCTTCCTTTGTGTTACCCGGGTTCTTTATTATGATGGCCTGGATAATCATGGTTCCAGCTAATGATAGCATCCTCCCGGCAACCTACAATACGATTTGGCTTTATGTGCATATTGGTTTTGGCAAAATATTTATGGGCTCCTTAATGTTGGCCGCTGCCCTATCCTTTGTTATTTTATTTCGTTGGGCAGAGTTGTGGGAAGCTTTTCTAGCGGTTTTCCCGCCCAGTAAAAATCTTGAAGAACTGGCCTATCGTTTTATTTTATTAGGATTGGTTTTTGACAGCCTAATGTTATTAGCCGGAGCGATATGGGCACAGGAAGCCTGGGGGCGTTATTGGTCCTGGGACCCATTAGAAACCTGGTCATTTGTGAGTTGGCTAATGTTAGCAATCGTTGTACACCTAAAAATTACCTTTAAATTACCACAGGCGGTTGCCGCAACTCTAGCGATTGTCACTTTTATCATTTCCTTCCTGACTTTTTTTGGGGTGCCATTTATAAATCAAATGCCACATAAGGGTGTGGTATAAAAGGTCATTGACTCTCTAGGAGCTTGTCCTCAGAACATTTTTCGACAGGCAATGGGCATTTCAACCTAAATAAATTTATCTACGTTTATAAGGCAGGTATTTAGGTTCCAATCCACAGTCACGAACTTTGTGATATATTTTATTCAAATGAGTTTTTAAAGTGGCTTTGGATATTTGCAGTATTTGGCAAATTTCTTCATTGGACTGGTTCTGAATAACATAGGTAATCACCTCATATTCTTTTTTACTCAAACCCTTATCTTTATAAAAATCCATCGCTTGTTGATGGTAAAGATTTAAGGGTTGTAAAAAAGTAATCAACCTATCATCACTAGCCAATACGGTAATATCAAAAAATTGCTTATTTACCATGGTATTTTTATAGACATAACAACCATACTCTTGCCATTGTTGGGTTTTATCATTGCAATAAAGTTCCATACAGCCGATATTACAAACTTTATTTTGCCGTGAACCACAAATATTAATACAGAGAGTATTTTGATAACTGATTTTTCTTGCTTTATTTTTAATGCAAAAAGCAATATTCTGATTTTCGAAAGTTGAATCTAAAGATGTGAGCATAATTTAAACGGTCTATTCCATCAGATAAAAATAATTAAAAAAGCAAGCTAACCATCCTAACTTCAGCAAAAACCGGTAAGCCCCATTTTTTCTCAAAAAATAGCTAAACACTAAAAATTTTCCGTTCTTATCCAACTGTGACCACCTTTCTTATAAAATCCCTGTAAATTGCGTGCAGGGGTCGAGCTAC
>Ga0209692_10000432_pt1 | contig 101823 bp, 91 predicted proteins | sample tdDd472_FD_187129 | JGI IMG/M metagenome (GOLD analysis project Ga0209692, IMG submission 187129) | Marine sediment microbial communities from the Atlantic coast under amendment with organic carbon and nitrate - tdDd47.2 (SPAdes)... | ecosystem: Environmental > Aquatic > Marine > Coastal >...
TCGGGTAAAATATTACCAGCCCAAAAAGACCAGGAAACCATATACCAGAGTGTCACGAAAACCGATTAATAAATGGCAACAAGATAAATCCCAGAGAATAGCTAATGCTTAAGTCAACAGCATTGAGCCTGGGCGGCCCCCCTAAGCGCTTGAGATTAAGGATTTTATGGGGTATTTGGGTGCGGCCGGCAAGGTGGGGCTCACCCAAATGTTCCAGAAAATCCTTCGGCTCTGGCTCCATGCTTCGCTCTACCTCCTTCAGCCATGGAGTCGTAAGATATAGTGCTTAAGGGGACCGGACTAGTGCATGGATGCACGTAGTTAGAGCAACGCAGGAGCAGTTGTCGAGTAAATGGCAACTGAGTTTTTTTAGGTTTATCCATATCAGAAATAAAAGGCCAGTCAAATTCTTCAATGGTCATTTGTTTGGGGTCATTATATCGGATCATAAGTGCACGCTTTTTGATATCATTACTGGATTATTTGTGCACTATTATACCACAAAGCAGGCTTTACACACCATAAAATCAAACACTTATACTTTATAAGCAAGCTCTAATTACCTATTAGATAAGTGTTTTTTTCAGGGGCAACTAAGTACCTCACTCCTCTTTTCGTCTTAAATAAATCAGTTGATAAGTATTGAGAATAACTAATTCCCCCCCGACAAAATGGTAAGAATAACCCTAGGACTTGGTGTATTAGACTCTATCGGCTAGCCATTCCCACCAAATTATGCACAACTTCTACTCTTGCCTCTCGCAGCATTCCCTGTATCCACGGCGGCCAAGCAAGTAATTACATCCCCATGGACGGAGGTATGTAAAGCGAAGTTTGGAGCCAGAACCGAGATCAACATGAAAATATTTGCCTAATTTGGAGCAACTGATTAATTTATTATTAGCACCCACCTTTTATGATTTACCTTCAGATTTAATTTGCTGTTGCAAGTTGACTATTAAGTTTAAGCAACTGATCATCATCGAAGGGAGGCTTTGGCACAAATTCTTGAATAATACCAGGTTGGAAGATTAAACAATAAGTGGAACCACCATATTGGAAATATCCAAGTTCATCTCCCTTTTCAACACAATCACCAATGCAGCGCTCAATTACGCAAGAAGAAATTTCGGCCATACCAACAAAAATGCAAGCCACTTTTCCTACGCAAGGATCTTCACTTTGAATAATCATCACGGCTCGAGCTGCAACTGAACTCATATACCCTTGTGATGCAAGTGGCCCAACGGGTTCCATCGCTTGTGCATCAGCATCTGAATAATAGGTTCCATCAACTAAATAAGCATCCACAATAGTACCACTGACAGGAGCACTCCAACGATGATAGTTAAACTGACTCAAATAAGCTTGAAAGACGGAACCGCCAACAAATTGTTTTGCCCATTCACATTTTGAAGCAGTAAAAATATCTTCCAGAGAATAGGGTTGTGACTTAATCCAGAACTGATCCTGAAACTGGACATCATATTGAATATTATAGGGAGCAGCCTCACACGCATTTACAATTATTTTACTATCGCCCTCTCCTGCCACCGGTCTCGCTCCCGGAATAAATTTACGGGTAAAAAAATCATTCCAAGAACTATAACCCCAATAGGGAAGCGACGGGTCACAAATGAATTCAGACATATCCATTTTTTCCAAAGCATCAGGGCTAAACCAACCACTCGGGGGAGTCTCATTAAGATATTCACGAGAATCAGGACCATTAAGAAATTGACACCAGTCATTAAGTACTAATTTAAGCTGCTGGTTAAACGCATCAATTCGGAACAAAGCTAAACCGGATGTCATACGCAAAGGCCATTGTAATAAGGCGTACAGCGGAACTCCAACCGAATAGGTCTTATCAAAAGGAATTGAAGTGGTAATGACTTCATTAATCAGAGCCATCAATTCTTCGATATTTGTATAGCCTAACTCATATCCCGCTTCAATTGCCTGTTCAATTGCCAGGGTTAAATTCATCCTAATAATTGGCGTATCGTTAATCAGTACCGCTAGAGCGGCTACACTCGGTGACAACTCTGTCTTGGGTTTATTTTTTACTCGTAGCGCGAGATTTTTTCGAAATTGTCCGAGAATCATTTCATCCGCAGGTAACCATTGTCCAACAGATACATTTTTTTTAATCATTATATGGTCCTTTAGTTATTGTTTTTATTTAATATAGAAAAGATATCCATTATTAGTTCAATATTGACAACTCACGTAAATAATCATCGACGAGTCATTAAATATATTCGAAAAATCGGAGTCAGGTATTTAATAGTCAATTAAATTTCGGAAATTCAACTTCTTTTAAAATCGTAAAATCGGAAAGCTTTACGAATATAGAATAGCCTTTACCATCACGGTTATGCATTATTGCAATACTTGTTTCATCCAGTACTTTATACCCAAGCACCCGTTCAGTATTTTCTATAATTTCGGTATAACCACGCCCATCAGGGGTGGATAAAGAAACAGTAATTTTGTCACTGCTGCTTAATCTAGAATCGTTATTGGAATCATTTTTGACCACACTGTATAAGATGGCTAGAACCGTATTGTTTTTGTCATATAAATTCCCTTCTTTTATATATTGATACTCCGATATCAAAAACTTATTATTGGGTAGAAGCCATCGATTGGTTTGATTATACAAATTTGAAAATAGAATATTTCGTGTTGAAGCAGTAGATTTACTAGCAGCATAATTAAGAGAAAAATTTTGATCCGAATATAAGCGAGTAATGACGGTTTTAGAACCATTTATATGCTCTAAATTTCCAAGTCTAAAGACCTCTTTGATATTTTTTTCTGGATCAATATTGACAATTTCTGACCGTCTGATGGTTTGATTGGATTCCCTGTAAAGCGTGTATAAAACAAATAATAAAACAACAATAGAAAGAACACCAGCCGCGGCGATGATAAGTGCGTTAAATCTCCAAATATTTTTATAAAATCTATTTTCTTCCATATATTTTACTATTACAAAATTTAATTCCACCCCGAATATAATAAAGCGAATTGTATTTTTGTTTATTTACCTCTTAACACAACTGATTTTTTTTAAAGACAGTAAAGCGGAAATAAGCATAGTTCTTTTATGATTAAAATGAAAGACACCACTTTCTGTAACAATCACGTAACATTTATCCATCATTATAATCAATAAAAAATTTTTACCCATTTTATAGCCCGGTCACGCATTACCGGGCTTTTTTTTGTCCTTTAAATTAAAGCTTGAGCTACTTGTTCATAAATCGTTTTATTTTATTGGTTGCTTTTGCGCTAACCGGATCATCTGGCCAATAATGTTTTTTATATTTACCCTGTAATTCTTTTTTTACTTCTGGGTAAGTGTTTCTCCAAAAATTATTCAAATCTTCGGTTACTTGCATAGGCCGCATCGCAGGTGAAAGTAAATGCAGCAATAACTTAAATTGTCCCTTTATCACACTCGGGGTCTGCTGAGTACCGAATAACTCTTGTAATTTCACCGCCAAAGTTGGCTTTTCTTTATCCGAATAATCAATGGTTATATTAGAACCGCTGGCGACTTGAATATGGATAGGGGCTAATTCCTCAAGGAGTTGTTGTTGAGGCCAATCTACCTGCCCGATGAATATTTGATAGAAATCCAACTGCTGTACTTGTTTAATGCTACCAAGTCCATCCAAATATGGTCCTAACCAATCACCTAAATGGGAAAATAAATAATCATCGGATAAATTGGGTAAATTAACTGTCATTAACACATTGTTTAAGCCCGGATTATTGATTTTTTGATAGTTCAAAAAATCAATCCTTTGTTTTAAACCCTGTGCTTTTTTTGACCAGTTCAAACAGCCTAGACCTAACTCTTTTATACCGTGGATAAGTTCATCACTTACTATCTCACTGGTTGTGAGATTAATTTTATTTTTAGAAATAGTTAGCTGATTAAGTTGGAGCTGTTTCGATGCTTCTACGCGTTCCAACTTACGATTCCATTGGATTTTCTGTCGTTCAATCATTAAGTGTGAAAAATGCTCGTGGAGTTGTTCCATACTTATTTCCGCACATAAGTAAATTCTGGCCTCTTTACCCTGTTGATTACCATCAAGATCAGCAATTACAATATATTCGGCATCCCAGAATTCAGCACGAGTATCAATATAAGCCCCTTTACCAGAACTCATTAAATAGCGACCTTGTCCTTTGTTTCGGCATTGAGCAATTCGATCCGGATAGGCATAAGCCAACAAGACTCCTAACCTATTTAAAAACGAATCGTTTTGGGACGCTTTAGGTCGATTTGATAAACCCTGTTTATATCCTTTTTTTAAACGCTGATAATACAAATCAGCCGTCTTCAAGACCAGTCGGCTTTGTTTTTTATTGCAATTAGCATTAAACCTTGCTATGTCAGTATTTTTATTAGCCAATGAAAGCAAAATTTGCATACGTTCTGCTAAATTTATATTTATTTTTCCTTGGCTTTTAAATATATCCTTTTCACTTAAAAGCGCGGCTAAAATACAGGCTTGATAGGCAAACCCTAGATCGACTGCACTAATTAACATATGTGCCAAACGAGGATGTAAACCAAGCATTAACATTAACTCACCCTGAGGGGTTATTCGCCCGTCAACACCTAGCGCTTGTAATTTACATAATAGGTCCCGGGCTTGAGCAATTGCTCCGGTACTGGGTTGATCCAACCAAATGAGTTCATTAATATCATAAACTCCCCATTTAGCCATTTCCAAGACTAATGGGGAGAGATCACTATATAAAACTTCAGGAATATGATGTTTAACCAATTGCCCCTGTTTGCTCTCAGTCCAGAGTCGATAACAATATCCTGGACCCAATCGGCCTGCTCTACCACTGCGTTGATCAGCTGAATCTTGAGAAATGAATTCGGTTTTCAAGTGATTCATGGCTAAGCGCGGATTAAATATCGAAATACGCTGCAAACCCGAGTCTATCACTACACTAATACCGTCAATGGTTAAACTGGTCTCTGCAATATTGGTTGCTAATACAATTTTTCGTTGTTTTCCTTTGGTGGCTATAATAGCCTTGTCTTGTTCTCTTTGAGTCAAGTCACCAAATAAAGGAGCAATTTCTATATCTGATTGTTTCAATCTGTTGTCTAAACACTCTTCTATCAGCTTAATTTCACGGACTCCGGGTAAAAATACTAAAAAGTTTCCAGAATGTTTAGAGAGGTTTTTTTCAATAATTTGACAAATAATATCAACAATATTGTGTCGTTCAGGTAGTTGGCTACCCGGCTCCAAATATTTGTTTTTAACCGGATAACTTCGACCCTCACTATAAACGATGGGAGCATCACCCAATAATTGTGATAATGCTTGACTATTAAGAGTGGCCGACATCAGCAAAATCTTCAGCTCTTCACGCAATAATTCTTGGCTTTGTAGGCAAAAAGCTAAGGAAAGATCGGCGCGCAAATTACGTTCATGAAATTCATCAAAAATAACTAAGGCAAAATCTTCTAAGGAAGGATCATCTTGTAAGAGTCTCGTTAAAATCCCTTCAGTAACGACTAATATTTGAGTTTTTGAGCTAACACAACGATCTGCCCGGATCTGATATCCGACCCGTTGGCCCACTTTTTCTCCCAATAAATAGGCCATCCTGCCAGCTGCATTGCGCGCCGCCAAGCGTCTGGGTTCCAACATGATTATTTTTTTATTGCCCAACCAGGGTTGATCTAATAAGGCAATAGGCACAAGGGTGGTTTTACCAGCACCGGGAGGTGCTTGTAATACGAGACGGGAGGAAAGCTTTAGGTTTTCTTTTATTTCCGGCAGAACCGAATTAACTGGCAGCTCATGCATGGAGGCATTAACAGAAATAGTAGAATCGATAAGATTTTAACCGTTTTTCCACCAGGTATAAAACTTTGCGATAACCGAAGTAAAGACACCAACGGCCGTTGCTAAAATTCCTAACACCATCACCATGGGATGTTCTTCCCCGGCATTAAAGACCATTAACAACCCTACGACCACAATAATTAGGCCGAGCCGGAATATGATTTTTACGGTTTTGCTGTCTTGTCTGAAATTATCAGACTCTGCTTGCTCAGAAATGGTATTATTTTCAGATTCAGTCACGGTATATTTCCAGTTATTCATTTATCCTAAAAAAAACTAGGGGCTGTTGATCTTTCAGATATTAGACTGATTTTGAGAAAATTTTTGGGCTGACAAGGCATTTTTTTACGTATCAATGCACTCCATTGGTAGTAAAAAATAACGAAGACAGGACAAAAATTTGCCAAAATTGGGCGATAGATGAAAGATCAACAGCCCCTAAAGCACAGGATAAATGAAATCAAGAAAATGATCTAGTCTGATTCTCCCCCTCCCTTTCATCTAGAACTTGGTTCTGATAAATCATATCAGATGGTTTTTGTCGTTATTGATAACTAAATTTAAACGAATTATCAAAATTAATCAGATCTAAATGCTCTTGTAATCCCCCAAAATCACCATCGGACAGATCAGAGATATCAAATTTATATTGTCGAAATTTACCGCGGGTATCAAATTCAAATACCTCACGTGATAATCGGACATTATGCAATACAACCGCGACATCACCCTCATCATCCCAGCCGATACAGGCTCCTCTTTCTTTAGGTTTTAGATAATCTTCAGATTTGTAGCAGCGTTGAATCGTAACCCCGTCTTCCCCAAAATCTCCACCATCATGACAAGATAAAGATATGGATACATCTTCATCATTTTTTAATACAATTGCTTGTACTTTCTCCATTTAGTGCTCCCCTCATATTATTGTGACTTGCTTTATTATTTTTTTCTTGGTTCAAAAAAAGGTGTTTATTAAACCATAAATCAAGAAAAAAAAATGTCGGATTTTTCCTACAAAGCATATTTTTTTTGACAAAAAGGCTATTATTTTTATTTTATATTCCTTTTTGTTACTGATCCTATAGAAAATCGACTAAAATTTATAGTTAAATATTTATTTAAGGTCATTGAGTGCAATCTGCCATCGAAATTATAAGCATCTCTCAGGTTATTCAATTAGCCGTTGCTCCAGTTTTTTTATTAACGGGTATCGCAGGACTTTTATCGGTATTATCTGGCCGTTTGGGACGGATAACCGACCGCGCTCGTTTTTTAGAGCGGCGTATGCCCAACTACCGCAAAAAAGATTCCAATACTATTTTGAGTATAGAATTAGCCATGATGTGGCGTCGGGCGCGTTTAATTAATTGGGCTATTGCTTTTTCTACCGCCGCAGCCCTATTAGTTTGCGTGGTAATTGTTACCTTATTTGTGGTTGATTTTATACACCTTAACTTATCCACCACCATTGGAATTTTATTTATTTTGGCTATGCTAGCGCTAATTGTAGGCTTATTATGTTTTATGAAAGAAATATCGATGGCAACCTCTAGCATGAGAACCGGTCTAGAAACCTTCGAAGAAGAAACTAAAATCGAAAAAGAAAAAAACACTTCAACATAAACAACAAACCAAACTTCATTTATTTTTCCAGATTATGTGCTAGATTTATCTAGTAACGATTCGACATAATTACTATATATTTTCCGCTAAGCCATTTAACTTTTATCCGAAACCGGGGGTAGAGTGCAGGCGAAAACCAAAATGACGGATATTAATCCTCAAGTAATACAAGAGCAGATAAAACTCCTCTATCTTCAGGCCCCAGTATCAAACCTGACGATAATCGGTATTTCTCTATTATTTTTTTTTATTATGCAAGAACGTCTTTCCACTATATGGATGGCCGTTTGGACAATCACCTTATCAATGACCGCCACTATCCGTTTATTATTATGGCAATCCAGAAAAAAAAATCCCTATAAATATTCTCCAAAACAATGGCTATCCTTTTATATCATAGCCAGTGGATTAGTTGGTTTAAGCTGGTGTGGATTATATTTATTTGAATATTCAAATCAGGATTTAATTGTTCGTAGTGCTATCTTTATGTTGTTTTTTGCGGTAATTGGCGCATCTGTTTCTATTCTATCGATTAGCATGCCAGCTTTTCTTCTATACACTTTACCACAAGTATTAACACTTGGTAGTGTATTACTAATGCATAATAATAAAGTCATATCCATGCTAGTCCTAGGTTTGGGTATTTATTATGTCATGCTGGTTTTTTTTGCCCGCAATAGTAATCGAAACTTAATTAAATCCATTAAATTGCAATTGCAAAATAGCGATCTAATCAAACGGCTTAATCAAGAAATCGACCAACGTGAAAATTTGGTAGCCGCGAGAACTAAACAATTAGCCATAGCCAACCACAATATCGCCGATTCTGAACTTCGTTTGAAAAATGTTATAGCCTGCGCGGATTTGGGATTTTGGGACTGGGACTATCAAACAGGAAAACAAGACGTTAGTACTCGTTGGCTATCAATTTTGGGATTGAAAGAAACGGACGTAGAAGCCCAAGTCTCTGATTGGTCAGGACGTATTCATAATGATGACAAAGAACAGGTCAATCAAGTCATTGCTGATGCTATCGCCAATAAAAGTTCTTATCGAGTCGAATTTCGGATGCGCCACAAGCAGGGCCATTGGGTCTGGATTGAGGGCTCTGGGGCCGTAATCGAGTACCAGGGAGAACAACCTATTCGTTTATGTGGTACTCATCAAGATATAACCTTAAGAAAAAAAGCGGAACAACAATTAAAAGAACAACACCAATTTATCCAAAATGTTATTGATGGAGTAAACGATGAGGTCATGGTCATTAATCAAGACTATACGGTCCCACTAATGAATAAAGCCGCCCGCCTTTCCATCAATAAAACTTATATTAAGAATACCGAAAGTCCAAAGTGCTATGAAATCTTGCATCATCAACAGGTTCCTTGCCATATCAAAGGACACCCCTGTCCGCTGTTAGAAGTTATGGAAACAGGCAGAGTTTTATCCGTTATACATAACCATTTTTCTATTAGCGATCATACTAAGTCAGTGGAATTAACCGCCACTCCTTTACAAAATAAAGAAGGAGAAACATATGCCATTATTGAGGCAGCGCATGATATCACTTCGCTTTTAAATACCCAAAATGATCTTAAAGAACATGTTGAAGCCCTCGATCATCTGGCTCATCATGATGTTCTTACCAAGCTACCGAATCGTTTGTTATTTAAAGATCGATTACGTCAATCGATAAAAAAATCTTATCGTACTAAACAAAAAATAGCGGTTTTATTTATCGATTTGGACCGCTTTAAAGAAATTAATGATTCTTTAGGACATCGCGTGGGTGATGAAGTTTTAAGTGCTATATCAACTCGTTTAAAAACCTGTGTTCGTGAAGCTGACACAGTCGCACGTCTAGGAGGTGATGAGTTTACTATTATTCTTGACGGTATACTTGATACCAATGTGGTGACCGATATTGCAGAAAAAATTATTCATCGCATTGCAGAGCATATTCTCATCGAGAACAACAAACTCTATGTCACAACCAGTATAGGAATAAGCATTTATCCTGATGATGGAAATAGTGCCGGCATCTTACTTCGCAATGCCGATGCCGCCATGTACAAAGCCAAAGATATGGGAAAAAACACCTATCGATATTATACCGAAGATATGACCCAGAGAGCTTATGAACATATTTTATTGGAAAGTAGCTTACGCCAGGCCTTGGAACAAAAACAATTAGTGGTCCATTATCAACCCCAATATAATAGTAAAACCAAACAAATTACGGGAATTGAAGCTTTGGTACGCTGGCAACATAGCGAACAAGGCTTAATCTCCCCTGCTAAGTTTATTCCTTTAGCAGAAGATACTGGTTTGATTATTCCTCTCGGCGAACAAGTCATGGAAATGGCCGTAAAACAAATGGCTAGCTGGATGGAAGGTAAAGAAGACAAATGTCGACTAGCCATTAATTTATCGGTAAAACAATTACAAGAACGTGATATTGCTTCAAAAATAGCCAATATATTACAGAAAAATCATTGTAAACCTCAGTGGTTAGAGTTCGAAGTAACCGAGGGATATATCATGAAAAACCCGGAACAAGCCATCCAAACCTTAAAAAAATTAAAAAATATGGGGTTTAAAATTTCAATTGATGATTTTGGCACGGGATATTCTTCCCTATCCTATTTAAAACGTCTACCTATCGATAAACTAAAAATTGATCAATCCTTTATCCGCGATATTGTCAATGATGAAGATGATAAAGTAATCGTAGAATCAATTATTTCTTTAGCCAAAAGTATGAAATTAAATGTGATTGCCGAAGGTGTAGAAACCATTGAGCAGGAGCAATTGATTCAACAACAAGGCTGTGACTACATGCAGGGATATTTATATAGTAAACCGCTTTCAAGCACAGAAATGACTAAATTATTAAACAATGTCAAAACTATTTAAAGCGTCAAGAAGATTAAAACCTATAAATTGAAAAATACAAATTATTTCTGAGTATTTTCTTAGGTTTTTTTTATTTTTTGCCGATAGTAATTAAAGCAACCATATATTTGGGATTAAATTTATGCAAATAAACAACTTATTAAGCTATCGATTATTGTACTTAATCCTTGCTTGGTTATGTGTGGCCTTGGCCATAATCGGAGCCTTACTTCCCTTAATGCCAACCACGGTATTTTTGCTGATTGCTGCTTGGGCTTTTTCTAAATCATCAAAACGTTGGCATCAATGGTTACGAAATCATTCTACTTTTGGTGAAATCATCACTAGCTGGGAAAAACACCACGCCATGACCAAACGGGTGAAATACATAGTCTTTATCTCTCTTTTGTTTTCCTATATTTTTACAGCCTATTTATTTGGTCCCTTTTCACTAACGGCGATAATCAGCGCGATTTGTATTTCCGGAGTGGCCATTTATATTGCTCATATACCAGTATTGACGAGCGAACAACTACAAAGTAGTAATTAACTTCGAATTATTTATCCACATTATGCGTACCGAATAACATTGCTTGCATATTTCCTTTAGCTTTATAGGTAGCGAAAAATAAATAAGCAAATCCAAACATGCCACCCATAAAAATACTAAGAAATCCATAGGTGACTCCGATTACTTTTGATTTTTCCCGCCAATAAATCCAACCACAAAGTAAAAATAGATGGATAAGAAAATCAGTATTAAATTGAGAGCACCATGCATGAGATATTAGGTCACCAAAATAACAGCTATCTTTTCAACTAGGATCTAAAAAAATGAGTACCACTTTAAACGAAATGTTACTAAGTTGTGAACAAGAAAAACTACATTTATCCAATGCGATTCAATCATTTGGAGTACTTATCAGGCTAAATAAAAAAAACCAAATTACCCATGTTAGTAGCAATATTTCAGATATTTTGGGCTTAGAAACCAGTAAAATCTTGGGACAACCCATTTCAGTAATCCTTGGAGAGCATTTTAATCCTCAAACGGGTATGCCAACCACACTCAATAATCGTCACGTCACTTGTGGTGTATTATTGGGGAATGGAAGCAGTTACGATATTATTTCTACTCAAGTGGACACTGGCTACCTAGTGGAAATTGAACCATGTGACATCGGAGAAAAAGATGGCATCTCTAAAAGTCATCTATTATCACGTATTTTTAGTTTGTCACGTTCTCAAGAGAGCCTGGAAACACAAATGCAAAAGGCTGCCGAATTAGTGAAAGAGGTTTCTGGTTTTGCCAAAGTTATGGTCTATCAGTTTCAAGATGATTGGTCTGGTGAGGTGATTTGTGAAACCGGTGGAGAGGAACATTTTGATTGTTATTATGGACTTCGTTTTCCTGCTTCTGATATTCCCAAAATTGCCCGTGACTTATATTTAAAAACTCCTTATCGCTTGATTGCAGATGTCAATGCTGATACCGCTGATTTGAAAGCTATTGGTAATGATTCAATCGATCTAACCTATGCTGATTTACGTAGCGTTTCACCAGTACATATCACTTATCTAAAAAATATGCAGGTTGGTGCTTCACTATCTTTTCCCATTGTAATCAATGAAAAATTATGGGGATTGTTTGCCCTACATCATCCACAGGCTCGTTATCTTCCAGTAGAAAAACTTAACCACTGCACTGACGTGGCACATGCATTTTGCCTATCTTTGAAAAATGATTTATTTAGCAAACGAATGGCATTAATTGATAGTGCCGATCATAAAATTAGCAAAGTATTACAGGCTTTAGACTTTAAGTCTGGAACCTCATTAGATTTAATGTCGATCGAACAACAATTACTTGATTTAGTTCAAGCCAAAAGTGGTGCAATTTTTGATGGTGAACAATTTTTTTCTTTTGGACAAGCAGTTGACGAGGCCATTATGATCTGTATTGATGAATGGTTTTTAGCCCAAGAAGATAGTTCCTTTTTTACGGATACTATTTCTATGCAACTACCTGAATGTTTAGATTCGGCTTCTCAAGTCAGCGGCGTAATGGCCTTGCGGGTCCTCAATAAACACAGTAAGCAGTATTTGCGATTTTATTGGTACCGTCCAGAACTACCCCAAGAAATTAATTGGGCGGGTAATCCTCAAAAACCGGTGACACAGAATCATGATACGCTGCCCATTTCGCCCCGCCATTCTTTCGAAAAATGGACGGAAACAACTGCCGCTAAAAGTAGTCCTTGGACCCGAGCAGATAATATGGTTGCCATGAAATTTCGTAGTTTAGTTTTAAAAATGGTATTGCGATGACTCCCAGCCAACAATTAAAAAAAGCAACCAAAAAAGCTCATGCCAATCTTGAAGTCTCGGTAATGCACCGATTACTCTTTAATCCAGACATGGATAAAGATGGCTATAGTTCTATTCTATCTGGATTTTTTGCTTTGTTTAATCCGCTCGAATGCGAATTAAACAAGCATATCATTTGTCAAAAAATAGGTTATATTAATCGCACGGAAGATTTAGGCAATGATTTGACTGAACTCGGTTGGACTAAAGACAGGATATCTAAAGTATTGGCCAAGTCTAAATTACCGGAAGCCAAGACACCAGAGCAGGCAATCGGTATAGCCTATGTATTGCATGGCTCTCGTTCCGGTTCTCCATATATACATGCTCAATTAGTTAAAAATCCTCGATTATCAGATTATCGACAACAAGCCATGCGTTTTTTTTCTAATCAAGGAATCGATGAAACCAAACAAAATTGGCAAGTATTTAAAGATAATCTGGATAATTACTTTAATTTACATCCGGAATTCGATCTTTATAAAGCCATTGATAGTGCAATAATGACATTTGCAGTATTTCGGCAACAATTCGCCGAATAAATTATAAAATCGCTTTTATGTTGATTTTTGCTTGGCGATCTGCCAAGCTAATTCTAACTCTTCTAGACTAGCTGCCGACATTTTATCCCTGTCATTTTTAAATTCCTGTTCAATTAGGCGAAATCGTCGTATAAATTTCTGGTTATTTTTTCTTAGGACCGCCTCCGGGTCCAATTTCAATTTTCTAGATAAATTAACACAGCTACATAATAAATCTCCTAATTCATCTTCTATTCTAGCTTCAAGATGTTTATCATTATTAGCCGCTTTAGCATCAGCCATCGCTTCTTCAAGTTCTGCTAATTCCTCTTTTATTTTATCCACAACCTGAGCAGTTGTATCCCAATCAAAACCTATCTGTGTGGCTCGTTTTTGAATTTTTATGGCGCGAGTCATAGCCGGTAAAGTTTGGCTGATATCATCCATAAGACTTACCGCTTTTAATGGACTCTGTTTGGTTTGTTTTTCTTGCTCTTTACGATTTTGCCAATCTTTTTCAAAGGCCTCTTGATCTTCATATTGGTGATTGGCAAATACATGGGGATGACGGTGAATCATTTTATCGCTGATGGCTTTGGCCACCTGTTCAAAATCAAAACAATTCTGCTCTTTACCGAGTTGTGAATAAAACACTACCTGAAAAAGTAAATCACCCAGCTCTCCTTTTACTTCATCCATATTGCCGTGTTCAATGGCTTCAGCCACTTCGTAGCTTTCTTCTATGGTATAAGGAACCAGAGATTTAAAATCTTGTTTTAAATCCCAGGGGCAACCAGTCTGAGGATCACGTAAGCGAGCCATAATATGTAATAGGCGGTTGAGCTGAGCATTGGGATCGGTATTGGATAAATCTTCGGACATATAATGATTACCAGGAATTAGAAGTGAATGGATAAGGATTATACCTGATTTTTTTCTAATTCCAGCATTTCATCATAAATTTTCCAGGCTTGTAAGGCTTGTTGCTCGGGTATTTTTTCGATAGCTCGACCTTTTTGAACCACTAAATAATCACCGATATTAAGGCTTTCATGCTGGAGCATAAAACAGTTAATCTCCCGCACTACTCCTCTGGCTTCACCTTTTGCGACAAAGCCATTTATGGAAATAATTTTCATGGGGATACCAAAACACATATCAATTATGGTCTAAATTTATTCTATTGGATTTAATTGGCAGAATTCTTCGGCCATGCGATATTGCTTCAACGCTTCATTATCAATTTCACCGCTGTCTTTTTCAATCATTTCACAGTTTTTTGCCATTCGAGCCTGTATAGCCGTTTTCCAGGCTACACTTTTCCCTTTGGTAATCAGTCTATCTGGGGTCAGACAGGCCATGGCCGCCGATGCGACAAAATGCTCAGCTTGCTCAATCCAATCAGTTTCACTGCCACAATCAGTATAACTTTTGGTAGCGATTGTTTTTAGCATTTTATAAGCATTAAATTGTTCTTCTTCAAGACTTCGAGCATTTTCCGCAATATCGAGTGCCTTGCCTATGCGATTATCAGAGCTTAAATGAATAATACTCCGAACAAATTGAGCCCCAAGTATGCGTTGCTGTTCTATATCAAGTGAATCCAGTTTGGATCTTAATTGTTTATCATTACTAATAGCAGTCATTTTAAACTCCTAATTTTTATACGAGCCAGAAACATCCCAGTCCAATTGCCAATATACCCAGCAAAAGTCGGAAAAATCTAAAACCTTTTAAATTGTGTTTTGCCATCTGCCGATGTGATTGACTAAATGCAATAGCAAAAACGCTCATACTCAGCAATACACCAAAGGCAAAAAAAAGCATGTAGGACAAGGTGATTACTGGCTGTTGTAATTGAATTGCCGGTATCAAAGCCAATATTGGTGCGCTCCCGGCTGTTCCATGAACCACACCAACCAACAATGGACTACGCTTAACAACTTGCTGATGGTTTGTTATTTCATTTTTGGCATTAAACTCTAATTCCGTATACAAGATATATAAAGTCCAGGACCCCAAGCCAATTAGCATGATTCCCACCAGATATTCTGCCCAGTGAGAAAGGATGAGTGGTATGTTTAAGCCTAAAAACGAGGCATATAATCCAATCAAAATTAAAACCAAGCCATGGCCAATCGCCCAATGCAGGCTATACCCTAAAGCTTTTTTATAACTTTGCTTCTGGACTATTAAATTTGACACGGCAAGTAGATGATCACTATCAAACGCATGTAATAATCCTAGTCCGAGGCCACTCAGAAATAAGGTAATTATAGAGTTTTCAAACATATTTCCACCTGCCATAATAGGCACATAATTGCTTATCTTATTCGATATTAATCTTAATTAGCTCTTCTCCATCTTTATCCGTCACATGTACGGCACAAGCAATACAGGGATCAAAACTATGAATGGTGCGTAAAATTTCTATCGGTTGTTTTACATCCGCCATCACATGATTATCCTGAAGAGCAGCCTCATAGGCACCAGCTTGTTGATTTTTATCTCGGGGTCCCGCATTCCAAGTACTGGGCACAATTGCCTGATAGTTATCAATCTTACCGTTTTTAATCACCAGCCAATGTCCTAAGGCTCCTCGGGGTGCTTCCATAAACCCCACCCCTTGAGCCTGAGATGGCCAAGTAGAAGGATCCCATAATTGATCATTAAAGGTTTTAGTGTCTCCCACAGTAATATTAGCGATTAACTGCTGATACCAGGATTGAATATTGTCCGATAATAATTTGGTTTCTAAAGTGCGTGCTGCCGTACGTCCCAGTGTTGAAAATAACCCTTCAACTGGCAAATCAAGCTTGTTCAAGGTCATATTGACCAATTCTTTAGTGGGTTCGTGTCCACTGGCAAAAAGCATTAAAACTCGAGCCAATGGCCCTACTTCCATAGCCTGCCCTTTCCAACGTGGCGATTTTAACCAGGAATAGGAATTGTCAACATCTAGTTGTTTATAAGGGGGTTCAGGCCCCGTGTAATTCAGTTCGGTTTCGCCATCGTAGGGATGTAAACCACTATCTTTGCCACCTTCATAGTCATACCAGGAATGACTGACAAATTCCTGAATCTGAGTGGGATCATTAATATCTATGGGATGAATCGTAGAAATATCTCGATTCAGGATAACGCCCCGAGGGAAGAAAAAACTCTCCGGTTCATTCATATTGGTACCAGGCATATCCCCATAACACATGAAATTACCCAGACCTTCACCACGTTTTGACCAATCTTTATAAAAAGAAGCAATAGCTAAAGTATCAGGCACATAGACCTGATCCACAAAAACCTGCATTTTATCGATGATGGTTTTGATCAAAGCCAACTTCTTACTATTAATCGCTGAATCAGAATTTAAATCAATCGCCGAAGCCACCCCACCCACTAAAAAGTTAGGATGAGGATTTTTACCACCAAAAATTGCGTGCAATTTGACGACATCACGTTGCCATTCTAGGGCTTCCAAATAATGGGCCACGGCCATTAAATTAGCTTCTGGAGGTAATTTATAGGCTGAATGTCCCCAATAACCCTGTGCAAAAACACCTAATTGGCCACCGTCGACAAATTTTTTCAATTTGGCCTTCATGTCGGCAAAATAGCCGGGAGAAGATTTGGGCCATTTGCTAATGCTCTGTGCCAGCTCAGAAGTTGCCTTAGGATCAGCACTAAGAGCGGAAACCACATCAACCCAATCCAGTGCATGTAAGTGGTAAAAATGCATCACATGGTCATGAATATATTGAGCTGCAATCATCAAGTTACGAATAATTTGCGCATTTTTAGGGATGGAATAATTCAAGGCATCTTCAACTGCTCTCACCGAGGCTAAACCATGTACCAGAGTACATACGCCACAAATACGCTGTGCATAGGCCCAGGCATCTCTAGGGTCACGCCCCTTTAAGATCAACTCAATTCCCCGCACCATGGTGCCGGATGAATAAGCCTGGGAGATTTTATTTCCCTCCATTTGCGCTTCAATACGCAAATGCCCCTCGATACGGGTTACGGGATCAACGACTATACGTTCGCTCATTTTCTTTCTCCTTATTTATCATCTACGGCTTCATCATCTTGCAGATGATCGGCTATCATTTCAGTTAAGCCATGTACAGGAATGTCCATATCATAATGTTCTAAACCATCTTCCAACATCAGGCGACAGTTAGCACAGAAAGTCACTACTGCATCCACATTTGCAGTTTCTATCTGCGACTTTTTACGTTTAAAAACCTGTAGTCGAAGTTCTTCGGCGCGTTCATTACTACTCACACCACCACCACCACCACAGCACCAATTCATTTTGCCAGCATCAGGCATCTCGGTAAAATCATCGCTGATCATATTGAGTAAATTTCTAGGCTGAGTCCTTACACCACCTTTGCGAACGACCTGACAGGGATCATGCAGAGTGACTGACATGTTTTCTTTGGAGGATGTTTTCAGACGTCCCGTTGCTCTCAATTCTTCTAATAGTTCCAAAATATGAACCACTTTAAAGGGATACTTTCGGCCGATCAGATTAGGACCATCCCAACGAATAGCCGTATAAGCATGACCACATTCTGGACTGATAACCGTTTTCACGCCTAATTTTTCAGCGCCGGCAACTACCCGAGAGACCAATTCTCGGGCGATATCACTAGAGCCAATTTGAATCCCCGCGTTAGTGGCTTCAAAGGCTTCAGAACTCAAGGTCCAACTGACACCTGCTTGCTTAAAGATCTTTGCCAAGGCTTCCAAATATTCCGGAAAGTTAATAATTTCCATCGAGGATAATAAGGCCATGTAATCAGCCCCTTGGACATCGATAGGAATGCTAAGTCCAGTGTCGGCTTCAACATGTTTAATCTGCGCCTTCAAGGCCTGCAATTTAATGCCCATGGGACTACCAATACGTATGGCTCGAGTACTCGCCCCAACCAAACCCTCTGGTGCATGTCCTGATGCCACCATACCTTCCCGGGCTTTTCGAATCATACCAGATATATCATTACCAACCGGACAAACCGTAGAACAACGCCCACATAAACTGCAGGCGTCATATATTAATGTCTCCCATTCCTCTAAAAGTTCATCAGTAACCGGCTCTGTTAATCCTAAAGCTTTTTTCGCTTTACCCCACAAGGTATATTCTTGTTCCCAAACTCGACGTAAAGGCTCTAATTTATTAATCGGTGTATAACGAGGATCACCGGTTTCGGTATAAAACAGGCAAGCTTCTGCACATAATCCACAATGTACACAACTGGAGAAAAAAGCAGCTACCGGAGCATCAATCTGTTCACGAAAGGCATTCATACCTCGTTCAAGGGTGAGTTTACTCATGACTGCAACTCCTCTTTCTGATCGGCTTCTTTTCTACCCAAAATGACTCCGTTGTACCAACGTGCCATAAATAAAGTGAAAGTATGCATTAATTTTGTAAATGGGAAAATCACCAATAACAATTCAACCGATAATATGTGTAAACCTAAAGCCAAAGAATAAGGTTCTAACATATGGTGATAGGCAAAATATCCGGTAAATAGCGGTAAAAAAGTCACCAACCAAACTAAATAGTCTTCTTTGGTACTTAAAAAACTCAATACGGGGTGAGTCAAACGGTGGATTAAAACGGCCAGTAACGTAATCATGGCAATTACCGAAGCTGCATCGACCAATTGATTGGGTAGACCTGGCCAGGAAATTCCGATTAACGCATTAATTAATTCAATATGTGGAATAAACAAGAACAGGCTTATAAACCAGGCAATATGCCAAACATAGCCAGCAATTACTGTAAATGGTGCACTTTTCAACATTCCGGGAGCAGGCAAAGTACGATTTACTATCGTTTTTAATCCGGCTTTATTCGCATCACTGCGAGCTTCCGATAAATCGACTTTACGACCCAATATAAGAATTTCAAGTACACGAATAAAAACACCTGCGATAAAAATAAATATCGCAATATCAAAGGCTGGGCCTTTAACCCATAATAAAAAATCCATATATGTATTCATGACTTTTCGTCCCAATCATCTACAGACACGACATCGTGTTTCTTAACCATATCGGCCTTTTTGTTTTTGTTCGCATATCCAGCGGCCGCACCTGCGATTAAGCCTGCTCCAACAGCATATCCTGCAGCAGCTTTGTAATCACTGGAGGGGATGGATAACGCATTATAAAAACCACCGGCATCCCAGAAATTAGGTTCAGAACACCCTAAACAACCATGACCCGATTCAACCGGCCAGGAGGTATTATCATTCCATTTAACCGTTGCGCAGGCGTTATAGGTAGTCGGTCCTTTACATCCCAATCGATATAGACACCAACCATTTTTTGCCCCGTCATCATCAAAGGTTTCGGCAAATAAGCCTTTATCATAAAAAGGTCTGCGATAACAACGATCATGAATTGAAGTGGCGTAAAAAGTTTTTGGACGACCCAATGCATCGAGTTCAGGCAACCGATTAAAGGTTAGAAAATGCGCCAATACACCCGTAATCACGACGGGAATGGGTGGACACCCCGAAATATTAATAATCGGTTTATCTTTTATGATATCCGAAACCGATACCGCACCCGTGGGATTAGGATCGGCATGAGGAAGTCCGCCGAAAGAGGCACAGCTGCCGACTGCAACAATTGCCGCAGCATCTTTAGCAGTTTTTTGTAAAATCTCTAAATTGCTATGCCCTGCGACAGTGGAAAATCCTGGATTATCCAGCGGAATTGAGCCTTCGACCACCAAGAGATATTTTCCCTTGTGAGCATGTATGGCGTCTTCCATGGCCTTTTCAGCGGCATCTCCTGCAGCCGCTAATAATGTTTCATGATAATCCAGTGAAATATAGTCAAAAATCAGACTTTCCACAGTTGGTGCATGGGAACGGGTTAAGGATTCAGTACAACCCGTGCATTCCTGAAAATGTAACCAGATAACTGAAGGTCGCTGTACTTTTTCTAGTGATTGAGCCACTTTAGCGGCCATACTGGGATGTAGAGCCAACATAGAGGTCAGGGCTGAACAAAACTTAAGAAATCCACGCCGGCTAATGCCATTTGATTTTAATACATTTCCAAGCGTATCTTGAGTAAACATCTTTTTTACTCCTTAAATGACTAAACGTAATTATTACCTTCACAGGTGTTGCTATTTATCTTTAGAGTTTTTCTATTAGCTGCTGCAACTCCTCTGTGAGTGAATCCATATCATCCATTTGCGATAGAACAATATCTGGAATGCGGCAAATATCAACAAACATCGCTGAAATTTGTTCTTGCTCATCTCGGTGCTTAGTGATCCAAACTCCGCTTATGGCGGTTTCATATATTTCACTTTGCCCTAGAGATGAAAGACTAATACTGACTTCCCCCTGGCCTAGCACTTCCAGAAGTTTTACCCGTTCGTAAGGGGCTATGGGAATTGAACCTAAATCAATAATATGTTTGTGTCCATTTTTATTAAATTGCTGAAGTCCATGTTGAATTTCAACTAATACAGAACGCACATTAGGATAGGGATCGCTATTTTGATTTGATTCAATTCGAATGGGAATATCTTTCATTGTGATATTCCCTGTTTATGAGAACTTGAGCCTGCCGCTAGTATTCCCCATTCAAGCAATAAGGATTCAATTTGTAGCATAGCCAATGGAACAGCTGCAGCAACTTCAGGTGTTAGCGCTTCTCCCCAAGTAATATTTTTGGGTTGAACGGCAACCATTGCTCGTTGACAGGGCAATGAGTCAGTCAAACGAGTCATATCAAATAACTCACTTAAAGAAACTTCATGAACACTTTTGCCCGGCTTATTCAGAAATTCATCCAGCTCTTTATTTCGAATGGTTTTTACTGAGCCCGGTGATTGGCCTAAATTAGCCGCATCAAGGACGATAAGGTGAGAACTAGATTCAATAGATGAGACAAGACTGAAGCTTAGAGTACCGCCATCCATCAGCTCAATCGGCCAATGAGGCTTTTCTAGGGTTAAGCGTTCCACAAGGTGACAGCCTATACCATCATCCTGAAGTAACGAATTTCCGATGCCAAGAACCAGCACCATTGTTATCCCCTAAGAAACTTAAAAAATGAAATGAAAATTTCTATATACAAGTTATTGCATATAGTATAAAGATACGCCCGTATTAGTATAAGTTCAATTTATAATTTTACTATTTAAGCATTTATTGATATAGATCAACAGGCCGTTCGATTCTGAAAATATTGTTATTTTTTGTGAACTAGATCACATTTTTGCAGTAATTCAAATCGGTATTTTTTGGGCATTTAAACATACCTCAATATTTATCCAATTCTTTGTTTCTTTGATCAACGGATTCTTGAAGCAACTTATCCATATTTTTAGCATCCTGAATAGTTTGCATGGTTTTATCAGGAACGATGACATTATCACTTTTAGTTTGTTGGGGTTCTGAACTTGTTAAACTTTGTTCATCCGCTTCATCAGAACATCCAGCCAAAAATAAAACTCCAAAAGCGAGCATGATCCATACATATTTAATTTTCATGATTATTCCTTAATATTTAATCCCCCTGCGAAATAATAACAAAAACTCAGTATTACCTCATATTTATCTTTGTAATTTGAGAACTTCATCTAGTGTTAAGGTTTACTTAAGATTAGCCATATACTCTGTTTTCTAAATCACCAAATATCCAAATGTAATGAATAACAAAAATTAGAGAACATAATAATGACAACAAGGAAAATTGACGAGCAACTTTTCTTATCTCAGCAGCAAAATGCAAAGATAATTCAGCAGTCTCATATTAATAGTTATTTTTATCATTCTCAGGGCCGAATTGCCGCTGAAAAATTTGTTTGGGAAATCTACCAACATCACTTTAAGGCAGATATCCAAGATTTCTATCCGCATTTATTAGCACTTCAGTCCAATGAGCACTTGCGATCAGAAAACCATAAGTTCGAAAACTCTCCTATCCAGGCCGTTGCTGGCCTTCGAGCAGCACAAGGAGAACAACTTTTTTCTGAATATTATTTGCCCCATAGTATTGAAACTGAACTACAAAAAATATTTCCCCTGCCAGTCTCGAGAGATGGAATCGTTGAAATAGGAAATATGGCCTTATCGAGTCGCCATCAAATCCGTTGGTTAATCATTGCATTGATGGCTTATTTATACGCCGTGGGCTTCCATCAGGTCGTTTTTACTGCCATACCTGCAATATCAAATAGCTTTAAACGTATTGGCCTAAGCTTACATGAAATCGCTGATGCCCAAGCCAAACAACTACCTGAAAAAATCCAATACCAATGGGGCGATACCTATTATCAATTGAAACCCAAAGTTTTTGCGACGGACATTGCAGAGGGATATGCCATATTAGCAAAGCAAATAAAAAACCGTCACCCCAGTTTACAACAGTTTTGGCAAGATGCTCTTCATCTTGGCACTCAACATTATAAGGTAGCTAAGGTAGCATGAATCTACTCGTCACAAAAATAAATGAACAGGCAAGAACCAAGCCCGATTCCATTGCACTGTATGGTGATTCTCAAACAATAAATTATCAGCAGTTATTGACTGAAATCTATGCATTGAGTCCACAACTTACTGAGCAAAAAATTGGTTTATTGATGGAAAACCATCTCGCCTGGGCCATTATTGATTTGGCGATGCTATTCTCCGAAAAGTGTGCCGTGGCAATCCCTTCTTTTTTTTCCCATTCGCAGATAAAACACTCAATTAAGGATGCCGAATTAGAGTTACTTATTAGCGATAATTTCCAACACATTCAATCTTTGAATTTAACTATCACAAAAAAAATTCAATTAAACCTGGTTGGGAAAACCATTTATTTATGTTTTCTAGATAGGCAACTCAATCAGACCACAACCAATGCATTTAGCGGGAAAATAACTTATACCTCAGGCACAACAGGAACTCCAAAAGGAGTCATGTTGAATTACCAAAGCATTATTGATAAGGCTAAAAATTTAGCCGAATGCATTCGCGCCACGCCAAATGATAGAGGCTTATCATTACTACCATTGTCGATATTATTAGAAAATATTGGAGGTTTGTATGTTCCTTTATTAGTTGGTGCATCCGCAACCGTATTGTCACCACAAAAAACCGGCATCATTGGTTCTAGTCAAATCGATAGCCAGCGATTATTACAAACGATTTTAGCGGTACAACCGAGTGCTTTTATTATAATCCCCCAACTTCTATTAGTCTTACTACAAGCAGTTAAGAATGGATATATATTACCCTCCAGCTTACGTTTTATAGCCGTCGGTGGAGCACCCGTTTCTCAGCAATTATTAAAACTCGCCGCTATCCATAAGCTTCCTATATATGAAGGTTATGGGTTATCCGAAGCAAGCTCAGTGGTTGCTTTAAATAGTCCAGAACAACAACGAATTGGCTCTGTCGGCAAACCCTTAAAAAATCATCAAATAAAAATAGCCGATGATGGAGAAATTTTAATTAAAAATAGCTTATTCCAAGCCTATCTTGGGCAGGAAAAGATGGAGACAAACGACTATTATCCAAGCGGTGATTTGGGACGATTCGATGAAGAGGGATTCTTATATATAGACGGACGTAAAAAGAACCTTATTATCACCAGCTACGGCCGAAATATTTCTCCGGAATGGATAGAAAAAGAACTCGACGCAAGCCCAGTAATAGCCCAATCTGTCGTATATGGAGATGCTCGTCCGTTTTTAATTGGGATTATTGTTTTACGCAATCCAGACATAAATGATACCACGCTTAATCAAGTCATTAATCAAATTAACAATGAGCTACCCGATTATGCCCGAATCAAACAATTTATTATCGCTGATAAACCTTTTTCGATTGCGAATCAGCAGCTAACAGGCACTGGACGCCCTATTAGAAATACCATTTATCAAGATTATCACCACGCCATTAAACAATCCTATGAGAAAACCGCATGAGTCATTTTTACACCGAACTATTACAAGCAACGCAACAGCAACGTTTTGAACTTCAACAAATTGAAGCCTTGCAACGAGGTGCATCCGGGGAGATTTCCTTAACCACTTATCAAGCCTTTTTGGTTCAGGCCTATCATCATGTTAAACATACCACCCCGCTACTCATGGCTTGTGGCAGCCGTATTCCCCACAACAAAGAATGGGTAAGAGATGCTTTAGCCGAATATATCGCAGAAGAATTGGGCCATCAGGAGTGGATTCTCAATGATCTCAAAGCAACTGATGTAGACCCTGAAAAAATTCGCTATAGCCAGCCCAATATGGCAACAGAATTAATGATAGCTTATGCCTATGATACTGTATCACGCAATAATCCCATGGGATTTTTCGGTATGGTACTGGTTTTGGAAGGTACCAGCATTGCTCTAGCCACTACGGCTGCAAAAAAAATCAAAACCAATCTCAATTTACCTGATTCAGCATTTAGCTATTTAACATCACATGGTTCACTCGATATTGAGCACATGGGATTTTATGAATCACTCATGAATCGAGTGGAGGACAAAACCGATCAGAAGGCCATTATTCATGCTGCCAAAATGTTTTATCAACTTTATGGCAATATTTTTCGTTCTATTCCATTAGATTAATTTAAAAAAAGGAGTATTTTATGTTTCGTTTACTGAGCATATCGCTGTTATTTTTCAGTCCACATATCTTGGCTGGAAATTTAAATGAAGAAATTCATCACTTACAAAAACAATGGGCCGTGGCTAATTACCAAACTGATACGGATAAAACTGAAAAAGCCTTTGAACAATTAACCCAAAATGCCGAAGCAATCATTAACTCGTTTCCCGATAAAGCCGAACCTTTAATTTGGAAAGCCATTATCGTTAGCAGTGATGCAGGAAAAAACGGCGGTTTAGGAGCATTAGGCAAAGTGAAACAAGCTCGTAAATTATTATTAGACGCAGAAAAAATTAACGCTGCTGCACTTAATGGTTCTATCTACACCTCACTGGGAAGTTTGTATTATCAAGTTCCGGGTTGGCCTATAGCTTATGGCGATAATGATAAAGCCGAAAAATATCTAAAAAAAGCCCTAACAATCAATCCTCAAGGTATCGACCCAAACTATTTTTATGGGGATTATCTTTTCGAGGAAGGTAAATATGAACAAGCCATTAGTTATTTCAATAAAGCCCTCAACGCCAAACCGCGTCCCACTCGTCCCTTAGCAGACAAAGGTCGTCGTGCAGAAATCATTGAAAAAATTCAAAAAGCAAAGTCATTTTTATAAGGAAAATATTATGCGAAATTTGTCTCAAGAAAGAGTCATACTAACTGGTGCTACGGGTGGAATTGGTTCAGAAATTGCCCGCTTGCTTCTGGAAAATAACTGTCAGCTTGGATTGGTGGGACGTTCAAAAGAAAAATTAATGGCATTAGCTGCACAATTCCCAAACCATGAACAGAATTTTATCTTAATCAAAGCTGATATTAGTGAAAAAATTGATCGTCAGGAAATGATTGCACAAATGCAAACAAAATTCGGTGGCATTGATATGTTAATCAATGCTGCCGGAGCCATGGACTTTACCCGGTTTAATATTCAAAACGACGAAAAATTGGAACAAATTTTTCAAACCAATATCCTATCACCAATGAAATTGTGTAAAGAAATATTGCCTGCAATGCTGGCCCAAGGAAAAGGCCATATTGTAAATATAGGTTCCATTTTTGGTTCCATTGCGTTTGCCTATTTTACCACTTATTCTGCCAGTAAATTTGCCTTGCGTGGTTTCTCTGAGGGGCTACGAAGAGAATTAGCGGATACCCCCATTAAAGTAAGTTATATTGCCCCAAGAGCGGTAAAAACATCCTTAAATAGCGATAAAGTGTTTGATATGGCAAATGCAGTAAAAATGAATATGGATAAGCCCGAAGATGTGGCCATACAAATTATCAACGCGATCAGAAAGGAACGCAAAGATGTTTTTTTGGGTTTCCCAGAATCCTTATTTGTCCGTATTAATGCCTTAATGCCCCGAGTGGTAGATTTGGCGACCAAAACTCAAAATCGTATCGCAGAAAAATATGCAGGCTGAACACCTCTAACTATTTCCGGCTAGATAAGGTAAACTAGGCGCCCTTTCCTTTCGGATTATATATATGGTTCAAGAAATTTCCGGGCAAGATCAAGCCGCCTATCCTCCTCCACAACGTGTTAAATTTCCCGAGCATGAAAAGCGTTTACTTTGGTTAAACCTAAAAATCGCAGTTGCCATCTACTGCGGTCCTCTTAAATAAATAATTTCATCATCTACTCAGCAGGTGAAGCTAAGGCATCACTTAACCGAGTAGTGCATTGACGATAAAAATCTTCAAATTGTTCTGCTGGCAACGGTTTACTAAACAAGTATCCCTGGTATGAATCACAGCCTATTTTGCATAAATACTCCATTTGCTGTTTGTCTTCAATTCCTTCTGCCACAGTAGCCATATTCATTGCCTGTGCGAGGGACACGATGGCATTGGCAATTTCACAGCTTTGTTTATCATGCGGAATATCATCCACAAATGATTTATCAATTTTTAGCTTATCAATATTAAACCGTTTTAAATAACTTAAGGAAGATTGGCCAGTACCAAAATCATCCAAGGATAGCTTAAAACCTGCCTCTTTAAGCTGGGTAATTTTATGATAACTTTCCTTGGTATCCATGACGATTCTTTCAGTCAATTCTAAATCAAAATAAGCACAATCAAGTCCCGATGTTTTAATCCCCGCTAGTGTAGTTTCAACAAAATTATTTTTACGGAAATTATGATCAGAAATATTAATCGACATACATATATTAATACCTTGTTGATGCCATTGCTTAAGCTGACTAGCCGCTGTTTTAATGACCCAATTTTCAATTTGCCCCATTAAATCCGAACTTTCAGCAATAGGAATAAATTCACCCGGACTGACAAAGCCTATGTCTGGATCAATCCAACGGACCAGGGCTTCAACAGCAAGAATTTTATTATTTTCTATGTTAACTTGAGGTTGATAATGTAAGCTAAGCTGGTCTTTTTCAATTGCTTTTCGTAATCCAATTTCAATTTCCATATGGCGGCGGGCTTCAGTATTCATACTAGAGGTATAAAACTCGAATCCTTTTTTACCCGTTTCTTTAGCACGATACATTGCAATATCAGCATATTGCATCATTTCTTCAATAGAATTAGCATCATCAGGATAAATACAAGCCCCAATACTAGCAGAAGTATAAACCTCTTTATTTTCAATACTAAAAGCTATGGCCAAGGAAGAAATAATTTTTTCTGCCACGCTCACTACATGTTCTTTATTTTTAATATCTTCTAAGATAATCGTAAATTCGTCACCACCTAGTCGAGCGAAAGTATCAGAATCTCGAATAATTTGATTGATACGTTGGCTTACTCCCTTAAGCAAGAGATCACCGGCATGATGACCCAAACTATCATTCACTGTTTTGAAATTATCCAAATCAAAAAACAACAAAGCCAATGAGTTTTTTGTGCGTTTCGCCTTATGGATCGCATGTTCAATACGATCGGTGAATAGTTGTCGATTGGGTAATCCAGTTAATACATCAAAATAAGCTAATTGGTTGATTTTTTCTTGAGTACGCTTTTTTTCAGTAATATCGATAAATACGCCGATATAATTTGAAGTTTTTCCCTGTTCATCAGCCACTCGATAGATAGATAACCATTCGGCATAGAGTTCACCATTTTTACGACGATTCCAAATCTCCCCCTCCCATTTACCAGAATCTTGAATGGTCTGCCACATTTTTTGGTAAAATAATTTATCTTGCCATCCCGAATGCAAGGTACTTGGTTTTTTACCGATAGATTCCTGAGCTTCGTATCCCGTAATTTTAGTAAACCCCTGATTAACCATCACTATTTTAGAGTTTGAATCAGTAATGAGAATACCTTCTGAGGTGGTTTCGAAAACTTTGGCAATTAAATTAAGCTGTTCTTTATGTTTAATTTCGGCACTAATATCTTGGATATTGAGCATTACAATATTTTTACCTTTAAGGTGTAAATATTGAACGTCTAGACGCACTGGAATTAGACCTTGTTCTGGTCTTATTATCCAATAAATATTATCGTTAATATCCTGATCACTTTCGATAATAGAAGCGCTAAGACCGTTAATCAATTCACTAATTCGCAAACTATCTTTTTCAAATAAGCCGGCCGTAAATAAATTTTCTGCCATTGGATTATGATCAATAACCTGCATACTAGGCAATTCCAATACCAAAATGGCATCTTTTGCACCCTCAAATAATTTCCGATAACGTAGGTCACTCTCCTTGAAAATTGATTTAAGGACATCAGTTAGCAAACTAAAATTCGTTGACAGAGCATTTATTTCTTTAATCCGACTGCGTGGCCAAGATATTATCTGCCCATTTAATAATTTATCCGGAAGATTGGCCGTTGTTTCTCCTAAACTTTGTAATGATTTAACGAGATATTTACTAATAAAATAAGAAATCAATGCGGTAAACAATATCACCATAGCCAGAGCACTAAAGGTAAATATATAAATCTGTTGCAGTGAATTAATATAGGAGGAAAATGAACGGAGTAATAATATTTTACCTTGAGAACTATGTTTTATAGGAAGTTCGTAAACAAAAGACGACTTTTTCCATTTAAGCATTTTTGCCATTTTTTGTTTAGGTAACAAATGATAAATATTGTTGTCAACAAACACCTTATTAACATTTTGTAAGGATAATAACTTTGTATTTGGCTCACCCACACTGGCAGCAACAATACCCTCACTAAATTCCACCATCACATTTAAGTCAGATAAGTAAAGCCGAGTATCTAAAAAATCCTGCATCAAATTTGAAGTATAAATCCCCATAAAGCAATTTTCGCCACTTGGGACAATGAGAAAACTAAGCTGTTTTTGATAGGTGAAAAACATTTCCTTGGCGCACTTGAATTGTTTTGGAGGTATGAGATTTTCAGAGGCCAAATCAGAATGACTGGCCAATAAACGATATTGACCTTGTTCACGCACCCAAATGCTATGCATTCCTAATTCAGAATAAAGTGTTTTGGGCGATTGCTGTTTAATATTTTGATCGGCTAATTGAGCAAGTTTTTTTTCTTTTTCTTGTACATAGTCTTGCCATTCGAATTGAATATAATTTGCCGATTTTTCGAGGTTAGTTGCGATTTGCTTTTGAAAGCGGATGAATGTGTCCTTACTAATGATATTTGCAGTCGTATAGAGAGCTATTGCGACACAAGTCATTATTATTGTAAATAACAAGTTTTGTAAATTTATTTGTTCAAAATGCTGAAAATTGACAAATCTGAAGCGAATTAATAAGAAACCAAGCAGAGTCGCCAGTAAAGCATTTAAAATGCCATTGGCTGGCTGCTTTAACATAATCAAAGAGACTTGAGTATCTGGCAAGCCCATACCTTGACCATAAAATAGTGGTACTAGCCAAATACCAATCAAACACCAATAAATAATATCAGCTAAAAATAAGTTAGATATTTTCCAACGAACTAAATACCCTACCACCAGAGCTTCCAAAACAAAGCTCACAAAAGCATAGGGATGTCCCCATAAATAAATCGTATAACTATGTACAATTACCGCACATAATACACCAGCCATAGGTCCTAAAAACCATACGGCTAAGAGAACAAAAATACTTCCAAAAATCTGGTTGACCCCAAAAAACATCTCAATATTAAGAATATTTCCCAGTAAACCAAGTAGCGTGACGAGACTGAAAAGAATGAATTTCTGTTGCATAGATTTATTCGAGCTAGTTTTTATTTTATAGGCCTTAATACCACGAATACCATGGACATTAATATGCAACTATACCAAATAAACCTTAAAAAGATGAGCTATTTCTTCAATGCTAATACTTGTTTGATCAATTCCTCGGAATCCCATTCGCGGCCACCAATAGCCCGATAAAATAAACGCCCCTGAGGGTCCAATACAAAGGTGGTGGGTAAGCCTTTAATTGGCCACTGACTGACGATATCACCAGTCTGATCCAATAAAACTTTAAATTCAATAGGATAGTCAGCCATAAAGCTAAAAATAGTTTCTTCATCCTCGCCAACATTTATAGCTAACATGGCGACACCTTTATCCTTTACTTTTGTCCAGGCACGGTTCATTGAGGGTAATTCAGCACGGCAAGGAGGACACCAGGTCGCCCAAAAGTTAATAATCACGGGTTTACCAAGGAAATCCGAAAGTTTCACCTTATTTCCGTCCATGTCCATTAATTCAAATGCTTTCGCGAGAGGTTTATCCGTTAACTCGGTTAACGATTCTTCAGCTAACGCAGGCAAAGAAATAAAACTAATCATTAATATAAATATGGGTAATTTATAGTATCTCATATAATTTTTTCCTTAAAGATCGGATGCACAGATCATATCATTGATCCAATAGTTTCTTTGTTTTTTATCTTCTGTCCAATTTACTTGCATATTAAAATGATCGCCAGGATTTAGGCCAATACTAATCATTCCCCAATTATAATCGCCGCCAGAATCAAAAGTTTGCTCGGTGGGAAAGGTTGCCCATCGAAATGCAATACGTGCTGCTTTATTGACTTCATTTAAAGACCAATCAGCATCCCAGGTCTCTTTTAGTTTAATGCCTTGTATATGATCCTGAAACTTAACTTGCCAATTTTGTAATTGAATAGTAATCGGTAAACCATTATTTTTATCTTTGTTATTACGCGCAATTACCTGGAGAATACAACTCTTACCGATATCATCAGCGACTTGTGAGCTAAATCCTCGCCCCTGAAAAAAAGCTCTAGATTGATCAGGCAATCGCTGAATCAGTTCTAATTCCACCCCATTATCTTCAAGTTTCCAGCTTTGTAGTTTGGTTTCAGGATCGATTTGATGAGTAATCTTAGCCCAGATGACTTTATTCCATAAGATAGAAGGAATAATTAATAACCCAATTATGGCATATCGACGCATCATTAATTCCTTATTTTTATTAATTTTGTTTTAACTTAACAAAAAACAATTCCTGAGTAAAATACTATTTTATTTGCGGTTTTACGCCAACGCCCTTAAAAAAGGTATAACAAAAAGTCCCGCCTGGTTTAGTGGCATTATATAAGTCATATATCCCTTTTTGCCAAAGACTTTCAGAAATTAACTTTTGTTCCAATGCGTGGTCTTTGATCCCTTCAACCATAGCAATAAAAGTATTTTTACTAAAACCATTAACCCATTCCGGTTTACTATCATCTACATAAACCATACGTGGAATCACGTTGACATGAGCAAACTTAGTATTATTTAACAAAGGATACAATTCTCTTCCAATCAATGCATTACCCCCCATGGCCGCTTGAACTTCAACTAAACAATGGACGACTTTTGAGGCAGCCTCACTTCTAGGATGACAATAAAATGATTCATGATCGCCTTCAATAATGGTAATAGTCCCCCCTGGTTTTAAGATCCTTTTTAGGTTGTTTATGGCTTTTAAGGGATTGTTTAAATGTTCTAAAACAAAACAAAGAAAAACATGATCAAAGCTATTGTCCATAAAAGGCAGGTCAAAAATATTGGCTTGTTGAAAAGTAACATTACTTAATTGCATTTGTTTGATGTTTTTTTTGGCTAACTGAAGAGAATCTTCTGACTGATCGATAGATACAAAATTTGCGGCCGGGCTGTTTTTTGCCAAATGAATTGTCTGCGCTCCTACACCGCAACCTGCTTCTAGAACCAACTCTCCGGATTGGTAGCGTGTTTCAAGATGTAATAATTCGGTAAGAATATCTGCTTGATCTGATAATCGCTGTGCTTCATATTGTTCATAACCATGTACATAATTTTCCATTTAAACCTCCAGACTCAAATATAGGAGAATATAAGTCTTATCGGTTTATACGTCTTGTACAGAATTGCGGTATTGTCCTGGAGTATATCCCAGGTATCGTTTGAATATTCGTGTTAAATGGCTTTGATCACTAAAGCCCGTTTGACTAGCAACCTGACTTAGACTTTGTCCTTTATCAATTAAGCTTTTTGCTTTGTTAACCCGTAATTGCATTAAAAAGGCATGGGGTGCCAACCCCGTTTGTTTACTAAATACTCGAATGAAATGAAAGGGGCTAATATGAGCCATTTGAGCAAGTTGTTGGATAGAAATATCATCATGAAAATTATCATAAATAAAATCCATAACTCGTCGAATCGACACTTTTTCGTTGCCAATATTCGTAATTTTAGGCGAGGCATCAGCATGTCGACTTATCAATTGCTGAAACAAGATTAGCAAACGGCTTTGTTTTTCCAACATGCTAAGAGGTTCTGATTCTAATCTGGAATGAAGCTGATAAAGCTCTTGCGCCAAGGGTTGATCTTGAATAATTCCCGATTGGAAAAAAGGCAGTGCAGATTTTTTATCAGCCATTTGAGCCGCGATATTTTCAAATAATTCAGCATCAAAATAAAACATCCGATAAGCCCAACCTGACTCATCTGCTGCTTGCCCAGTATGAACTTCATCTGGATTCACTAAATTAATCTGTCCAGGAGCCGCGACGACATTTTCACCTCGGTAGTAAAATCCTAGCGCTCCTGTTTCAATAACCCCAACACCAAATCCGTCATGAGTATGTTTTGGAAAAGTCCGATGGGTATATGAGGCATACATCAATTGAACTCGGTTTTTCCCCAATCCAGGCATATGCCAAACTTTTACGCTTTCATTTGCTTGTTTTTTGCTCATAGCATAAGATTCTAGTCCAGATAATGATTTATTAGCAAGGCCTCTTTATTGCAACTATCCAATACCCCAATCGAATCCATTCAATTTAAAAACCGGCATTTTTTTCTCAAACGTGATGATTTGTTACACCCCGAGTTTTCCGGTAATAAAGCCCGCAAATTTTATTACTTTTTAGACAATGACTTTCCCAATACCACGAAGTTAATTGCCTATGGGTCTCCGCAGGCCAATTCTTTATATTCTTTTTCCGCTCTGGCCAAATTAAAAAAATGGTCATTAGATTTTTATGTCGATCATATCCCCAATTACCTCAAACATCATCCAATTGGAAATTATGCCGCCGCATTAAACAATGGAGCACAAATTATTCCCATTGCTAAAGAGCGAAATTCGATGAGTATGACTGATTATATTGAACAATATATTATGCCGTACGAAAATCAGGCCATTTTTGTTCCAGAAGGAGGTCGTTGCCAATACGCAGAACCTGGAGTAAAAATTTTGGCTAATGAAATTTTACATTGGGCCGAGAAACAGCAGCTTTCTGATTTAAAAATATGTTTACCATCCGGGACCGGGACTACTGCTTTATATTTACAAAAAAATCTGCCTTTTCCCGTATTCAGTTGTGCCTGTGTCGGCAGCTCCGTATATTTAAAACAGCAGTTTTTTGAACTTTCCAAAAATGAGTCCCATCATCCTATTATTCTCTCAACCGATAAAAAGTATCACTTTGGTAAATTATATCCACAGTTTTATCGGATATGGCAGGAATTAAAGCGAGAAACAGGCATTGAGTTCGAGCTTTTATATGATCCTTTGGGTTGGCTAAGCTTATTAAACTATCTCGAGCAACACCAAGACACCAGTCCAGTTTTATATATTCATCAAGGTGGCCTATTAGGCAATCAATCTATGCTACCCCGCTATCAACGAAAATTTCCAGATTAACTTAGGGTCTGTTGACCGCAATAAAAAAAATCAATTTGTTCAGCTTTGGTTCAGACTAGTCTTGCGATAATTGATTCCAACAAAAGGAGAATTATCATGAACAATAATCAAATCAAATTTATTCTTTCATTTATATTAGCAATGTTATTTGTCCCGGTTCATGCCGGTTATTATAACCAAATGGTAGACGTATCCGTGGTCAGTGATCACGATGGTCAACTCAATAAATATCCGGTCTCTTCTGGATATAACAAAGAAAAAGCCTATATTATGGCCAAAAAAGGACAGTCATATGGGATTAAAATTCGTAACAAAACCGCAAATCGAATCGGAGTAGTGGTTGCAGTCGATGGCCGTAATATTATTTCCGGCAAAAAATCTTACCTAAATAAAAATGAACGCATGTATATTTTGGATCCATTTGAGTCAGCGACATATACAGGTTGGCGGACCGGGCGTAATCAAGTTAATCGCTTTTATTTTACTAAGGCCAAACATTCTTATGCAGCTGCCTTTGGCGATCATACCGCTATGGGAGTCATTGCCGTAGCCGCATTTGAAGAAAAACATTACTATAAAAAACATCATAAAAAGCACCACACCAATAAACCACGTAATCGTAGACATTCAAAAAAACCTGGTACCGGTTTTGGTGAAGAACAATATTCTCCTGTGGTTAAAGTTCACTTTGAACCAAAACATCAGGCGGGCTTTAAAAGCTATTTAAAATATGAGTGGAAACACACCTTATGCAAAAAAGGCATAATCAGCTGTCATAAACATCAGTATGGTAAAAAAGATCACAATCGTTTTTGGGAAGACGATGATTATGCACCTTATCCTGCACAAGTGCTTAAATGGAAAAAAGGCTCTCTATTTTCGCACCGAAAACACCATTAATTTCCTTGAAAAAATCTCAATCTTGGTCAAATATTAGAAATAAAGAGGGGGTATAAAGGGATATTGCAATGAGGAGTTTTCAAATGCAATTGCATAAACAACGAGATATGCTTTATCAAATCAAAAATGAAGTTCGTTTTACCAGTAGATATCTTCAAAAAGATAGTCTCAGTCAGAAAGTGCTAAACGCCTTGGAAAAAGTCCCAAGGCACTGCTTTGTCCCCTCTGCACTACAAGCTGAGGCATACGAAAACAATCCTTTACCCATTGGTCATGGCCAAACCATCAGTCAACCTTATATCGTGGCCATAATGACCGATCTGCTAAATTTATCCTATCACGACAAGGTATTGGAAGTTGGAACCGGATCGGGATATCAAACCGCCATATTAGCCGAACTCACCGAACAGGTTTATAGTTTGGAGATTATCGACGATCTCACACATCAAGCCAGAGAAGCTCTCACCCAACTCGGCTATAATAATATTGAGCTAAGCACCGGTGATGGTTATTATGGTTGGGACGAACATGCCCCATTTGATGCAATTATGGTCACGGCTGCCGCTACCCATGTTCCACATGCACTACTGGAACAGCTTAAACCAGGAGGATTGATGATGATCCCTATTGGGACCCAACATATTACCCAAAAATTAATGATGTTTAAAAAAGAGATGGATGGTCACATTAAATCTCAGGAAATTTTACCCGTAAGCTTTGTCCCATTAACTGGAAGGCACTAGACTGTTCTCACCGCAAAAAAATAAGATACAATTAAATTAGTTTTTAATTGTATCTTTTTTATTTATAGTTTACTTTTTAGCGTAATAGCAGAGCCTACATAAGGCTCGCATATAAGAACAAAATTATCCACTAGGGAGAAATGTGTGAAACTCGAAACAATTGCCTTACATTCCGGTTATGAATCTGATCCAACAACCAAATCAGCTGCTGTCCCCATTTATCAAACCACCTCATATACCTTTGATGATACTCAGCATGGTGCCGATCTTTTTGATTTGAAAGTACCAGGAAATATATATACTCGAATTATGAATCCCACCACGGCTGTTTTGGAACAACGCATGGCTGAAATGGAGGGTGGTATCGCCAGTCTTGCTGTCGCTTCTGGCATGGCAGCAATTACCTATGCGATTCAATGTATCACCCAGACAGGCGAGAATATTGTCAGTACTAGTCAATTATATGGTGGAACCTATAATCTTTTTGCTCATAGCCTGCCACGCCAAGGTATTGATGTTCGCATGGCTTCCGCCGATGATTATGATGGTCTGGAAGCGTTAATAGATGATAAAACCAAACTGATGTTTTGTGAGACTATCGGCAACCCTGCGGGAAATATTGTTGATATTCAAAAACTGGCCGATATTGCTCATCGCCATGGAATTCCACTAATAGTCGATAGCACCGTCGCTACTCCTTGCTTATGTCGCCCTATTGAATTCGGTGCCGATATTGTCATCCATGCTTTGACTAAATACATAGGCGGGCACGGAACCACCATTGGTGGAATTATTATTGACTCCGGTAAATTTGATTGGGCAGCCCATAAAGAACGTTTTCCAGTTTTGAATGAACCCGATCCTTCTTATCATGGCGTGGTATATACTGAAGCTTTGGGTCCAGCTGCTTATATCGGCCGATGTCGAGTAGCACCGTTACGTAACACAGGCTCGGCCCTCTCCCCACATAGTGCCTTCTTGTTATTACAGGGATTAGAAACCCTTAGCCTGCGTATGGAGCGTCATTGTGAAAACAGTGAAGCAGTGGCCGAATATCTTTCCAACCATCCGAAAGTATCCTGGGTGAATTATGGTACTTTAAAAAATAGTCCTTATAAGGCGATATCAGAAAAAATAACCAGTGGTAAAGCCTCTGGAATTTTAAGCTTTGGCATTGAAGGCGGTAAAGAAGCCGGGGCTAAATTTATTGATGCTCTGCAAATGATCTTACGTCTGGTCAATATTGGTGATGCCAAATCTCTAGCCTGCCACCCGGCAACCACCACGCATAGACAGCTTAATCCAGAAGAATTAAAAACCGCTGGGGTGAGTGAAGATTTAATTCGTTTATCGATTGGTATCGAACATATCGACGATATCATTGCCGATATCGAGCAAGCAATTGAAGCTGCAACCCGCTAAATCAGTTTGCTAGCATAATAAAAAAAGCCCGTAAGACAAAATCTTACGGGCTTTTTTGTTTTAACTTAGAAAACTTATGTAATATTACGTGGCGCAAAAGACATACTGCGGAAGTCTTTCTTGTATTGGGATTCGCCAATTTTCTTGATCTTGCCTACCCCCATTTTATAGTTATAGTTACCCGAAATATTATCAGGAACGCGAATGGTTAAGGAGTTAACGGGTTGTTCCATACTTAAGAAGTTGGAGTATAGAACCCCTTTCTTAGTCGCCGGAGTCACAATAGCAACTGCCGTAATCGCTGCCTTTAATAGCTCGATATGACCATTTTTCATTAATTCAGAGAATTGGAAGTCCTTACTATGAATTCCTAAAATGGTATCTTTAAAGGCTGGTACACGGTTGGAGTACAACATTACCCGGTCACCTGACTCAATACCACGTTTCTTGGCATCATCAGGATGAATTTCAACAAAGTTTTCAGGCCAACGTTGCTTCATATAAGCGCGACGTTGAGTATCGTCAAAGCCAGATTGCCAGATTTCATTGACACGACCATTGCTCATCCAAAGTTCATCGTCCTTAGGATTCAACCATTCCCAGAGATCGCCATATAAACTCCATGGATGTTTCTGAATATTCACTTTACCTGTCTGCGAGTTAAAGTGTGTCATCTTCTTACCATAAATATTGGCTTTTACCGGACCATTTGCCAATCCCATCTTCTTATAATCTTCATAAGTTTTGGTGGTATCGTGCAAACGCTTAGTGCCTATCAGCTCTTTGGTGTCGTAGTTATACATGGTCGGCCCTTGAATACCGTCAGTACCGAGTTCACGCAATTTCTCATGTAGGGTCTTACCTTCGGCATGAGCCGCGACCTTAATCATATGATAGGCTTTACGGTTTTTACGACTAAAACGTGAGGATTCTTCGGCAACATCATTGGAATTTTTCCAATCAAAACCATCAAATCCCATACGACGCGCAAGTTGCGAAATAATCCACCAATCTGGTTTAGCATCTCCTGGCGCATCATAAAACTTCGAATACAAACGTAAACGACGCTCACCATTAGCTCGGATAAAGTCTTCTTCACCCCAAGTAGCTGCCGGAAAGATAATATCGGCATATCTGGCGCCAATCGGATCACGTAAGTAAATATCCTGATTCCAGACAACCATGCCTCCAGAGTCAACACGGCGTTTCAAGGTAGCAATAATATCGTCTTTATCCAAAGAATTGATTTGATGTGGATTACTATTCACCAATTCCTGGAATTTTTCTGCTAAGCCCTGAGAACCTGTCATCGATTGAATCCAACTGGTACCAATCACATGTGCTAAACGGGTATGCCCGGAATATAACCAACGATCCGTATCCAAGGCCTGTCTGCGTCTTCCAGGTACTTTCTGCGCGGATTTATTACGTGGATATTTACCACCGCGAGTACCGCCACGTTGGTGACCACCTAAACGACCTACTACTTGTCCTGGACGTCCACCGGCACCACAAATTGTTGCTAATGAACTCACCGCATTGGTGTTACCGGTATTATTTGACCAATAGAAACCTTTTTCAATCGCAATCGAAGTCTTAGGACGCTTGCCATCAACAGGTTTCGCCAACCACTCAGCCGCTAAGTATATTTTCTTTACATCAATACCCGCTTTTTTAGCTGCAAATTCCGGCTCATATTCTTTTTGTGCAAAGTTCCATTCTTTATAGGCTTTCTTATGTCCTTCAAAACCATTAGTTTGGAATTTACCCCAAGTCGTCCGCCATTGCCAAGGTGTATTACGTGTACCTTGACCAAAACCAGAGCTGGATTCCCAATTATTGTTAACCCATTTTTTGATCCACTCTTTGTCTTCCCAACCATTTTTCATAATCACGCGTGCAATAGCACCAAGCACTAAATTATCCGTGCCAGGGAAAATATCTAAATGTAAACCGCCCATTTTCTTGATATAAGCAATACCGGCTGTATCACGAGGATTTAAAGCAATAACTTTTTGGCCTCGGGTAATGGCAGGCATAATATGCTGAGTAAACAGAATGGTCTTGGTTTCGTAAGGATCAGTACCACAGATCATTAAAGTTTCGGCACTCGCCCAATCATCATAGCTGGGACCAAAGTTATCGAAACCCGCATCGCGGAAACCCGGAGTCGAAGTAACATCAGCCGGCGTATCATGGAAAGTGAAGTTAGGAGTATTAACCCCTCTTAAGGCATACTTAGTAACTGCATAGGTGTTTTCGACATATTGATAAGAATAGGTCTTCACTCCATAGGCTGCTTCTCCATAGTTCTTGCGAACATAATTGCCCACTTCTGCCGCCACATCCAAAGCCAAATCCCAAGTAACTGGCTGTAAAATACCATTCACACGGATCATCGGCGAGCTGAGACGATCATGAGTTGGTGTGGACGGGTTATAACATTTTTGTGCTAGTAAACCACCACGAATGGATGAGTCACCAGTGGTGTTGACAACCGTTGTATTTTTATCAGGAATAACCACAACATTATGCGGTTTGCCTTTATGCATTACCACATTGTGCTGAGTTGGTGCTACCCATTCTTGTAACATATTGGATGGGAAATCAATACCGAAAGCATTTTCCGATGCCTTCATTCCACCATTAGCACTAGTAGTCGGCCAACGATAGACCTTGTAGCCACAAGCTACAATACAATAATCACATGCGGTTGTTAATACATCGGCATTAGCCGGTGGTAAAGGCGCATGATCTTCTGGAAGATAATATTGTGTTGCCATGTGTAATTCTCCTATGCGCTCAAGTTGTCGTTACGACCGAATAATAGACCCATTATGCCCACGGCATAGACATCATCCCCTTCCACTTCTAATAAAACTTGAGGAAGACTTTGATAGGCCTGTCCGGATACAATAATACCGTGTCTTCTTAAGTCATAAGTGGACAAGTGCAAAGGGCATTGCCCCATCACACGCTGATCACCGACATTTTTATAGGTATTTTGCAAGGGACCACCTTGGTGGGTACACATATAGCTAAAAGCCACGACATCACGTTTTTTACCAATACCACCACCGGCTTGAACATCTCCCATTTTTACAATAAATGCCTGGGAGTTTTTTCCTTCATCCGGATAGTTGAAATTAACCGGTTCGTGATCTTTTAGTTCACTTAACTTGGCTATTTTTTTACGTGGATAGCTCATTACCCGAGCTTGACGGGTTTCAGCCTGAGCAGTACCGGCAAATAATGAGATTGATACGGTACTTGCTGCTGCGGCAGTACCACCACTGTACATTAAGAACTTACGACGGCTAAGCATACATTTGCCATGCTCCTTAGCGGTCTCTTTTTCTACTTTGATTTCTGTGCTCATTTTATAGCTTCCTATTTTTTAGCTTCCTTAAGTTCCTTAAGCGTAAACCTTGGAGCATATTCTGGTAATTCAGGCTTATCCATTAAGATTTCTTCACCCGAGAAAGCATCCAAGAATGCAACTAAATCTTCTTTTTCGGCATCGGTTAAACCTAAAGGCTTAATCAAATCAGATTTAGTTTCAGGAAAATCGGTGGTCCGGTTTTCTTCGTCAAAACCACCTTTGTTATAGAAATCAACCACTTCTTCCATGGTATAGAATACGCCATTATGCATATAAGGGGCTGTATATTTGGTATAGCGCAAACTTGGAGTCCGGAATTTACCTTTATCCCATTTGTTTTTGCCGCGGAAGTAAGTACCTGGATCGGCTTTAGTCGTGCGGTACATTTCTTCATTAGAGCCTTTCGCATATAACTCGAAACGGAAAGTAATTTGTGCTAAACCGTCTTCTTCCCAACGCTTATTTGGTGGCACACCGATGTTATAAAAATTTTCGTTACTTGCTAGAGCACCATTGTGACATTGAATACATCCCCCCTTACCTTCAAAAATAGCCTTACCGCGAAGTTGTTCTTCGTTTAAAGCCGATTTATCACCACCAAGATACTTATCAATTGGTGTATCTTTTTGATTAAGCGTGCGCTCAAAGGCAGCTATCGCATTCCAAGCATTTTTGATATACGGGAGTTTGTCGCCAAATACCTCTTTAAATCGCTTTCTGTATTCCGGGATCAGGGCCAGACGTGCTGACATAATATCAGCTTCACCATTACCTGCTACACCACCTTTTGCTGCCGATGGCGCCTGAGCTTCTAATGAAGGAACTGAGGTGGCCCAAAATAAGCCGCTATAATAGCCGGAATTTATAATCGTTTGACTATTACGCCAGTGTACCGTGCCCGGGTAACCACGTGAAAAGTCTTCAGCCCATGCCCAGCCTTGCGCCGGATCGTGACAACTGGCACAAGAAATTGACGCATCACCACCTAGACGTGGATCAAAGAATAACAATTTGCCCAGTTCAATCTTTTCAGGTGACATTTTATTATCGGCAGGAATTGGAACATCACCTAATGGAGCTAATGGGGGAATGACTGGCTTAGCCACCTTCCCCATAGCCATATTTTCTTTCGGCTTAGCGGTCGCAGTATTTTTCTCAGTCGCAGCATTACTTCCGGTAAAAATTGCTAGAGAAACAGCCCCGGTTAGCAGCACACCAACTTTTTTAAAGTTTTTCATATTTAATCTCCAGGACTATTAGTTTCGAACATTACGCCAGTTTGAAATAGCGGGATATTCTTCAGGGTAAGGCTCGGTCCACACATATTCGGGACCGGTTAATGGCTTACCCGAAAGCGCTTTCAAAAATTCCACCAAATCTGTTTGCTCCGGTTTACTCAGGTTCAGCTTTTTCACTAACTTGGATTTATTGGAGTCCTGACCACCACCGTTATTGTAGAAGGCAACAACTTCCGGTAGCGTTTTAATCATTCCATTGTGCATATAAGGGGCAGTATGAGTGAGTTCTCTTAAAGAAGGCGTTAAAAATGTCCCCATGCCTGAACCATCAGGATTATGTAACTGGATATGGGCACCTGGATCACGTTTAAGATTAAAATAGTTTTCTACGCCCATAAACATTGCATAGGCAAGGAATGCTTGATGACGATCCGTATCCATAAACACGTCCCAGTTTTCAGGAACTCCTGTGTTATGAATCTTATTATCAGTAAAATTCACACCGTTATGGCATTGGATACAACCTGCTTTGCCCTTGAATAACTTCATCCCTTTTTTCGCAGAAGCACTCATTTTTCCTTGATCGAAAGGAACCTCTTTGGAGGTCAAAGTTTTTAAGTATTCAGGTATCGCTTTACGTACCTTACCATTCGAAGGTTCTCCGTAACCGGCATCCTTAAACATTTTTATATAAACAGGATCTTGCTTAATGCGTTCCTGCATAATCCGCATATCCATATTCATAATGTAATCTTCGGTGATCATGCCACGAGTTACATCGTTTAAGTTTGTCCCAAGACGACCATCCCAATTCCAACGCTTCTTATGGACCGCATTGATAATTGTTGGGCTATTGCGGAAATGTTTGTTTCCTGGATAACCATCCGATAAAGCCATTCCGTCTGCAAACCCTTTCTCAGGTTGATGACAATGGGCACATGAGATAGCCGCATCTCCAGACAACCTTGGATCAAAAAACAGACGTTTCCCCAACTCAGCTTTCGCTTTGTTAATTTTTACAGCTGGTAATGGTCCTATATCCGGTACTTTAGCAGCATTTGCTACGGTACCAAGAGTAAAACCAATACCTAGCGCAACGGAAACGATTAAACGCTTTTTAGTTGCTCGGATCCCCATAGGTTCCTCCACTTCTTCTTTATTATGAGATAATTACAGCTAAACAATAATATTGTTAGCTCGCCAATTTAACACTTGAATCAGTTTGCAAAAACCATACCCAGAATAAGATAAATATTTTATTGGTTAAATATCAATATGTTATATTATTTTTAATTTTTATTTTGGGACAATCAACAAAAAAATAGCTTATCTTGTTCCATTGATTGGAAAAAATAGTAGATTATATTGTTCAAATGGAACGATTTGTTCAATTTTTTGGTATGCCAATGACTTACAATAGACCAAAATTTATAAAATATTATAAAAATTAAAAAAAGAAAGGGAAGCCATCAGACTTAAATCACCAGGTTAAGTCCAATGGGCTTCAAGGGGGAGCGTACTATTTATTGTTATTATGTTTCCTATTATTGATTTTGAGCTTTATATATCCGACGTTGACTTCTAACTAATAAAAAGCCGAATAAAAAGACCAGCAATCCGGTTATGCTTGATATGCCATAGATTTTAAGCAGATTTTCCTGCGGAGGTAAAAGCAGCCAATACCAAGAAGATAAAGTATGTTTTGAGCCTTTTTCGCCATTACTCCCATCCCAATCAGCAAAAGAAATAGGGATAAATTGGCCTTCTGAAAAACCTATTTCGTTATTTGTGGGAGCACGTTTGCGTTTCATCATTACCTGCCATTGACCATCTTTCCATTCACCCGTGGCAGATACTTCGTTATAGGTCTGCATAATTTCCGGTCTTTGACTCGGTCCCTTACCCGTAAAAACAACGGTTTTGGGTGGTAATTGGGGCTCTACACTACCAGCATTCCAATACCACATGGTAGTATGATGTTTCTTGTCACCATGTCGGAATAAAGGTTTTTCTACAATGGGTGCGGTTGCATAAGCTTCAGCTTTAGGAAATTGAATCGCAATGGCATCCGAATACATGGGCAATTCTTCATCTTGTAAATCAGTAAAATAACTGTCTCCTGGTAAACTCTTGGTTCTATCATTAACGGTTATTAAGAAGGCAATTTCATTTTCATTATATAAAGCCTTGGCGGTTAGGCTGTTATTTAATGGTGTAAATAAACGATCTTCTTTAATAATATTAGGCACCAAGCGCAAAGCAATCGGTTTAGCGGATTGCCAAGCTTCATCACTGATATTATCTGGTAATGCACCATTAATTTTCTTCGCTTGAATGACCGTATCACCTATTTCTGGCTCTTGCTCTCGAAGTGAATAAACATAGTTAGCAATATGCCAACGGTCTTCTAAACTAACCGGATCTTCATTGCCCTCGCCTTCAGCACGATGTGCTGGCATGGGAGTACCCGGTATGCCAATGGATAGGCGGGTATATATATTTTTAATTATCTGCTCTCTGATTTGATTCGTATCTTGCCCGTTGGCCCGTTCCGTGGTGCGCCATGTCCATGGTTTATTTAAATCACGTGGCCATAAACGAAAGCCCCAGTCATCAGTCAGTTTTTTACCCGAGGTGATATTCCCTCGACCAGCTTCACCGTGACATTCTTTACATACCTTAAAGGCTTGTTTTCCTTTGGCTATGGAGTCAACTGTATACGGTATTTGACCAGTTAAAGGCTCAATAGCTGTGAACGATCGAAAGTTAGGCTTGGTATAGCGCCCATCATCATCAAAATCTTCGTCTTCAGCATCTTCCGGTGCAAAGGTTGCCGAAATGTCAAAACCCTTAATAACTGGGATTAAGGATTTAATTTGCTCATCCGTCATTAACTTTGCCCAACCCGGCATGGCAGTCCCCACTAATCCATATTTAATTGTATCAAATAGATCTGCATCTCTAACCGGCGTGGTTCCCGGTGAGGTTTTATATTTGTATAATCCCAATGAGAAATCCCTGGGTTTAGGGTATAAGTACTCCGCAGCATAGCCATCACCCATTCCCTTTTCACCATGACAAACTTCACAACGCAATTGATATAAGTCTTGTCCCTTCATATTTCGTCTATCATTAACAAGTTTATCCTTCATCCCGGTTACCACTTTTGAGACATCCTGTTCCCAAATTCGAGGAACTTGACCAACATAATCATAAATAAAGGTAATGACATTCCAAACATCTTCCTCAGTTAACATCTCATGCCAGACTGGCATGGCAGAGTTCCAGGGGGTACCCTCTTTCGGTAATCCTGGACCACCGGTTGTAATTCGCCAAAAAATAAAGGCTTCTTCCATCTGTGCAATCGTGCCAACATCTTGAAAGTTAATTGGTAAGGGATTAAAGCCATCGGCAAAAACACCTTCACCGAACATTAAATCACCATGACAGAAAAAGCAGTTTTTATAATAAACATCCTGTCCTTGAGAAACTGAATCTTGATAAGCTTCCCAGGCCTTGTTTTTATCACGGTTCATCATTTCAACCACTTGACTTCGGACCGGATTTTTCAGGGTTTTTAGATCATAATTTTTACCATAAACATTGACTTTTGAAGGCGGAGCCGGATGCACTTGACGCAATTCAACTGGAGAACTCCAATCAGGTTTAATACTGCTATAGACGGCATAGGCAATCAACACAGGAATTGCGAGTAACAAAAACCAGCGAATCGGCCAAGTTTTATCCAATTGTAAGGTGGCCTTAATCGGTTGTTTAAAGCGAGTCCAGACTTGATCATCAAAAGAAAAATAGAGCAAAACACCAATAACTACAATCACCATATATTGAACTAATAATGACATTGGCAATAGTGGAGGAATGGCATAAGCAAAGATTGCAAATGCTACTGCAATTATAATGAGCGCCATTAATAAGGGGGGAAATTTTTTCATATTATTATCCTAAATTAATTAGCTTATTGCTGTTCTGGCTTAGTAGGTCTTTCTACAACGGGTCCTGAAGCACCAGATTGTGTAAGGTTCGATTCCTGAGAATCCGTATCCATTACATCCGCAGCTTTTTGCTTTGCCAAAAAAGCAACTATCATTTCCAGCTCGTTCACCATCATAGTATCAACCAGATTAGCGGGCATAATGGGAGGGAACCCCGCTGCAATCACTGCGGCTGGATTTAAAATACTTTCTCGAATTTGAGCCGGGCTTAATCGCTCCCCTACATCACTTAATTTAGGTCCGACCGCTGCAGAACTATCCAAGATGGCATGACAAGCCGTACAGGTGTATTTCTTTAACGCTTGTTCCGCATTCGCAGCCGGCTTAGGAATATCAGCTTTAGCCGACTTAGGTTCTGTAGCGACAACACCAGTCGGTAACGCGACAGTCGCTTCTCCACCGTCTTTGGTCTGAATAAAGGCGATAATGGCATTCATTTCCACCTCAGATAAATCGGTCGGTGCCTTATTAATCACCGGCATGGGTGATTCATGTTCAGCGCCTTTTTTACCATATCCAGCCACCACATAAAGACTGGGGTCCACCATAGACTCGTATAAATAGGCCTGTAAATCCTTGGCACCGCCTTTATAATTCGCATCGGTGAGCCGTTCATCTATAGTCGCACTCATATCCATAGCGAGGATGTCCGGTGCCCGGCCCATATTATTATGGCAAACCGTACACCCGCCTTTACCCCTAAAAATCTCTTCCCCCATAGCGATGTAGCTATCCATGGTCAAGGCATTCAAGTCAATTTTCATTTCTTCCGGAGCCTGTCCTTCCACTTGAGGCAAAATATTAGCAACCAGAGTAAAAACCAAAACTAGGCTTAAACTAAAGCCCATTACTTTAACAATAATGGGAAGTCCGGTATTTTCATTTTTAAACTCAGTTGATGTCATAATGACTCCGGCGCAGTTTGAGGTTTGATTTGCTTAATATTACTAAGCGAAGCCACCCAAAAGATAAACAATATCACCAAAACAAACGATATGGTTGCAATGGTCATCATATTCCCTGCATAACCGATACTAGGGATAAAATTATCCACCGAATTATCTTTCATGACCCCATAAACATGCCAATGAGTTTTGATCGAGGAACGAACATACCCCATTAAGGCCATTAACCAGGTAAAAGCAATCGGTAAAGCGAACAAGGCATATTGGCTACGGGTAGAAACATTCCCCCATTTTGACGGCAAGACTTTAGCCCCTTTAAACATTAGAGTATCTATGGTAATTCCTGCCACAATCACGATAAGAGTGGACATAACCTGGGTCACACTAGAGCCAACTTTATAAACGGTATTGGTAAAATATCCATAATAAACACCGGCAAAAATGACATTGACGATTGCAACCACATAGATAGCTACCATTAAGGCATTACCAAAAGGAGCCCAAGAAACCGTTATCTCTTTATCGGAACGACGATACAATTGAAAAGATAAGAAGGTCACAATTAACATAAGGTTAACGGCTATATTCTTCGCCGGCATAATGCCTAAAGGACCTAGGAGCTTATGATGACTCCCGCCTAACGCGGCTATTTCATTGGCTGTTAGAATCAAGGTATGTGGCGTGACCCAAATCAGAAAACACACCACTAGCGTAAAGGCAATAAATTTAATTAACCATTTATAACGATGTGAGCCTTCTACTCGTGACATACCGGACCATAAATAATAATTGGCCGATAATAAAATGGTACCGATTAATACCGCCTGAACAATAAATAACCAAGCCAAGATCCCGCCCATAGCGGTAATCCCCATTTGCTGGGAATAAGCATACACCTCGGCCATTAACCAATAACCGGCAAATGGTAATGGCAGGAAGGCCAATACAGCAATAAAATTAGAGGTATACCCCATCCAATCATAATGGGCACGTTCGGTTTGAGTTCGGGCACTCAGAAATTTATAGGCAGCATAGGCTCCGACTACCGCTCCACCAAAGGCAATATTGGCCACAAAACGATGCAGATTAACCGGATTCCATAATGGTCCACGCATAATCTCCCAAATATTGCCCGTTACTGCACCCACTTCGTTAACTCCAGAAGGAGCCATCATAAAGGTCGCCCAAGCATTGGCAACGAATAGCAAAGAGGCCCCGACTACGTTTAATAACACGCCAAGGGTAAGGTGAACATATTTTCTATTGCCATAGCGTAGCGCGTACCAGCTATAGTAATAGATGTATAAGATACCACTTTCCATAAAGAACAATAACGCATAGACAAGTACCTGATTTCCAAACACCTCCATCATATAAGCCATAAAGGTGGGATATAAAAGGAACAAGGCAAAGGCTAAAAAACCACCAAATAAGGCAGTTAACGAATAAGCCGTCATACTGACCTTCATAAACTCATGAGCCATGTCATCATAACGTTCATCACCGGTCTTGACCCCAATCCACTCAATGACCGTCACAAATAACGGCACAGCTAAAACAAAAGCCGCTAAAAACAAATGCATTTGTGCTAAAAACCAAACGATTGAACGGCTACTGGTTTTTCCCACCTGCCGATAATCATCGGGTCCTAATTTAGGTGCCGGTTTTAATTGCTGAGCTTCTTCCACAGTTGCTTCAGCCTCTACCATTGAGTCAGCCGATAGTCCAACTTCCGGTAATATAAAGAATAAGATCAGTAGAATTCCCATTAATGGCAATGCCTTTTGGGCCATCTGATTGCACATATTTTTCTCGAATAAAGACATAGGTTTTACTCTGCTATCTCATGAATGAAGTATCAAAACGATTGGGTATTTTTGTATACCTACGCCACTTTTAATAACGATACAGTAGCTATTGCGCCGGACTCAGGTCAAAATTTAAAGGCAAACCTTGCATCGACATAATGGCCTGATCCATTACATAAAAAATGACTATTGCAATTGCAAAAGAAATAGCCCAATTTTTAATCGTGTCCATTTTTTTTCCTATTTAAATATGGATTCAATGATGACTTACCACGCCGTGATCATAAATAACCAGCCACCAGATAAAAACCAGAGAAGCCACTAAAGTGATTCGAAACAGCCATTTCCCCCATTCAGATTGTTCGTCATGGACATTCGTTTTTGGTGTATTTTCAGGTTCTGCATCATTCAATTTTATATACCTCAAGGCAAATTCAAACTATTGCTGATGATTATTATCTACAGTATTAAAGGGAATCCATCAGCAATTACTATACCAAAAAACAAAAATCATATTCCTTTATTCTTAAAAACAGCGGCATTGATAATGCCCTTTGTGGCTCTATGGATTTTAATCATTTTTCTCAGAGAAAGCACAATAAGTTAAATTCAAACCTTCAAATTGGTAAAAACTTGAACAAAGTATTCAATTGTTCCATCATTCATGAAACAAAACATTCCATCCACTCGAAGTATATTTATTGAACAAAATGTTCAATCCCTGTCCAATAGAGGTCTAATATATGATTTGTATGGTATCTTATCTTTGTGGCACAAAACCTGCTAACTTATTCTGTCATACCTATTTCTTAAAGAAACGCAGCCGTTTAAACGCAATATTCAGAAACAAATAATCGCTTATATTATATAGAAGGGAGTTATTCCATTGTCTTTAGTTAATCAAGAGCCTGTCGCTGAACAAAAATCTTTAGCTGAGCAAAAGCCTTTAGCCGAACAAGAACCTTTAGCTGAACAAGAGTCTTTAACTAAACAAGAGCCCTCAGCAAATGAAGAGCCCTTAACTGAACCAGAGCTTTTAGCTGGTAAAAAAGAAGTAATCGCAACTCTATTGAAATTATTAGAAAATGGTGATGAAGTTGATCGCTGTTATGCGATTAAGGCTTTGAGCGATTTAAATGCCCAACAAAGTATTCCAGCGTTAATCAATGCTTTAAAAGATGAAGATATCGATGTTTGTATTGATGCTGCCAAAGCACTTGGAGATTTGCAGGCTCAGCAAGCTATCACTCCTCTTCTTGAAGTACTCCAAAATGATCCCGATGGTGAAGTAAAAACGATTGTTACCCAAAGCCTAGGAAAAATAGGTGGACAGGAAGTTATCCAGGCCTTGATAAAAATTGCCCAAGATCGGCCTGAAGATATGGATTGGAGTGCTAATGATGACTGGGACGATTGGTGGGATATTCAAAAAGAGGCCATCATTGCCTTAGGCTATCTTGGTAATGAAGAAGCAATTCCGTTAATCATGGAAATGTTAAGGGATGAATATAGTCAAGATATTCAAATCGATTTACTTAAATCCTTAGCACGAATCGGTGGCAAGGCTGACAAAAAGTTGATCCGTTTATTAAACTTAGAAAATTTCGACAACACACTGACCAATGCAGATATCAATCTACGCCGTCGTATTGTGCAAGCCATGGGAATATCAGATTCAAATAAAACATTGAAGGCCTTAGGAATAGCCCTAACTGACAAATATTCGGATATACGAGCCGAAGCCATTAGCTCACTAGCGGAACGCAACGCCGAAACCTATCTAACGCCAATCATGTTAATGCTTCGTGATCCTGCAGCTGAGGTCAAAGAGGCTGCCTTAAAAGCAATTAATCGACTCGGAAAAAAGAACCTTGATCAAGAATCACTCGATCCTGAACAACTCGTTCAGCTACTTAAACAAAACGACCTAACCTTACAATTAACCACCATAAACACCATATCCAGTTTCAGTAAGCAAGGTCGATTTGTTGAATCTATCGAAGAGCTGTCCGAATCTAGCCAAGCCTTATTACGTGCTTGTCTGACCAATAAAAATATCAGTGTGGTTGGAACCAGCGCAATTATTTTAGGGCAGTTAAAGGATACGCACTCTTTGGCTTATATGATGCAGTTATTCAACAACCCTGAAAGCCTCCCCCTGGTGCGTCAAGAAGTGATCCGAGCCATTGGCTACTTTTACGAAACTGATGAAGCTGCTCGGGACTTAATTAATACCGCTCTTTATGACAAACAACAGGCAGTCCGACTTGCTGTAGCCGATAGCCTGTTAAAAGCATCAAACCGGATCGATACAGATTGCGATGATTTTCTACCACCCATGGCCGTATTACTTGCTACTATTAGAGGCAAAAAAATTCAGTTCGAAGAAAGTGACGGAGTTGACCCAAGCTCTCAAGACGAACTAGAAACCATTGAATCAATAAAACAACAGTTTGCAGATAAGAATATACCAGACAACACAACGCTTACTGCCGAAAATAATGACGAACCTGTTCGCGAATCTCTGTCCACCCTCGAAACCATCGCGATGGATAATGTGGAAAGTGCCCTCACCTCCCAGGTCAATACTGACAATAAAGAAGCAAAAAATGACAATCCTCATCCAAGTACTTTGATTGACCCAAACGATGAAGAATTAGCTCCATTTATTGAAGTCGTTAAGCAAAATAAAAAAGTCGCTCAAAAAATCCGTACCAAAAAAGTAAATATCGATGATGATGCTCGATATATTAGTGCACGTTTGTCAGCCCAAAATAAAAATACCAAATATAATCAAGAGATATTAGAAATTCTCAATTTATCTTTAAATGACAACGATGCCAAACTACGTTGTGAATCAGCCAAGGCAATCGCTGCTATAAGTCGTCGCAATCCAGATATTGAGGCAACCAGCAATAGCTTTGGTAAATTAATTACACTGATGGATAGCGATGATGAAGAAATGCGTTTAGCCTGCATCCATGCTTTGGCTAATAGTCATAATCGTGCCGCCCTGCTCCATCTCATCGAACAACTGGAAAATCCTAACTATATAGTGATTATCCATAGTCTCAATGCAATCAAACAAATCATTGATGAACATCGCGCCCTTTCTGCTCAACAACGTGAGTTTTTTATGGACAATAATGAGATAGAGGATGAAGATGTCATCAAGCATATAAAGCCCTTACTCACACATGAACAATATAATGTACGAATGGCGGTAGTCGAAACGCTGATTAGTTTAAATACTGAAGATATGCTCCCTGTATATGTCGAAGTGGCCTTAAGTGGACAGGCGCAATTAGCTGGAAAAATAGCCAAGCTATTAAAAACATATGCTCCACAGCAAGCCATAAATACTTTATTGGAAAAATTAAAGAATGCCCCAAATAGCGGCTTACGCCGTTATATGATGGAAATGCTCGTGATCTTGTGCCAGGATAATTCAACCTAAAAAACGCAGTTGCCATCTACTGCGTTTTTTAGGTTCAATACCTGCATAGCTTATTTAATAATAAATAAAATTTTAAAACCGATCGAAACGTGAGGAAAACCCAACATGAAAAAAACATTAACGACCTTGGCAATCGCCTGTGCCACTACAGCTGTAATTTCTATGCCGACTTATGCGGCAAAATATAAAGAAATTACGGTTTCAAACGGCGGAACCATCACCGGCAGCGTCAAATTTACGGGTAAAGATGCTGCACCAGTTGTTTATAAAGTTGCCAAAGATGTTGATACCTGCGGTGCCGAAAATCGTCAAATCGACTATGTGAAAGTTAATAACGGTATGTTAACCGATGTGGTGGTCTACTTAGACAAAGTTAAAGCAGGGAAAAAATTTACGCCAATGGAAGCTAATGTGGATCAAAAAGGTTGTACCTTCGATCCTTTCATCCAAGTTATGACCAATAACAATACCTTCGTGGCCAAAAACTCAGATCCTGTCCTGCATAATATCCACACCTACGAAATCATGGGCCGGGCTAAGAAAACCGTGATGAATGTCAGCCAACCCAAACAAAATGCCGTGACTAAAAAGAAAGTGAAATTAAAACGTGGCGCTGGCATGAAAATCGAGTGCGATGCGCATGACTTTATGCACGGTTTCGTCTTTGTTGCAAAAAATCCATACTATGCGATAGTCGGCACTGACGGTAAATTTACAATAAGTGATATTCCTGCTGGTAAATATAAAGTTAAAGCCTGGCATGGTACTTTAGGTGAGAAGAAAGGTAATGCAACCGTTGCAGCAGGTGGCACAACTACGGTTGATTTTACCTTTAAAGGGAAATAAAGGCGTCAAGAGCGTCAAGAGCGTCAAGAGCGTCAAGAGCGTCAAGAGCGTCAAGAGCGTCAAGAGCGTCAAGAGCGTCAAGAGCGTCAAGAGCGTCAAGAGCGTCAAGAGCGTCAAGAGCGTCAAGAAAAAGTTTGCCGATTATGGTCTTTTCTTGTCAAATTTTTTTTAAAATTTTGACGGTTTTTTCGCTCTTAACGATTTTGACTGGGTTTACGAACTTGACGGTTTTAACAGTTGTATAACGAGGTTAATTATGAAAACACCCAGTTATTTTAAAAAGATATCCGGATTTGATTATTTTGTCTTGGCCGGCGGGTTGATGAATATATTGGTGATTGGGTATTTAGTAGGTTACTGGATTCTTTATGGCTAATTAGCACCAATTCTAATCTCTATATTTTCTTTCACAAATTATCAAAAAATTTTTCTTATGCAAACATTGAGCACAGCAGCACCCTTAGATGATATTCAAAGTGAATTTGATCCCGCTTATCGTTCGGTATTATTAGCCGTGGATTCATCGGATCATTCAAATCGTGCTACCGAAGATGCGATTGAAATTGCAAATCTGTATTCAGCCACGGTTACTGCGTCACATGTGTATGCGGCGCAAATGCATGATTTGAGATTTCGGCAGATGGAAGGTGGTTTGCCGGAACAGTTTCGCGAAGAAGATGAATTGGAACGTCAGCGTGATATCCATGACTCTTTAATTACCAAGGGTTTATCAATTATCACGGATTCTTATCTGATTCAAACTCAGGAGACCTGTAAAAAACACCAATTAAAGTTCAGAGACCGTTCCTTAGAGGGAAAAAATTATAAAATGTTGGCCGATGAAGCGAATAATGGACAATATGATTTATTAGTGATGGGGGCTTTAGGTTTAGGCGCTTTGCCGAGTAGTACTATCGGCACGGTTTGTGAGCGAGTCACGCGTCGTTGCCAAGTGGATACATTAATTATTAAAAATCCGACTGAATCGATTAAATCAGGCCCGATAGTCGTTGCTATTGATGGTTCCAAGCAATCTTATGCAGGTTTAATAACGGCATTTGAATTAGCCACACAATGGTCGGTCGATTTACATGTGGTTTCAGCCTTTGATCCTTATTACCATTACGTGGCCTTTAATCGGATTGCCAATGTATTGACTGAAGAAGCCGGAAAAGTATTCCGTTTTAAGGAACAAGAACAATTACATGAAGAAATTATCGATGATGGCTTGGCTAAAATTTATCAAGGACATCTCGAAGTGGCAGAAAAAATAGCTGATGATCAAGGTATTAAAATCGAAAGTCATTTACTCACCGGTAAACCACATCATGCCATCGAAAAATATTTAGAAAAAATACGTCCCAGTTTATTGATTATGGGCAAAATTGGGATTCATGCCGATGACGAATTGGATATCGGCGGCAATACAGAAAATTTATTACGTAATGCCCGATGTGCCCTACTCCTGACCACTCGTCAGCATACACCACAAATCGAGATGATAGCCGAGGCTACCACTTCCTGGTCGACACAGGCTGAAGAGCAATTACAAAAAATCCCCCCCTTTGTACAAAATATGGCCCGCGCCGCCATTCTACGTTATGCTCAGGAACAAGGCCATACAGTGATTACCGCCAGTATCGTGGAACAGGCGACAAAAAGCCTCTGTCCAGTCGGTATGGGAGGCTATCCCAGCGATGGAAATGAACAATCCCAAACACCTCTCAAAACGATTAAAGCCATTAAAGGTCAAGCCTTTAATATGCGCTGGTCAACTGAAGCCGAAGAACTTTTAAACACGGTCAACGACGCGACTTTACGGCATAATACTAAAATGCGGGCCGAGAAAAAGGCTTTGCACGACCAAGCTGCAAAAGTTGAAAAAGAACATATACTACCATTTGTAGTCAATCCCCAACTCAAACAGCGATCACAAAATTCCAGCGTCAATTCCGTCCATACCAAAGCCAAAGCCAAAGCTGAAGGAAAAAATATATCCAAATGTCCATTTGCCAAAATGGGAGTTTCTGGAAGTGGCATGGCAGAAGCAATGCAGAATATTTCAGATAATAAGCTCACTTGGACTCAAAAAGCCCTAGACCGATTGGCTCATATTCCCCAAGGCACCAGTCGCGATATGACTCGTAAGGCAACTGAAGCAATCGCTTCACAACAAGACTTAAACGGAATTGATCTTGACTTCCTGGAGCAAATTTTAGGCATTTTTAGTTCCGCTTCCCAAGCGGTGGAAAAAACACTTAGCTGGGATGAGGAAGCCGAAAAGGCTATTAGTAAAGCACCAGCAATGGTACAAGGCATGTTGATTAAAGAAATTGAAGCTTATGTTAAGCGAGAAAACTTGGGTCGCGTTGAATTACCAATCGTAGAACAAATTAAAAGTACATGGAATCAAGGTGAGCAATTTCATTTAGATCCAGATGACTCACGTAACATTTAAAAAATAGTGCCAATAGGACAGGAGCCAATCATTACCATGCCGTTTAACGACCTATATTTACTCGCGATTAATATTACCAAACGGTGTAATTTGGCCTGTGAACATTGTTATTTGGACGCTGACACTTTGCAAAACGGTGGCAGCGATGAACTCAGCACAGATGAAGTTAAAGGTGTATTACAGCAAGTTGCCAGCCGTGGAAAACAAACCATGGTGGTGTTAACCGGAGGTGAACCCCTCACCCGGACGGATCTAGAAACAATTATTCAATATGGCACAGAACTGGGTCTAACCATTGTGGTCGGAACCAATGGATTATTACTGACCCAAAGCAGGGTGAAACGACTTAAAGAAGCTGGTGCTTTAGGTATTGGGATCAGTATTGATTCGCTACAAAACAATTATCATGATCGGTTTCGCGGTGTTAAGGGAAGTCTAGATAAAACCTTAAAAGGATTAGAACATTGTCGCGAACAAGAACTCTCTTTTCAAATTCACTTTACCGTTACCGCAAAAAACAAATATGAGTTAGGTGATATATTTCAATTCGCACAAGACAAAGGTGCGCGGGTAGTGAATATTTTCTTTTTGATTTGTACCGGTCGTGCTGAATCAAATAGTGATCTTAGCCCGCTTGAATATGAACAAGTCATAAAAGAAATTTTAATCGCACAGCAAGACTATCCAGACATGATTATTCGTCCTCGTTGTGCTCCCCATTACAAACGCATTGCTTATGAAATGTCTCCGGATTCCCCGATCAATCGAATTAGTGGTATGGATGGTGATGGTTGTATCGCTGGAAGTCATTATTGCCGAATAGCACCAAATGGTGATGTTACACCTTGTCCTTATATTGAACAAGCCTGTGGCAATATTCGACGGAAAGATTTTTTGTCGATTTGGGACAATAGCACTGCCTTAAACGCTCTCCGTCAACCTCAATTAAAAGGAGCTTGCGGTGAGTGCGAGTTTCAAGAATTATGTGGTGGTTGTCGGGCACGCCCAGTGAGCATGGGTGGCGATTTATTGGATGCTGATCCTTTTTGCACTTATGTACCGGAAGGCGGCCCTGTGATTCAAGCTTACCAAGCACCCGAAATAGAAATGGCCTGGTCCGAAGACGCTCAACAACGCTTATCTCGGATCCCGGGATTTATCCAAGCCATGGTAAAAAAGCGTGCTGAAGCCTATGTTCAAGAATTAGGGGAAAATCAAGTCACAAGCCTGCATATGAAAGAATTAATGGCAAAACGATTTGGTAAAAATGCCCCATCTCCTCCCGTTTTTATTAAAAATAGCATTTTCAAAGGTGATGTGTTGAAAAATATACGAGACAAACATCATGACTAAACGTCAAGTTGAGACTGATGTTTTAATCATTGGTGGGGGGATCTCCGGTTTAGCGACAGCCTGGTGGTTAAGTCAATATGGAATTCAAGTCCGACTGTGGGAAAAACAACCCCAAGTAGGCGGTAAAATTCAAACCCATTCTAATAATGGTTTTACCACTGAACAAGCCGCATCTATGATTATGAATTTCCGCCCAGAAGTGGATTTATTTTTAAAACATAGTGGCCTGGAAAAGTTTAAAGCTACTCGTTTGTTAGATTCTGAAAGCAAACGATATTTATTACATCAAGGCCAATTACAGGCCCTGCCGATGACCATTGGAAAAATGTTTGCCTCGCCATTATGGTCTCTTAAAGGTAAATTGCGTTTATTACTAGAACCGTTTATTGCCACCAGCTGTAATAGAAATGAAACGGTCAGTGAGTTCATTCAACGCCGGCTCGGTAAGGAATTTTTGGAAAAAGCCATGGAGCCTTTTATCGCTGGTACCTTAGCTTCCGACCCAGACTTGGCCAATGCTAATTATGTATTACCGCGACTTACCTCCTTGGAAAAAAAATATGGCAGCCTTACCGCTGGTATTATTGCACATAAAATTTTGGGAAAACGTACCGCTCGAATCACAGAAAATTTCTCTTTTAATGGTGGCATGTCTACCTTATGTCAGCATTTAGCTGATAAAATCGAACTCGGTATTGAAACCGATGTGAGTGTCAGCAATATAAATTCACGAGGAAAAAATATTTGGGAAGTACAAGCCTCTAGCAGCAATGGCGACTTAAGCTGTCGATGCCGACATATTGTGATGTCCACTCCAGCTAATATCGCTGCCAGTATAACCCAACAAAACATCCCTGAGTTAGCTAGTAATTTAGCAGCCATTGAATATGCTCCCTTGGCTGTCGTACATTTAGGCCTACAAGAAAAGGCCATCCAGCATCCTTTAGATAGTGCCGGATTTTTGGTTCCTCGCCAAGAAAAAATAGCTATCAATGGCAATTTATGGATGAGTTCCTTATTTTTACACCGAGCACCCCAAGGCCAAGTATTGCTTTCTTCTTATATTGGTGGCTCACGCGATCCACAAGCGATTCACTTATCAGAAAAAGAGAGTATTAGTCGAGTGATGCAGGCTTTACGCCCTATTCTTAAGATAAAACATGGCAATATGTCAGAGCCCGTAATGACAAAAGTGGATAAACACTATCTAGGTTTGCCTATATACCATGGCCAATACCATAAACTTCGCGCCAATATTTCACGACAATTAGCAGCTCATCCCGGCCTACATATACAAGCCAATTATATAGATGGAGTCTCGGTACGGGATCGTATTAGTGCGGCTCGTCATCAGGCATTGCAAATTGCACAATCCATGCAGCATGGCAAAAGCAGCAAAGTGTATTCTTTGCCTAGTTATCTTCCCACTTCACTTTCCTCTTTTTCATAATATGGCGATGAATAAAGGAAGCTCACTCTTGAATAAACAGCCATTAACAGAAGATATAACCCCTGCCTTTAAACCCATTCGGCTAGTGATTTTCGTATTATTGATTATTGTTGCTTTATCACAATTTGTGCAATGGTATAGTATTAACGTGTCTTTACCACGTTATTGTGAAAATCCTAATCAAACCTTAGAATATTTAAAAAAAATAATTAGTCAAACAACACCTGCTGGCCAAGAATCAAGAAAACCCTATCTTATAGCAGCCAAACTGGTCTATTTAATACCTCAGCAAAATAATGAACCCCTGGACATTTATTTAAATCGTGTCCATCAACATATATTCCGCGCATGTCACCAATAAAACAAAAACGATCATTTCTGGATATGACCGCCATGTTTTTGCGGCAGTTTTTATTTATTTTTCTACCCGTTCTAAGTGTTTTAATTATGGGGCTGGTTTTACATTATATGATTTATGTAAAAGCAGAAAAACAAACCCTAGAACGCAATGATATGCTCAATATTAAACTAGCGAAAATCTCTTTGACCAATGTTTTGGACGAAGTGACTTCTGATTTAATGTATTTAAAAGAGCACAATGAATATCGCAATGCTTTCACCTACTCCAAATTAGCCAATAATATTTTACAACAAGATTTTGTTAACTTTGCCAATAATCGCAAGGTTTATGCTCAAATTCGTTTTATTAATACAGAAGGCGAAGAAATTGTTCGAATTAATTACGATGCCCAGGGCTCTCGAATTATTTCCGAGAATCAATTGCAACGCAAAAATAAGCGCTATTATGTGACTAAAATACTTTCATTGGAAAAAAACGAAATTTATTGGTCGCCTTTTGATTTAAATATTGAAAATGGCAAGGTTGAAATTCCTTATCGACCCACCTTACGTATTGGTACTCCCGTCTTTAATCGCCAAGGAAAAAAAACCGGCGCATTGATCCTCAATTTTGATGGCAAAAAAATCCTCAACGAGTTTGCCCGCGCCACCGCCAATATTTCTAACCATGTGATGCTATTAAATGATAATGGCTATTGGTTGAGTAATATGGGCAATAAAAATGAGTGGGGGTTTATGTTTGGCAATTTTGATACCTTTGCCTTACAACATCCCGATGAATGGAAGGCAATACTATCTAGTTCAGAAACTACTCAAAGCTATATTAATGAGAATTTAATTACCTTTGCCACTTTATATGTACAACCCGTTCGAAAACAATTAATGGAAAATGTAAATAGTTATGAACAAAGCAATTTGTCTTGGAAAATTGTTGCCTTTGCCTCACCAGATATGATTAAGACCTCCACCACTAATTTTGTTAAACGCAATTATTTACTCTATGCCTTTATCTTCTTATTGGTATTTGTTGGTTCTTTATTATTAGCTCGCTTACAATTAATTAACCGCTGCCACGAGGCGCAACGTTACTATGAACACGGCTTTCGACAGATTCTTGAAAGTGTCGAATTGATTGCAGTTTCCTTAGATAAAAACGCCAATATTGTTTTCTGCAACCATTATTTTCAAAATTTGGTAGGAGCGCCAGAAGACAAAATTCTTGAGCAAAACTGGTTTAATACCTTTGTTGATAAAAAAGATCAGGAGAGCCGTTTCCAGGAATTTCAGGAACGATTTAAACAAGAAAAAAACATTAGCCAGGGTGAAAGTGAGATTGTCACCTTTGATGGTAGTCGCCATCTTATTAGTTGGCGTTGTACATTTTCCTACAATAGTGAGAATCAGGCCGAGACTATTACCTTTATTGGTACGGATATTACCGAACAACGCAAAACCGAAGCTGAACTTCTCAAAGCCAGCAGCGCCGTAGAACAATCTCCAAATACAGTGATGATCACCAATACGCTGGGCCAGATCGTTTATGTTAATCCAAAATTTACTGAGTTAACCGGTTATCAAAAAGAAGAAGTTATTGGCAAGACTCCCCAAATTTTACATTCCGGTGAAACCTCTAAAGAAGAGTACTCCAAACTCTGGTCGGTAATTTCCGTCGGAAAAGAGTGGTGTGGTGAATTTCACAATAAAAAGAAAAATGGCGAATTGTATTGGGAGTCAGCCAGAATTTCCGCAATAAAAAACAATGAGGGAGATATTACGCACTATCTGGCCGTTAAAGAAGATATTAGTGAGAAAAAACGACTTGAAGACGAAGTTGAAAAACGTAATGAAGAAATTGCCCGTAATAAATTACTGGCTGAAGTGGGTAAAATGGCCAATATGATTTCCCATGATCTACGCAATCCTCTCTCCTCCATAAAAATGGGTCTGCAAATCTTACAGCCTCGTGCCGAGGCTTGTTTAGAAGAGGAAGATGTTGAACTCACTCATATCGGTTTAGAACAAGTTCATTATATGGAATCCATATTAAGTGATTTATTGAGTTTTTCTCGTCCCGATCAATTACGACCGGAATGGTTGTCTATTGAAAAATTACTGGATATGTCGGTTAGTACCGTGCAAAAACAATTGGACGAATATAATATAATTTTAGATAATCAATATCAGCCAGGTTTACCAACTATATATGCCGACAAAACAAAATTACGACAAGTTTTTTCTAATTTAATCTTAAATTCAGCTCAGGCCACCGATTCAAATGTTAATGGCGCCAACAATATCCAAATTTTAACCGAGCTAAAAATCAGTGACCAAGGCCCAATGATCAAAGTTAAAATTATCGATAATGGACCAGGAATTTCCGCTGACATAGCAGCAACCTTATTTGAACCCTTTGTTACTACCAAGGCAAAAGGAACAGGTTTAGGTTTGGCCATTGTGAAACGCATAGTCGAACAACATTATGGTAGTATAAACATAAAATCAGAAACTCAAAAAGGCACGATAGCCACGATTGAGTTACCCATTTCATCGTCAGCCTAAGCGTTAAGGTGATACAAAATGAGCAAAATTCTAATAATTGATGATGATATTGCCAGCTGCAGAATGCTACAAATGCATTTCAATAGCCAAGGTCACGAAATACAGTTGGCACATTCCGTTGAGGACGGTCTAAATCTATCCAATTCTCCTGCACCAGAAGTAATTATTTTAGATATTCGAATGCCCGGTCGCAGTGGCTTAGAAGCTTTGCCTGATATTAAGCAATATTTTGGCGATGCCCGTATTATTATGATCACCGCTTATCACGATATGAGTTCCACTATTGAAGCAATGCGTGATGGCGCTGATGACTACATCCATAAACCCATCGATTTAGTGGAATTAGATAATGCCATCACGAAAGCACTAATGAGCCATTATGCATGCGATGATATTGAAATGGAGTCCCAACCGTTCAATAACTCCGAACTCAATACCATGGTCGGCAGCAGCTCGGCAATGCGTGAAATATTTAAAGCCATTGGCCGTTTATCACAAACATCGGCAACTGTTTTAATTACCGGCGAAAGTGGTACCGGAAAAGAATTGGTCGCACGCGCCATTCACCTTTCCAGCCCACGAGCTGATAATGCCTTTGTAGCAATTAATTGTGCAGCAATTGTCGAAACGCTCTTAGAGTCTGAAATGTTTGGGCACGAAAAAGGCGCCTTTACCGGAGCAGTAGCAAAACAATTGGGTAAATTCGCTCTAGCTAATGAAGGCACAATTTTTTTAGATGAAGTCGCCGAACTCTCGCCTTCTATGCAGGCTAAATTATTAAGAGTATTACAAGAAAAAGAATTTATGCCAGTGGGTAGTAAAAATTTACAAACCTCCAATGCTCGTATTATAGCCGCAAGTAATGTCGACTTTGCACAACGGGTAAAAGACGAAAAGTTTCGAGAAGATCTTTATTATCGTTTGCAGGTTGTGAATATTCATATTCCTCCCTTACGTGAACGCCGCGAAGATATTTTTGATCTTACTCAGGCTCTTTTATCACGAGCCAACAAAGAAATGAATAAAAGTGTTAATCGGGTGGCTATGGATGTGATGCAATATTTACACGATTATGACTGGCCCGGTAATATTCGAGAATTGGAAAATGTTTTGATCAAATGCGTGGCCATGAGTCCTAGAGATATTATTACCACCGATTTATTGCCCGATAAAATTCTCCATCAAACCCAGCTAGAAAAAGTACCTAAGCTCAAAACCGATGAATCACTAATCAAAATGAGTTTGCAAGATATAGAACGAGAACATATTGCCCGAATCTTAGAGGCAACTAATCACCATAAGGGCAAGGCCTGTGATATACTGGGGATCTCCAGACCTCGTCTACGGCGTTTAATTAAGCAATATGGTTTGAGCGATGTTCATGATGCCGAGCACGATGAGCATGAGTGATGGAGCAAACATTATTCACTTAAGCCAAAACCTATTTTGATATCCAGTTTGCCAGTTGCCGTTCAAATTTGTTCGCCGGCATAGGTTTGCCCAGTAAATACCCCTGTAGTTCATTACAGCCTTCATTACGAAGAAATTCCTGCTGTTCAAATTCTTCAACTCCTTCGGCAGTAATTTCCAAACCATGAGCATGTCCCATTGCAATAACAGCCCTAACAATAGCTTCATCCCGTTGATTTCGGCCAATGTCACGGACAAAACTCTGATCAATTTTTAAACGATCAACGGGTAAATCCCTTAGGTAAGATAACGATGAGTAGCCGGTACCAAAATCATCAATTGAAATACTGATTCCCCGCTCCCGGAGGCGCCTCAAACATTGGGTTTCTGCTGCATGCAAAACAACGCCTTCAGTGACTTCCAATTCCAGTTTGTCTCCTGGTAACCCCGTGCTTTCAAGAATATCCATAACCTGTTTAACAAAATCAGTTTGCTGAATTTGTCTAACAGAAATATTAACAGCTATACGGAAACTATTAAAATTCATTTTCATCCACCGGGCAGTTTGCTTACAGGCTTCTTCCATGACCCAAGCCCCGAGTTCATTGATGACACTAGACTCCTCAGCAATGGGAATAAACAATCCTGGTGACATTTCTCCCATATCAGGGGAATGCCATCGAACTAAGGCTTCTGCTCCGATCAACTCATTATTTAAGGCATCAAATTGAGGCTGAAAATGTAATTGTAATTCATTATTTTTAATAGCCTTACGTATTCCTGTCTCTACTAATATTCTTTTTCGAGCCGATTCGGTTAGTTCTGAAGTATAAAAATTTAAACATCCTCCACCACTTTTCTTGGCCCGATACATTGCTGAATCTGCATTTCTAAGTAAAGTATCCGCATCATTACCATTATTTGGAAAAATACTGATCCCCATACTTATGGAAATATAAATCTCATTACCATCAACTATAAAAGGCTTTTTAAATGACTGGGTAATTTTTTGAGTAATATTATTGATTTCACTTAAACATTTATAGTTTTCAATTAATAGAGTAAATTCATCACCACCAAATCGAGCCAGAGTGTCAGATTCTCTTAAAATACCGTTTAAACGTTTAGCAACCCCAATCAAAAATTCATCACCAGTCTTATGTCCCATGCTATCATTGATATGTTTAAAATTATCAAAATCTAAAAATATCACTGCTAATAGGGTATTGTCTCGGCTTGCACGCGCAATACCATGCCCTAACCGTTCGCTAAACAAGGTTCGATTAGCCAGGTTTGTTAAAGGGTCATGATAAGCCATCCAAGTCAAACGTTGCTCTGATTTTTTAATCGCGCTAATATCAGAAAATACGCTAACATAACTTAAGGTTTGCCCACTATCATTTTTTACCGCACTTATGGTGAGCCATTGAGGAAAAGAACTCCCATTTTTTCGCTGGTTCCATAATTCTCCACGCCAAAACCCTCGATTATTAATCTCCTGCCACATATCCTGATAAAATTTTTCGGATTGTTTTTTTGAATGAATAAAGCTGAGTTTTTTTCCAATAGCCTCCCCAGCAGAATATCCGGTAATATGCTCAAATGCTGGATTTACCGATATAATGTTAGTATCTACGTCAGTAATAATAATCCCGTCCTGAGTATTCTCAAATACGGATGCTGCTAATTGCCCCTTCTCTTCAGCAAGCTTTTGAGGGGTAATATTAACCAAAGTACCAATATAACCGAGATACTCTCCGTCGGAATCAAATTCCGGTACTGCTGAACACACAACCCAAACTGTTTTACCATTGGGATGCACAAACCGATATTCCTGATTAAAATTTAGACGTTTAGTCACTGCATTATTCCAACGGTTAAAAACTTTTTCCTTATCTTCAGGGTGTAATGTTTCAGTCCATCCACTATTTAGGCAAACTCCTTGCTCTAATCCGACACAAGATGCTGTTTCATTATTAACATATACCGCTTCTCCCGCCTTGTTATTTCGAAAAATACCCGTTGGCGATAAATCACATAGAGTACGAAAGCGATTTTGACTATTTTCTAAAGCCTGTTCCATTTTTTTTCTTTTGGTAATATTTCTAGCCGAAACGACAATTCCTGTCACATCTCCCTTTAAATTACTATAAGGTTCATAGGTAACATCCAAATACAATGTTTCTTGATTTATGTCCAACATACATAATTCGAAATGAATCGCTTCTCCTGATAAAGCCTTATCAAATTTTGGCCGAACTAATTGCTTAAAATTTTTTTTGCCAATGACTTCGGGAACAGTTAATCCAGTAATATCACCCAAATTATTACCAAAAGTTTTTATATAAGAGGGGTTTGCAATAACATAACGATACTTACAATCTATCATTGCTAGCATATCTTGGCTGGTAGACACCATTAAACGATATTGACCGAGACGTTCATCAGGTTTTATTCTGCCAATAACTTTATTATTGACAACCGTTCGTAAATTTTTTTTCCGCCGACTATTATCGTGATTTGATAAAGAATCACGATAAACATTTCCCGAATTCTCAACTTGTGCAGTTAATGCCTTGACCAGTAGACTCAAATTCCCTAAATGTTGCGTAAATGCTGATAATTCCTCTTCATTAGGTAGATGAAGAGAGGCTAACCACTCATTCACCATTACAGCCATAGATAATTGATGACTATCCAATTGCTTCAAATTAAATTCAGTGGTGGTTGAAGCGATCGATTGCAATATATGGGTAATGACAATTGAAGCATGTTCAAATTTATTGGGATCACGAATTAATTCAATCTCTTGAGCAATTACCTCAATCTGTCTTTGTAAACGATTACAATAGGCAATGGGTAATTGCCATTTACTATTATTTTTATTTATCGACTCGCCCCACTCTAGATCTTTATTAGAATGGCTATTTTTATCATTTAGCATAATTTTGCCCAGCATTAAAAATTTCATATATTTAATTACTGAGCAATTCTAAGACCAAAATAGTATGCTAATTATATATATTTCATATGTATTTGTTTTTATTTACTTTATAATTTAGAGCAGCATATTTTGATAAAAATTTTATTAATACTGATAGTTTAAAAACGCAGAATGCAAATTAAGATTCTTATATTGCAAATTACCTAGAACGCCAGATTTTAACCAAATTAGTTAGATTTATTGGAGGCTGTTTTTTTAATAACATTTTATTTTGCCATCAAGGTGCTAAAATTTATATAAATTGACTAATTTAAAATGGATAAATACTATGGCGAAAAAAGACATAGATTTATTACGTGAACTCCTATCGAATCTCGATATAAAGACCCTCAGGCTTATTTCTGAAGTATTAAAGCCGCAAGCAAAAAATGTAGCCGACGAGTTTTATCGAATCATGTTATCACACCCTGAATGTTCTCAATTTTTGACTAATGAGAAAGTTGAAAATCATTTAAAACAAGCGATGACCGATTGGTTGATAAGTTTGGTTAATTCTCTAAGCAGGGATGAAATTGAAAGCTTTATTCATCGACAAATTGAAATAGGTAACAAACATGCCCGAATCAATATTCCCCTAATTGCAATCAGTATTGGAACCTCGGTACTAAAACAATCTTTATTTAGAATAATTTTAGATTCTAGTATTCCAAGAAATTTATTGGCTGATACGGTTATTTTATTGGATAAATTGATTGATCATAGCATTTCGGTAATGAATCGTACTTATTTTACCAATTTGCTCTCTGATGCCCAAGACCAACAAGCACTAAGACTACAATCCTTAGGTATGGATATGGCACTTCAAACCGAAGCATTACGCTCTTCACTGTTTGACTGGCATCGGCAAATTCTTGGTTTGCTAATGGATACTAATATTGATCTCACTCAAATTCCCTCAGTGAAACGGACCAACTTTGGGCTTTGGGTCCAGCATAAAGGTGACTTGCTTTTTAGTGGCTCAGAAGAACTAATAAAACTTAAGCTGACTATGCAACTTATAGATGAAACATTTAACAAGGCTTTAGATATTCGCTCAGACGGCCTATCCGATTGCTTACGTGAGCATTTAAAAGAGATTGATGAACTAGTCACATCGTCAACTACCATTCTTGGCTCTATTACGGAACAAACATTAGCATTAGAAGGAGGGAGAGATCCATTAACAAAACTATTTAATCGGCGGTTTCTACGTACTATTTTACAAAGGGAAGTTAAAATTTCAATGGAAACTCAGGATAGATTTGCGATTTTAATGATAGACGTCGACCACTTTAAAAAAGTCAACGATAATTATGGACATGACGCAGGTGATTCAATCCTGCGCCAAATTGCAGAAATATTGATCACAACGGTCAGAGCGGGAGATTTTGTATTTCGTTATGGAGGAGAAGAATTTTTAGCGGTCTTAAATTCGATCAGTGAACATCATGCCTCCATGGTTGCCGAAAAAATTCGACAAAATATTACTTCCCGCCAATTTGAAATAAATGGCAACAAGATAATCGCGGTGACAACAAGTATTGGAGTGGCTATCCATGATGGTCACCCTGACTTTAATCACGTTTTAAAACAAAGTGATAGCGCACTCTATGAGGCTAAACAGACTGGAAGAAACCGGGTTATTTTTTATACCCATTAATAACGGCTTACTACCCATCCAAACTATTTTTTCCGTATTAAACTCTCGTAAACAATACCGATCCATACCTCAGAAGACAAAAAGCCTTTAGTCCAGGGCTGCCATTTTTCAGATAATCCTTTTTTTATAATGGTCGGTAATTTAAGTCCTTCGTCAATCATAGCTTGGACCTCCCCCGCTGTGCCTACCAACATATCATGAAAGGCTTGTAAGTCTGCTTTTTTGGCTAAAGGTCCATGGCCTGGAATAATTTGTGTCTTGTCATCAATTTGTTTTAAAATTATTTGTGTATTGGCTGCCATTGTTAAGACATTACCGCCGTGATCAACATCCACAAAGGGAAAGAAACCATTAAAAAATAGATCACCGGTATGAACAATATTGGCCTTTTTAAAGAAAACCACCGAATCCCCATCCGTATGACCACCGGGATAATGCAGAATATTTAATTGTTCACCATTAAAATAGAGGGTCATCCTTTGATTATAGGTAATACTCGGTAAAGCACTTTCCGGATAAGGTTCAGACACCATATTAAATAACTTAATGGATTGTTTTTCCGATAATAACTTACGTACATTATCATGTGCCACAATCTGGGCATGTGTCCCTAAGGTTAAATTCCCCTGTGTATGATCTGCGTGCCAATGGGTATTAATAATATAGGTTAGCTGATCCATACCACCAAATTCTGCCACTTGTTTTTTCAGTGCCTCCGACATCACCTTGTAATCATCATCAATCAAAAGTATCCCTTGCTCACCTTTTAATAAGGCAATATTTCCACCCTTGCCTTGTAACATATAAATTTGTTTAGAAAGTTGAGTACTTTTAAACGAAGGCGATTTGGTATGATGATTTTCTGCCCAAGCAGAAACCGAAAAAATGAGTATTAAAGTCAAGACCGAGATAAATGGTGATTGTTTAAATAACATTTCATTTTCCTTTGAGTGTACTATTTATCAATATTTAGTCTTTATAATAGCCGCTAATAAACTATTTTTATAGTGAGAAAGTTAAACACCCTATACCTCTTCCTTAGGGATACTGCAATTACCTCATCAACCAAAATCAAAATTAGCAATAATCCAATGAATTTTCACCTATTACTTGATATTTTACTATATAGCGATATATTAATACTTGTGTTTTTAATGAAAAAACCAGGAGGGGTTATAACATGAAATACGTTAAGCAATGGTTTAGTCACATTATCTTACCAATATCATTTTTACTGATAACAAACAGTAGCTTTGCTGAGGTGCTGGTATTAGTTCATGGTTTTAATAGCAGTGGTGCTACCTGGTATAAACATGGCGTAGTTTCAACCCTACAACGTTCGGGCTGGCAAAATGGAGGGGCTTTGGTCTCTCACCCTGTCCTGGGAATTTATCATCGTGGTCCTGAAAAATTACTAAAACATCGTGTAGTCACAGTGGACCTCCCCTCCGAAGCACCACTTGAATTGCAAGCACATGTCTTACAGTTATATATAAACTACATGTCCGAACAAGAACCCGAACAAAATTTTAGCTTAATTGCTCATTCGGCCGGTGGAGTCGTTGCACGACTGTTATTAGTGCAGCAGCCAAATCCAAAAATCCATCGTTTAATTACCATTGCTAGCCCACATCTTGGCAGTGGAATGGCCGAAATTGGAGAGATTGTAGCCAAATCTCCGATGAGTATAATGGGGCCAATTATCGGAGCAGACGATTTAGATGATGCCGAAATTTTATTTAACCAACTACAAAGAGAAGTGCCATTTACTCTTCTATATTGGTTAAATCGTCAACTACATCCTGATATAGAGTATATTTCTATTGTTAGAAATCGCGGCACATTTACGAATAAAGATTACTTTGTCCGTTCCTATAGTCAGGATATGCGCAATGTTCCGGGAATAAAAAGAGCCATAACCTTACCCAGTTATGGCGAACATGAGTTACAATACCGCGACGGATTTTTAATCACCCAAATTGTTAACTCGCCACCTGATAAATCAAATTAAGAATGAACTTAGCTGAAATTGAAAACTACCGCAAAGATCTAAAAATTGAAGAAGAGCTTTGTGGCCATCCCTTACAATTTATAACAACTTGGGGATTATTTTCTCCAAAATCTATCGACGAAGGTAGCCGTATGCTACTGGACAATATGCAAATTCGTACCAATGATACTTGTCTGGATATTGGCTGCGGTTACGGTCCGCTTGGTATTACTATGGCTAAACAAGCTCCTCAGGGTACTTCCGTAATGATTGATAAAGATTTTGTCGCCATTGATTACACAAAAAAAAATGTCCAATTAAACGGCTTGAGCAATTGCGAGGTATTTTTAAGTAATGGTTTAGCTCAAGTCGGTAAACGAAAATTTAGCCTGATAACTTCCAACCTACCCGCCAAAGTCGGCAATGAAATGCTGTCCCTATATATGTTAGATACCTTTAATCATTTAGAAAGTGGCGGTCGCTTTTATGTGGTTACCATTAGCGGCATGCGGAAATTTATCCAACGCTCCTTTAATGAGTTTTTCGGTAATTATAAAAAAATTAAGCAGGGTAAGACCTATACGGTTGCCATGGCTGTTAAAGACTAGCAAAAAAAACAAAATCGTAATAAGTATACAGACTAACGCATGATAAATGGAAACAGGCTGGATCTCGCCAGCATTATTGAATTAGCCCGCCCGCATAAAAAAGAATTACTGATTGCCAATCTCATTGCTATACTGGCAGCGGTTTTAGCCGTTCCAATTCCCTTGATTCTACCACTCATGGTAGATGAGGTTTTGCTTAATAAACCCGCAGGCACAGTGGAGTTTTTTAATTTCCTTATACCCCAGTCCTGGCAAGGTGCGGTTGGCTATATTTTAATGGCCTTGTGGTTTTCCGTTTTTATCCGAATTTTATCTATTTTTCTCACTGTTCTGGAAATCCGTTTTTTTAGCATAATCTCCAAATCCATTACCTATACTATTCGAGAACGGATTTTGAAGCATTTAAAAAGTGTTTCATTATCTGAGTATGAAGCCTTAGGTAGTGGTGGTTTGGCCTCCCATTTTATTACTGATATTGATGTAATCGATAATTTTATCAGCGTCACTCTAAGCCGAGTGATCGTCTCAATTTTGTCCATTTTGGGCACGGCAATGATTTTATTATTTATTCATTGGAAATTAGCCCTGATTATTTTATTTTTTAACCCATTGGTTATTTTATTTACCATTACTATGGGTAAAAAAGTCAAAAAGCTCAAACAAAAAGAAAACTCTGCCGTTGAAATATTTCAACAAGCATTAATTGAAACCTTGGATGCTATTCACCAAATTCGTGCTGCCAATCGTGAAAAACACTATATTAACCGGATTTTAGACTATGCAGGACAAGTAAAAAATCGTTCTATTGAATATGCTTGGAAAACCGATGTAGCCACACGTATGTCGAATGTCATTTTCCTTATCGGTTTTGATATTTTTCGTGCGATTAGTATGATGATGGTATTATTTTCGGATTTAACCATCGGATTAATGTTTGCTGTATTTGGTTATCTCTGGTTTATGATGGCACCAGTTACCGATGTATTGAATATACAATATGCTTGGTACAGTACCAAAGCCGCCATGAATCGAATTAATCGGATTTTCGAATTAACCACCGAAGAAATCCAGCAAGGTGGTATCGATCCATTTGAACAACAAATCACCACCAATATCAAAATTCAGAATCTAAGCTTTAACTATGCCAAAAGCAAAAACTCCCCTATTCTCGAAAATTTTTCCATGGAAATTAATCACGGACAAACCATTGCTTTGGTCGGGGCTAGCGGCTCGGGAAAATCAACTCTAATAAATGCAATGTTGCAACTCTATCCAATTCAAGATGGCGATATATTGTTTAACGAAGTTAGCCGAAATGATATTAATATTTCTGCAATTCGAGAAAATATCTCAGTCGTAATGCAGTCTCCAGTTATTTTTAATGATTCAGTTAGAGAAAATTTGTGCTTTGGAAAACAACATGACGATAATGAGTTATGGCAAGCCCTTGAAATTGCTCAATTAAAAGATACCATTGAAGAGTTATCAGAAGGATTGGATAGTATGTTAGGTCGCCAAGGAATAAGACTTTCAGGAGGACAGCGACAACGGTTAGCTATTGCCCGGATGATTTTAGCTAACCCCAAAGTTGTTATTTTTGATGAAGCCACTTCGGCCCTAGACTCAGAAACTGAGAAAAATTTGCACCATGCCTTGCAGGATTTCCTCAAAGATAAAACAACCCTAATCATTGCTCATCGACTCAGTGCTATTCAATACGCAGATGAAATTGTGGTTTTAGAAAAAGGGCAAATTATCGCTCAGGGAGTGCATCAAAAACTTATGAATGATTGCCCGTATTACTTTCGCTTATATGGTGAACAGGCAACCGCCATATCCTAACCAGCCTCAGCGTAAACCGAATTCGTTAACCATATTTATCAACGCTGTAAGTCTTGGGGTATATCCATTCCGGATGGGTCAAATCGACTGAATTTACTAATATCACCATTCTTAATTTGGAAGATAAAGGCTAAAACTTGAGCCACTGCCACATACAAACCAGCCGGAATTTCTTGATCAATTTCAGTATGGTAATAAATCGAACGTGATAGGGGAGGAATTTCTAATACCATTACTTCATTACCTTTAGCAATTTTAACGATTTGTAAAGCGATAAAATCAACCCCCTTAGCAACAACTATTGGAGCACCACCTTTTTCTTCATCATATTTTAAAGCTACCGCATAGTGAGTCGGGTTAGTAATCACTACATCCGCATCAGGGACACTTCCCATCATCCGTTGTATGGCTAACTGTCTTTGGATTTGTCTTATTCGCCCTTTTACCTCGGGATTACCTTCGGCATTTTTACTCTCATCCTTGACTTCCTGTTTGGTCATTTTTAATTGAGTTTTATTTTTATAAATTTGATAAGGAACATCTATTAAAGCAACCACAATCATTCCTAATGTAACAATTAAGAACTGTAAGGCAAGCATTTCCATGACCTTTTGAAAGGCATCAATAAAATCATAATCAAAGAGAACAAATAAATCATATCGAAAAGCCCACATAGCCATTACGGCTATGAAACCTAATAATGTAATTTTTACAATACTTTTCAATAATTCAACCATCCCCTGTTTCCCAAACATTTTTTTAACACCTTTAATAATATTAAATTTGCTAAACTTAGGTATTAAAGGTTTCCAGGTAAAATTAAATCCACCTAATATACTATTAGCTATAATAGCGATTACGGCCATTGTTAGGAGAAAAGGGAAAATTGCCCAAATGGTATCACTTAAGGTATCTCGAAATTGTAGAATCAACGAAGATGCATCGAAAATTTCTTCTTTGGTTTTAATATAATTTTCTCGAAAAATATTTGAGATTGCCTCTAAAAATTGTTTAGAAAAAAAATATAATCCAATAATTGACGCAAGCAATGTCATTAATGTAGCCAGCTCTTTAGAGCGAGTCACTTGACCTTCCTCTAGAGCTTTTTGTTTTTTCTTCTCCGTCGGTTCTTCCGACTTCTCTTGGCCGTCTGCATTTTCTGCCATTTCAACGCTCTATAAATTTGATATATTTACTTTGCAATAAGAATTGCATTAGCCAGTCCAAAACCTTCTTCGACTAGCTTAGTAAAATAAGGGGATAAATTAGGTAAAGATAATAATACGATGACAAAACCAAAAATAATGGTAATCACAAATCCCACTGAAAAAGGATTCAATTGTGGTGAGGCTTTAGCCATTACACCAAAACTAATATTAACCATTAATAGGGCTGCAATTGCAGGCATAACAACCATAATTGCATGTTTATAAAATTCACTGCCCCAAGAAACAAAAAGCCAAAATCCTTTAGGATGTATACCAGCTATACCGATAGGAAGTTGCCAAAAGCTATCATAAATCATTTGAATCATTAATAGATGACCATCCATTGCCAGAAATAGCAAAGTTGCTATCATTACATATAATTGACCGACAACAGTAACTTGGACCCCATCTTGAGGACTATTCATCATGGAAAATCCTAGGCCAGCCTGCATAGCCAATATTTGACCAGCAAGTACTAGTACAGAAAAAATTAGTTGCAAAGCAAATCCCATAATAGAACCGATGATAATCTGATTAAGCATTATCAAAAAAGATTCACCACTTAGAAAATCTATTGCCGGCAAATCTGGTAACATTGGCGCAATAACTAGAGTACAGGCCAATGCCAGAGTCACCCTAAACTTTATTGGAAAAGAATTTGAAGAAAAAATTGGGGCAGTCATCATCATCGCACTAATGCGAGCAAACGACCAAATATAAGCACCAACAAAAGCCGTTATTTCTGCTGTGCTGAATTCCATTTTATTAACTTAAATAAAATGGAATATTAATAAACATTTGCCGCATATATTCCAGTATTCGATCTAACATATATGGGCCTGCATATAATAAAATTCCAAAAGTAATCAACAACTTTGGTATAAAAGTTAGTGTTTGCTCTTGAATGGATGTTGCAGCCTGAAACATGCTAACAGCCAGACCTATAACTAGAGCAGGAATTAAAATTATCAATAAAAAAGTAATGATAAGTAAAATTGCTTCACCAAATATATCCAATACGAGTTCAGGTGTCATTATTTTACTTCCTATACGTAAAAGCTACTCGCTAAGGTTCCCATAATCATAGACCAACCATCAACCAAAACAAATAGCATAATTTTAAATGGTAATGAGACAATTAGCGGGGATAACATCATCATACCCATGGCCATTAATACACTAGCCACTACTAAGTCTATAATCAAAAAAGGAATAAACAATAAAAACCCGATAGAAAAAGCAGTTTTTAATTCACTCGTCACAAAAGAAGGAATTAAAACACTAAAGGGAATATCTGATTTTTCATTATATGGTCCTTTTTTGGCAATATCTGAAAACATAGTCAGATCTTTTTCCCGAGTCTGAGCCACCATAAAATCATGCAATGGTACCCCCACTCTTTTTAACGCTAATTCAGCATTAATTTCTTCATCTAAATAAGGTTTTACACCATCTTCGTACATTCGATCAAATACTGGTGCCATAACAAAAAAAGTCAGAAATAAACCTAAACCGACAATAACTTGAGCCGACGGAGCTTGCATTAGTCCTGTTGCTTGCCTAAGAATCGCCAAGACTATAATTATTCGGGTAAAAGCCGTCATCATTAATAACATCGATGGCAATAGCGTAATGATAGTCATCAATACCATCGTTTGGATGGTGATTGAATAGTCCTGTCCACCAGCTGGATTGGTGGTTACAGTCACTGCCTGAAATCCGGGCTGAGCCAACATATCTAAAGGCAATAATAAAAGCAGCAATGAAATTAGAACCAAAGTTAACTTGGATTGTTTAAATTTAATTCTCCAAGTCTTTTTCGGTCTATCTAACCTTATATTTTTATTCACAAAAGGATTCATTTTTTGGTTTTCTGTTGATATTTTTTTAAAGCAAGCTCAAAAAGATTATTATTAATTTTGCCAGATGAATTCTCTTTTAGCTCTATTGGCTGTTTTAAAACATGTAGCTTTTGTACATTACCTGTAGACACACCAATAAGAATTTGTTCCTCACCAACTTGAATTAGAGCTACTCGTTCTTTCTGACCGACAGGTATCGAAGCCAATAGTTGAATAAGTTGATTATCACCAGCAAGGGTAAAACCAGAACGTTTAACCAACCAGGCCACAAAAATAATTAAAATGAGTATTAATAATAAACTGCTAAAGGTGACTATAAAGTCAGAAAATCCGAGCCTTCCTGCTCGATTAAGGGATGTTTTTTCTTCTTCAGGAGTATTAATTATTCGATTATCAAGTGACGTTTTGTTCGTATCCGTAACAGCCGTTTCAATTGCAACGACATTGTTGACTAAGCCAAGGAGTATAAAAAACAACAGCATAAAATAGGCAAGCTTAACTTCTCTAAATTGTTTTGGTTCCCGAACAAACTTTAACTTTTTTCGGTGTGGATACGTGAGATAAAAAATATTTGAGGAATCGGCCATATTGATACATTTACTGAAGCTTGGCAATTCTTTCTGTAGGACTAATGACATCAGTTAAACGAATACCAAATTTTTCGTTAACTACAACGACTTCACCGTGAGCAATTAAAGTCCCATTGACCAAAACATCCATGGCTTCACCCGCCATACGATCCAGTTCAATAACAGAGCCTTGATTTAATTTTAAGAGGTTACGTATGGATATCTTGGTTCGACCAATTTCCATCGCAATGGTCACCGGAACATCTAGGATAATATCTAGATTAATCTCATCTTCATTAAGACCATCATCACTTTCAAGTGAGTCAAACTCTGCTTTTTTTGCTAGCTCATCATCACTCATATTTAGAATTCTCCTTACAATACAGATTTTATAGTTTTCGGCTCTTTCTTTATGTGTTTCAATTTACGATGCCTTGATGGAAGAGCATTACAGGCAAAAAAACAAATTATTTAGTACCTTCCTTACCTTCTGATACCCCCATGGAAATATGTTCCGGTCGTTCAAACTTTTTATGAACCTTAAGTGCCAATTGATTATTATGAGTACCATATGTCGCTTTAAACAATGGGATATCTTCGGCTAAAATAGTCGAATAATCGGGGATATCAATGGGAATAATATCCCCCTCTTTTAACTTAACAACGTCACTTAACAATAATTTGGTCTTTCCTAAAATAGCCGACAATTCTAACTCAGCTGAACGAACTTCCTCTCCTAAAGCGATTGCCCAACGTTCGTCCACGTCACTACGGTCACTTTGAATACCAGCATCCAATAACTCTCTAATGGGTTCTAACATAGAATAAGGCATGGTAATGTGAATATTTCCACCGCCACCTTCTAATTCAATATGTATTGTGGAAACCACAACAACCTCGGAGGGGCTAACAATATTAGCAAATTGTGGATTAACCTCTCGCGACTTAAACTCAAAGTCTATATTTAACACGGGTTGCCAAGCTTTTTGTAAATCTTCAAAGCACAAGTTCATAAACATATGAATGACTCGACGTTCGGTGGGAGTAAACTCCCGCCCCTCAATTTTGGCATGAAACTTTCCTTCTCCACCAAAAAAATTATCCACCAAAATAAAGACCAATGTCGGTTCTACTACGAATAATGCTGTCCCTCGTAAAGGTTGCATTTTCATCAAATTTAAACTGGTTGGAACAAATAATGTATGAGTATATTCATTAAATTTTAGTGTTTGAATACCACCAACCGAAACTTCGGCAGAACGTCGTAGTAAATTAAACATACTAATGCGTAAATAGCGTGCAAAACGTTCGTTGATCATCTCCAGCGTAGGCATTCGCCCACGGACAATCCTATCTTCACTATTGAAGTCATAGGGCCGAGTTTCGCCGCCCTCTAAACCTTCATCTTCAGTTTCGACATCACCATCATCTACACCATGTAGAAGGGCATCAATTTCATCTTGTGAGAGTAAGTCTGCCATTCCATCAAAACCAATTTATTGCATTACAAAACTGGTGAAATAGATTTTCTGCATACCGGCGCCGGAACCATGTTGTTTAATCACAGAATTAATCGTTTCCATAATTTCTTCACGTAATTGTTCTTTACCTTCCGGGGTCACCATTTCTACGTATTTTTGGCTACTCAGTAAAAAAGTTAATTCATTGCGAATAGCTGGCATGTGCTTTTTCATCGTATCAATGGATTTTTGACTTCGGGCCATTGCAACTAAGCCAACCTGCATATACTTAGCTTTACTTTTACCTTCAAAATTCAAGACAAATGGCGGTTCAATAGGCCAATAAATGGCATCATCGGACAAAACTTCACCCTCTTCCTCCGTATCTGCTTTGACATCACCATCTTCCTCATCGCCCCCATCTTCGGCAACTACTTCGGTAGGGGCATCATCAAATACTCCCATAAAATAGGCACCAGCTCCAGCACCAATCAGGACTAATAATACCACTCCAATAATAATAAATAGCATTTTCTTGGACTTTTTGGGGGCTCCACCTTCACCAACATCCAACTCTAAATCTTCATCAGCCATACTTTCTATTCCATCTATTGGTTATAATTCAAACATCACTGTTATTAATTTTTCTCATTAAGCCTTAACCAATCATTAAAGCTATAAATTTATAGGGTAAAGGACTCTTATTAGTATTTTATCCCTATTTTTTTCCTTACTTTAAATATATCGACAGCACTAGGTTTAACATAAGTTAATCTTATGGTTTTAACAATAACATATCTAAAACCCGATCTTCAGGTAAACAATTTAAACTCAGTTCAAGAAGTTGTTTTAGGTGCAGATTTATTTGTTTTTTTTCATCGGGTAAAAGCATGTCTTTGTTTGGATAAACCGGATACAATTTTAACGATTGACTACCTTGAAAGGAAATAACTTCGACCAATCGGGCATCAAAGCATATTCTTAAGCTCATATGAACGGTATTGATTTGGCTATGTTCAGATAGCACCTTATATAAATTAACAATACAAGTGTATTTATATTGTTCCGTAATTTTCAATCGGATCGTTTTATCACTTAAAGGCCAAAGCATACCACCTGAATTTCCTTGCTTATTGGCATCAATTAATTCAGGAAATAATTTTATAATTCGCCGATAATTACCTTCATACAATGCAATAGGCGTTACAAGTTTACTAATTTTCTTGTTAACCGGTATGGTATGACTCATATTGACCTTATCTTATACCTATATCAGACTAAACCTTGTAATTAACCATCTATTCAAACCCTAGACGCGCTTTTAATCGGTGTTGAGCTTGACTTAATAATTGACTCACTCTCGATTCACTAATGTCCAAGAGCTTGCCCACTTCTTTTAAGTTCATTTCCGTATCATAATATAACGCCATGACTAGACGTTCGCGTTCGGGTAATTTAGAAATTTCTTCACTTAAGCGTTTCTTAAACTCGTCATCAATCAAGCCATCTAATACATTTGCACGTCTATCCTCGAAAACTCCCAAACTGGAGGTATCTTTAACCTGCAAATCATCAATACTTAAGAGTTTACTAGAATTATTGTCGCGCAATATTTGATAATATTCATCTAAAGAAATGTCCAATTCCGTCGCAACTTCGACATCTTTAGCATCTCGCCCGGTACGAGCTTCAATTTCATGGATAGCCGCGGCAACATCTCGAGCTTTTTTATGTACCGATTTTGGCACCCAATCACTGCGTCTTACTTCGTCAAGCATTGAGCCTCTAATACGTATAGTGGCATAAGTTTCAAACTTGGCCCCTTGCGAAGGATCATAATGCTTGCTGGCATCTAATAATCCCATCAAACCAGTTTGAATCAGGTCGTCAACCAACACACTAGCTGGTAATCTGGCCATTAAATGATGCGCTATTTTTTTTACCAGCGGCGCATATTTTTCAACCAATTGATTTCGATAATCTTTATCTTGGGATGGATACATAGATCAAAATACTTAAAAATAACTAATCCTGTGTCGAATTAAATGTTTTAATTTTTATGTTTTCAAAGCAAAACGAGTAATAAGGTGCTAATTGAAACATAACCAGCACATTTAAACAATTACATATTGCTACTCAGCTGTAAGTATAACATGTTTTAGAAACAACAATAAAAACTCACCTAGTGCATTTTTACAGTGAGCAATTATAATTTTAATTCGCTCTCTATACCTAAACCACTTTAATCAAGCATTTCCAGGTAGTTTGGGTATATACTAATAATCTAGTATAATGGAGGTTTTATCCAATGGAACCTTTAAAATGACTGACAACGATTACAACATTGAAACAGAAGCAGATAAAGTAAGCTATGGCTTGGGCTTACAGCTGGGCAATCAAATTATGCAACAATCATTTCCTGGTTTTAGCCTTGACGCATTGTTAGTCGGAGTTAAAGATATTCATGCTAACCAACCCTGTCGCTTTTCTGATGAAGAAATGCAACAGGCATTTGCCACAATAAATCAAATGGTTAAAGCTCAAGCAGACGCCGCTGGCACCGAAAACCAACAAGCTGGTGATGCTTTCTTGGCCGAAAATACTCAGAAAGAAGGAGTTATAACAACTGCTTCTGGCCTACAGTACGAAATACTTGTCGCTGGTGATGGCCCCAAGCCTGCAGAGAGTGATACGGTAGTAACACATTACCATGGGATGTTAGTTGATGGCACTGTATTCGACAGCTCAGTTGATCGTGGAGAACCAGCGCAATTCCCAGTAAATGGAGTCATACAAGGCTGGATAGAAGCACTGCAAATGATGCCTGTAGGTTCTAAATGGCGTTTAACCGTTCCTCCTCAACTTGCCTATGGTGAACATGGTTCGGGCCCAGTTATAGGCCCTCAAAGTACATTAATATTTGAAGTCGAACTCTTAGCTATAGCAGGGGATTCTTAATTTCCCCATCTAGGTAATTTATATGCTATTTACAGCAGGATGTTTTTCACATCCTGCTTTAAGCCACCACACAATGAAGAATATCTTTCCTCCGCTTTTATTCATCTTTATACTCTTTGCCTGGATTAGCAGCGCCTGTGCAATTGAAAACAAGACCATTATTCAGCCTGACCATGCCGAAAAAGAATTAGTTACCATCATTGATTTGATTGGCGAACAACAAATTGATCTGGCGTTGTTTCAAAGTCGTATGTTGTTAAAAAAATATCCAGAATTTAAGTTGGCTAGCTTGGTCTATGGTGATTTAATCTCCAGCCAACAAAACCAATTGAAATCACTTTTCAATAAAGAACCAAATGACAACCAATTAGCTCGAGTTAATTTATACGAAGAAGCCGCTGCTCGAATTAATGCAAGCACGTTGCTTAATGATGATTTAAGCCAAAAGATACCCGCTAACATTCATTTTTTAGATAAAAAAAATCGCTACTTTTTTATCGTTGACCTATCTAAATCGCGACTTTACCTTATAGAAAATAAAAAACATAACCAGGATTATCCAAAACTAATTGCCAGTCATTATGTAACCATGGGGAAAAATGGTTCGAGTAAACAAAAACAAGGAGATGAACGAACGCCTGTCGGAGTTTATAAAATCACTTCTTATCTTGACGACAATCAACTCCCTGAGCTCTACGGTTGGGGAGCATTTCCAATTAATTACCCGAATGCTTGGGACAGAAAACACAAACGCTCCGGAGCCGGAATTTGGCTACATGGAGTGCCTCGGGATACTTATAGTCGCCCCCCACGCGATAGTCGGGGTTGTTTAGCAATTAGCAACGACTTTCTTAAACATGTTTCTTCTTACATCTCTGTAAATACACCCGTCATTATTGCAAAATCGCTAAAATGGGTAGAACAAGATAGCTATTTAAAATCTTCACTATTTTTTCAACAATTACTAAAAAAATGGGAAAGTAGCTGGGAAAGTCGACAGTTAAATGACTATTTAAGCTTTTATTCTAAAGATTTCAATAATTTTAAGAAAAACTATAAGTCTTGGCGTCAACATAAGAAAAATGTAATTAACAAAGCAAAAAAAATTTCCATAGATATTAGCGACTTATCTATTTTCCAATATCCGGGCGAACAAAACTTAATATCCGTCAATTTTTACCAGCATTATCAAAGTGATCGCTACAAAAGTCGTGGATATAAGCAACAGTATTGGAAAATGGAAGACGATGGAAAATGGAGGATTATCTATGAACGTTAGTAAAAGATTAATTGCTTAAACCTTTTATAAAGTTTTGACAATAACTTCTTTAGCAATTACCCAAGTTCCTTTTTGCTTAACCCACGTGATACGCTTTTTGACCTTATCTTGATAGTTTTTAGAACGGTACTTTTGAATAAATAATATATTTGCCCGGGATTTATTATTATTAACAAACACTTCTTGTTTTGACAAATGAATTTGAATTTTCTTGGAAGATTTAACACGACTACGTCGATTTTTTAACCAAGATGCTCTCGACTGTCCGCGGGGAGAATAATTGGGGCTATAAAAATCAATATAGGCTTCTATATTTCCATTGGACCAGGCTTTAGCCCAAGCGTCTAATTGGGCCAATAAAATTTCTTTATCGTTAGGCTTAACCGATTCGGTAGTAATTTTTAATTCTTCATCCGGAGGCGTAATTTTCGCTTGTTTTGTTTCAGATGTCGTGACTTCATTTTTTATTAGCTTTTTAACAGTCAGTACTTTTTTATTCTGAGTGGACTTAACCGATTGTTTTTTAATGGCTTGCTCATTAACAGCAGACTCAGAGAGTTCGGGTCTTTGAGTTGACTCTTTAACAGGTTTTGCCGGATCACTATTTAGCATAGCAACCATATCATTTGAACTTGGTTCATGTTTTGTCAGCACTTTTGATTCTGCCGCTTTGCTCAATGGCTGATTATTCATATTTTTACCATCATAAGCCCGCACAATCATGCTTGGTAATTCAATAGGTTTTAATAAATTTAAGCCTTTACTATAGGCTTTGGCAGCTGAATAACCATATAAGGTTTGTAAATTTTGAAAAGCCGTACGGGTAGGTTCAGTAGAACCAATAATTTGAGAAAAAAGATCTTGTGCCTCATCAAGACGGCCTTGATTAAAATAAGTTACCGCCAGATTATTACTGACATAATCATTAGCTGGAAACTGTTCATGTAACTGGCTTAATAACTTTTCTGCCTGTTCCCAACTATGTTGAGACATAGCAATATTGGCTTGATTAAAAACTTTTAAATCTTGTCCACTTAGTGACTTAGCCTGTAGAGAAGAGTAACAAAGTCCAAATAAGAATAATGAAATGAGTTTTATTTTTTTTATTTGCAATGCAAATTGCCCTGATAAAATGAATTTTCCAATACTTGGGGCCAATACGCCCCTGCTCTTTAACCTAGAAAATATTATATACTACAACTTGATTGAATTTAAGGATTGATAAGAAACCGAAGTTGAGACTATGGTCCTAAGCGGCAGTATGATTAATTATTATTAGACGAACACAATAAATTATTTGGAAAATAACAACTAAAAATGCTGCCCTGCCCTACTTCACTTTCAATGACCAACTCGGCCCCATGATGATTCAATACATGTTTTACGATTGCTAATCCTAAACCAGTTCCACCAGAATCTCGAGATCGTCCTGCATCAACTCGATAAAAGCGTTCAGTTAAGCGAGTAATATGCTTTTTAGGGATGCCATCACCTGTGTCTTCTATACGCAGAGTAGCATTACCCTGTTTATTTTTAAACCAGTTAATTTTGATTTTACCTTTATCTGGCGTATACCGTACAGCATTACTGATTAGATTTGAAAAAGCACTTTGCAATTCCTGACTATTACCTTTTAACCATATAGATTGGTCAACTTTAATGCTAATCTTGTGTTTTTTCTTGCCACTCAATAATTCAGCCTCTTTGGCTAGGCTTTCTAACATTAGTGGCACAGCAACCTCTTCAGTTAATTTAACACCATTATCAGCTGCCTCCAAACGTGAAAGATGCAGCAGATCTTGGACTATATTACTCATCCGATCAGATTGTTGTTGCATCATTTTTACTGAATTAAGAATCTGTTCATTGTCAGCAAAATAATCGGTAAAACTTTCTAAAAATCCTGAAATTACGGTAATTGGAGTACGTAATTCATGTGATACATTAGCAACAAAATCTTTTCTAACAACCCGTAATTGGTGCATTTTGGAGGTATCTCTAGCTAAAATCAAACGCTGCCCTTTTCCATAGGGAACAACTCGAGTAGACAAAACCCGACTTTTATCGATGGGAGAAGTGAGTTCCAAAGTATCATATTGAGATTCAGACTTTAAAAAACTTTGGAAAGATTTATCTTTTACAACATCAGTCATTAATCGGCCACGATCTTTTTTTGCCTTAAAACCAAAATATTCCCGGGCAACCTCATTATACCATTCAATTTCACCATTAGATTTTAAAATGATAGTTGCATCCGGCATCGCTTCCGTGGAATCACGATAGCGACCTAAGATATCAAAAAGCCGATTTTTTCGTTTGCGATTACGTCGTTGTAATTTATCCAGAGAACTAAAAATTAATCCCCAGCTTCCTGCAGCTCGAGGGGCTTGAGTACTGGCCCCTGATAAGAGCCAATTGAGTAGACGGTAAAGATGAAAAAGATGCCAAGACAGATAGATGGCAATACCAAAAAAGACGAATAATAATACTTGCTCAAGAATGGCCCCTAAAATCAAGAGAATAATTAGGGCTAGTACAACCAAAGGAATTTCAGATAAAAAAATCGTGCGCAACTGCATCCATTAGCCTTTTGCTTCAGCATCATGATAAGCCGACATTCGGTACCCTGTCCCTCGAACAGTTTGAATCAAATCATCACTATCGTGCTTAGAAAGAGCTTTGCGCAATCTTCGAATATGCACATCAACCGTCCTATCTTCAATGTAAACCGTACCGCCCCAAACATTATCTAATAATTGTCCACGACTAAAAACACGCTCAGGATTGCAAATAAAAAAGTGTAATAACTTATATTCTGTTGGTCCTAAGGAGATACTTTTATCAGCAATGGTTACCCTATGGGTAGCTGTATCCATTTTAATTTGAGCAAAATTTAAAGTTTCTCCATGTTCCGGGTAAGAACGCCTTAATAAAGCTTTAATTCGGGCTAATAGCTCTCGGGGTGAAAAAGGTTTGCTCACATAATCATCTGCACCAACATCCAATCCTTTTACTTTGTCGGCTTCATTACCCCGAGCTGTTAGCATGATTACCGGAATACCTTTAGTTAACTCATCCTTGCGTAATCGTTTTAATAAATCAAGCCCGCTCATACCTGGCAGCATCCAATCTAAGAGTATCAAATCGGGTTTATGCTCAGCAATAACATGCTGAGCTTGTTCCGCATGTTCGGCTTCTAAAAGCATAAACTTTGAGTTAATAAAGGCAAACTTTATCATTTCCCTAATGGCTAACTCATCTTCTATTATTAAAATTTTTTGTTCATTCATAACGTTGGGTCATATAAAAAATAAAGTTGATTTCTAATTCTATTCTAGAAAATCACACAAAATATAGCTATGCCACAGACATTCTAGGAATGATTTAACAGTCCTCAATGACTTAAGCTACAAGCTGCTAGTATTAGACCTATATTTTATGACAAAATTATGACAAAAAAATGTATCTCTGCACTATACTTCGAGATGAATTTTTTTAATCACTCTGGTAGAATGCCTGCTTCATTATAGCTTACTTTAATAACTAATATGTCATTGCAATCCGTATCCTTAAAAATCTTTTATTCCACCTTGTTTTTGTTATTGATAAATATAGCACACGCAGAAACCGTATATGTTACCGATGAATTATCAATCAATATGCGAACCGATAAAGGTAATCAATTCCGAATTAAAAAAGTGCTAAAAAGCGGTACTAAACTAAAAGTGTTAGAAGTGGATAAATCAGGCTATAGCCGAGTCAGAATAGAGGGTGGTAGCACTGGATGGGTTTTAAGTCGATTCTTAAGTAAGGAACCCATTGCTCGAGAGCAGGTTAAACAAGCCAAAGCATTAGCAGCTAAGTTAAAAATTGAAAAAAAACAATTGAAAGAGGAACTCAAACTTATCAAAAAAGATAAAGGGATTTTGACTCAATCAGAACAACGCTTATTACAAAATAATCAAAAACTAACCACAGAAGTAAATAAACTCAGAAAAATTGCTGCTCGTCCAATGCAACTAGAAGCGGATAATGAAAAACTTCGCGACGAGTTGCTGAAAAATGAGGCCCAAACTCGATTATTAAAACAAGAACATCAGACTTTACTGGACGCCCGAGAAAAAGAATGGTTTATGGCTGGTGCCGGAATTTTATTTGGAGGTATTTTACTAGGATTAATATTACCTAAACTACGTACCAATAATCGTCGTCGTCAAAACTGGAACCGTTTATAAAATAGAATTAACTTTCATTAAAGTATTGTTCCAACCCTAGCTGCCAATCCGAAACAAATTCATGAATGGAGTCGACAAACTCCATTTCATGATGCGATTTATTGATGGTACAATAAATCAACAGCTGTTCATCAAGCTCATCTTCTATAGTTATACTCCAGACTAAACCATTATGACAATTCGGTAAACTAAAGCGAATGCCTTTCACAATTTCTTCTCGATTAATATCAAACTGCCCCCAAAGACAATAAATAACACCAGAACGAATATTATCTTCAATAATATTATCAATGGATGCACATAATTTTGCCAAATTTTGAATACTAAGACTATCTTGCAATCTTTTTACATCAGTTTTGATTGCCACTTCTTTAAAAAATTCCATATCTAAACTTTTTTGCCCTTATAAAAATTAGCCTATTTTAGGCAGCATTCCAACAAAAATCAAAACCACTTATTGTGATCTGCAAAATTATAAAGGAGTTAATTTGCCAGTTCATGCTATGTTCAAGTATTATTCGTAACTTAAAATAAATTTATCGTTACACAGGATTTTACATGTTAGATTGGCAACAATTGCTCAATCATTCCCGCCGCAAGGATAAAACTCATCACCAAAGTATGAACTCAGCAGGCGGCAGGGTCGAAATAGAACGAGATTTTGACCGAATTTTATTTGCTACCCCGACTCGTCGCATGGCAGATAAAACTCAAGTTTTTCCACTGGAGAAAAATGATAGCGTTCGAACCCGCCTAACTCATTCCCACGAGGTATCCAACTTAGCCCGAAGTATTGGTGTTAGATTAGCCTTTGAATTTCCTGAACAAGTATTTGGCTCACAACACGAGGAATTATTGGTTAAACGAAATATTCCTCCTTTACTGGCAGCCATTGGATTAGCCCATGATTTGGGCAATCCACCATTTGGTCACCAGGGAGAAATGTCAATTCAGGCTTGGTTTAAAAAAAATAATAAAAAATGGTTTAATAATCAAGTCAATGCTGATTTTTTACATTTTGATGGTAATGCTCAAACATTTAGACTCATGACGCGGCTACAAATTCTCAACGATGATTATGGGCTTAACCTAACCTATGCTACCTTAGCAGCAATGATTAAATATCCTAGTTTTTGGTCATCAATTGACAAAGGAGGATATAAAAAATCAGGGATTTTCGAATCAGAACGTAGCATCGTCGAAGATGTTTGGAAAAATACTGGTCTTGGCCCCGGGTTACGCCACCCTTTAACTTACATTATGGAAGCCTGTGATGATATTGCGTATGCAACCATGGATGCTGAAGATACGGTAAAAAAAGGCTACGCATCATTTTATGATCTCATCGATCATCTTGAACATTATTGTCAGGACGACGAATTAATGTTGGAATTGATAAATTCATCTAAAAAGAAAAATACCGAGTTCAAACAAGAAAGTCTTAGCTCCAATGAATTAAATGATATTTCCATGCAAATGTTACGAGTAAAAGCAATTTCTCTAATGGTTACTTCAGTCGTCGATACGTTTGTCACCCATTGCAGAACGCTTATGGCAAATAAAAATGCAGAAGGTTTTAATCTCGTTAATGCCAGTAAAGCCAATGCCTTATGTCGGACTTTGAAAATATTTGATGCTGAATATGGCTATCAACATAAAACGGTTCTAGAGTTAGAATTACGTGGTTCTAACTATATACATAGTCTAATGGACATGCTTTGGGAAGGGATCAATAATGAAGGTCAAGGAAGTTTATTTGCTCAATATGCTTTTGGCCAAATTTCAGAAAACTATCGCCGCGTTTACAACAAAAATCCGCACTTAGAAGCAAATTATAAAAAAGCACAACTATTATGTGACGTGCTCTCTGGCATGACCGATTCTTATATTATCTCTCTACATGATGAATTAAAGCCCCTATATGACGGTTACAGTCGCCAGAAATAATAATATTTTGCGTCAGAGGCTGTTGCGATTTTTCGCTCGGAAAAATTGCCAAAGCCAGGAATTAAGCAATTTTTTAAATAGTATAAGCCAACATGCCGATATTTTATTATTCGGAGGAGCTATTCGAGATATTGCGTTAAATGGTATTCGGAGCTTCAATTCAGATTTGGATTTTGTATTTGACGGGGATACAGAACATTTAAAAAATATTATAACGAAGCAGCAACTTAGCCAACATGGAATCACCAAACCAAAAATCCAGGCTAATAAATTTGGCGGTTATCGAGTTCAGAATGAACATTTAGATATCGATATTTGGCCAATTAAAGAAACCTGGGCTTTTAAACAATCACTGGTCGATTATCATTCCATGGCATCTCTTTTAAATACCACAATTACCAACTGGGATGCCATTCTATTTTCCTGGCAAAGAAAAAAACTAATTTACCCTAAACACTATTTTGAACATCTCAATAGTGGTTATTTAGACATAGTACTCGATGTTAATCCTAATGAACTAGGCCTTTTAGTAAGGATCTTACGGCATTTTGTTTTAAAAGAAGCAAATATTTTTTCTCAACAATTGAGCAATATCGTTTACCAAAAGCTATTAAAATACGACTTCAACACTATCCATTATCAAGAGCAATTAAGCTATGGTGAAAATTATATTACCCCCAACCTCATTCTTTACTTACAAGAAACTTTATCCCAACATTTACATAGTAATGGCCCAGTAACCTTAGATAAATTTAATAAAACCCTCCCTTTATTTTAAATTCAATAGTCTTTATTATTTTATAAATTATTGATTGACGAATTGAAAAGACTGGTCCATACTGCGCATTTTTTCCTTACTATTAAAATTTTGGAGCAAATCATGGCAATCGAACGTACTTTTTCAATTGTAAAACCTGACGCAGTCGCTAAAAATGTAATTGGTAAAATTTATAGCCGCTTTGAAAGCAATGGCCTTAAAATTGTCGCCTCAAAAATGCTACATCTTAGCCGTGAGCAAGCTGAAGGGTTTTATGGCGTACATAAAGAACGTCCTTTCTTTAAAGATCTTTGTGACTTTATGACTTCAGGCCCCGTGATGGTGCAGGTTCTAGAAGGTGAAGATGCGATTGCAAAAAACCGTGAAATTATGGGTGCGACTAACCCACAGGAAGCGGCTGAAGGTACAATTCGTGCTGACTTTGCTGAAACAGTTGACGAAAATGCAGTACATGGTTCTGATGCTCCAGAAACTGCTGCAGAAGAAATTAAATTCTTCTTCCCAGAAGGCGTGTGCGAACGTACTCGATAAACAGTATTTCCGATGTATGTTTCACGGCAGTCACATACATCGGTATATTCTTTAGATCATAATTTAGTTTTTATTTCCATTGATATCATCAATTACGGCAACTTGACGTTGTACAATTTCTTCAAAAACTGTATCTAAAGCAGCACCTTGCTGAAATAGGCTATCAATTCCATCTTGAGCATCATTAACCACTTTGGTCAAAGTTTCTTCCTGAGTTTCATTCAAATCTAATGTCACAAAGGTTTCAAACAATCCATCGCTGATACCCGATACAATGCGAGAAGTTTCTAATTGCATGGTTTTATAGTTTTTCTCGACATCCGTTAACGTTTTTTTTGTAAATTGCACCGAATCCAATAACATTTTCTGTTTGTTTAAAATTGACTGTTCCATATCCAGAGCTTTAACTCGGGCCTGAATGGCAATGATAATAATGGTCAAATTATCTTTTAATCGGCCATTTAATTCTTGATCATTAACTGGCATATTACGCACTAATAATAATGCATTATCATCAATAAAAATTGCCCTTGAACCTAATTCGATAAAACGTTCAACTGCATTTACTTTTTGTAAAAATTCCATTTCAAGCGGTCTTTCACTGGCATCGTCCGAATAATAAGTCTGCCCTTGCTGAGAAGATCGGATCATGAGACTACAATGCAACCCAAAGGTTTGAGTAAGATTAAAGACCTCTGTTGCCAATTCTGAGAAATTCATGGTAGAAAAGCTAGCTCTAAAAAAGTCAATGACATTGCCCTGCTCCCCCAGCCAGTTGATAGTTGTCATAACACTATCTGAAGTTTCTTTAAGATTTTTTTCTTGCTCTAAACAGTTGTGAAAATTATCAATGGCTAATTTTATTTTTGCTAATAAAACACCTTCATCGAATGGTTTACTAATATAATCATCACCACCGGCCTCATAACCCCGCATTTTTTCTTCATGTGATACTAAAGCAGACAAAAATAAAATGGGTAGGTGGCAATATTTAGGATTGGCACGTAAACGTCGGCAGGTTTCAATTCCATCCATTTCCGGCATCGCCACATCTAATAAAATCAAATCAGGCATTTGTTCTTCTACTTTTGCCAAACACTGCAATCCATCTTCTGCATATTCTAGTTGATAAAACCCTTCCAATGCCTCAGATAAAATCTCCTGATTAATCAAATCGTCATCTACAATTAAAACAATACTATCACTACTCATTGTTATCTACCTTAGGTTTTTTTTGGGGAATCAGCACTACAAAACCCGCCCCTAAATTATAATTTGGCTCGGCCCATATTTTACCATGATGTAGATTAACGATCTCTTTACATATCGCCAAGCCCAATCCAGTACCCCCAACACCAGCACGAATCTTTTTACTTTGAACAAATTTATCAAAAATGCTTTCTAATTCATCATTCGCAATCCCAACGCCTTCATCTCGTATGGTCAATTTTACACCCGGTAAATTACCATGATCACTATCAAGCATAGCATTAGAAAAAGTAAAATAAATATTTCCTTCTTGGGGACTAAACTTAATCGCATTAGACAACAAGTTGGCCACAACCTGTATCATGCGTTCTCGATCAAATTCAGCCCTATCATTATCGGTTTCAAACTCCCAACATATTTTAATATTTTTCTTTTGTAATAATGATTCTTGTTCTTTAACACTTCGTTTAGCAACCTGACTTAAACGTTCTTCGGTATAATTTAAGGGCATTTTACTGGCTTCGTATTTGCTAATATCTAAAATATCATCCAACAAATTCAACAAGCGTTCTCCACTACTATGGATACGTTTGAAATAAGTATATAATTTTTTTAATGGTACCTTGTCAACCCGACTCATCCCATAGGAAGAAAAACTGATTACAGCGTGCATTGGAGTACGAATTTCGTGTGACATATTGGCTAAAAAAACACTCTTTGTTTGATTGGCCTTCTCTGCCTCTAGCATTGACTTTTCCAATGCTTCGGTACGCCGTTTTACTTGTTCTTCCAATACAACATTAGTCTGCTTTAACCGTTCAGCAAAGTCCAATCGGTCTAATCCCAAGGATATGATTTTTGCTAAAGCATTAAAAAAGTCATAGTCACTGGCATCAAGCCATTTAACCTTTTGACTTTTCAAAACAATAGTCGCGATATGCTTATCTTCGATATAAATAGGAATATGAAGATGTTCTGCAAGTTTTTCATTGTAAATAATAGGACCAATTTGGGCATCAACGCTGCCCTGCTTAATGGCTTTTCCTTTATTATCAAATACTCCAACAACACAATCATTATGACAATCATGCTCAATCAATTCTAAAACCTGGTCAAAAAGACTTTCTTTGCATTCAGCGGTTAACATAATTTCCAATGCTTTATTCAATAGAATTTTAAACCCAGTGTTTCTTTCTTGTTCTTTTAAAAGATTTTTTAAACTTTCTTTTTTCAGAAATAATTGATGAGTGCGCCTTACTACCTGTTTCTCTAAAAAAGCATTAATTCTTTTTGCCTGACGTTGCTGAAATACCGAAAGAATTTCTAGTAATAAAATAATAACGGAGGAAAGCAAAAAGAAAAGTCCAAAATTCCAATAAAATTTTTTCTTAATCTCTTTAACCTCATTATCAACATCAAAAATAATCCCTATTTTTCCAATATTATTACCACTAATGTCTTCTAAACTGTTCATTATATAATGTTGATAAACACCGTCTACTTTACCAGCATGAAAGGAATTATTTAAAATTTGCATAGATGAAAAAACATCCAATTGTGTATCAGATAATTGATTGGTAGTCATACTAACAATAGAGTTTTGTAGTTGATTCCAATCTTTTTCACGCTTAAATAATTGGTTACCTTCAAGCCATTTTTCCTGTTTTAATTGATTTTTATCGACCAAAAGAATCATGTCAATCGGACTAGCATGGGTATTTTCCCACAAATTATATAGTTGAGATATAACATGTGATAACGGAATACCCAGATCAATATATCCTAATTTATTTTTCTCATACTGCCATTCTATCACTACTCTTAATCCGAGAATTTGATAGTTCCCTAATTCTAACCCCTTATAGGTTTGCCGATTTTTAATCGCTTTTATCGAAGAAAAATTAAGCGCAAGATCAGCATAATCATAGGGTTTATGCATTCTTAAAAAAATGAGTCCTTGCTGATCGATAAAATTAAAATGACTAATATTGTTTTTTTGAAACAAAGACTGATAAATAGGTAATGCCACATTATACAAAGCATCCCTGTCACTATTTTTCATTGCTTGAGCTAATCCTTTATTTTCACTAATAATATTTAGAAATGTTTCCAGCATGGAGATTTCAAACTCTATTACTCGATTCAGCTCCGAAAATAGTTCTGCTTGCTTAGCTTTGCTAAATTGAGAAATATTGACTAGATGATTTTCCTTCTCACGCGAAAAAAACAAAAAAGCTCCTAAGTTTACAACTAGGTATATTAGAGCAATTAAATACCATGAGAATCTTTTTTGTCGGGCAAGTCTTTTTAAAAACATCAAAATTTATCTTATAAACCGGTTAGAAATAGTTCCATAAATTAACTCCCTTATTATTACAAAACTTTAATCATCTGTATGCTTAAAAACTTTACTTACCATGCTAAAATTATGTTTATCGTTAATTTAACCAATGGAGGAAACAATTTTGAAATTAAAAACTCTTACAATCGTATCCCTATGTACTTCTCTCAACTTATTGTCTAGCTTATCAGCCAGTGCTACAACCTTAGAAACCATGCAACAACGTAGTGGATATAGTATTGGTATCAGTTATGCAGCATCCCTACAACAACAAGGTATTGAAATAGACTCAGAAAGTTTTATTCAAGGATTCAAAGATAGCTATAGTGGAACTAAACCAGCACTTAGTCAGGAACAGATGCAAAAAGCGATAGAAGAATTACAAACTGTTACATTGGCTAAAAAAGCTGAAAAAGAACAGGTTGCGGCAGAGAAAAATATCGCAGAAGGCAAAGCTTTTTTAGAAACAAACAAAAATAAAGCTGGAGTAAAAACTCTAGCCAGTGGTTTACAATATAAAGTAGTCAAACAAGGCACTGGAGCCACTCCTAAATTAACCGATACGGTAACCACGCATTATCGAGGAACCTTAATCAGTGGAGCTGAATTTGACAGCTCGTATAAGCGTAACCAACCAGCCAGTTTTCCAGTCAATGGTGTAATTCCCGGGTGGACTGAAGCATTACAACTGATGAAGGTTGGCGACAAATGGCAATTATTTATTCCCGCCGAACTAGCTTATGGTAGTCAAGCTCCAAGAGGTAGCATTATCACTCCAAATTCAACTTTAATTTTTGATATTGAATTGTTAGCAATAAAAGGCAACAACTAAGTTTAATTTTTCTCATGAATAGAAATCGAGCTCTCATTTAAAAGTTATTATTCCATATAATAGGGCTCGTTTTTTTCATCAATTCTACTGAAAAAAATTATTGAAATTTTTTTAGCGCTCTTTCTACTGCTTCTGGATCGATCGCCTTCAAATCACACCTCATAAATCAAAATTCATAACTCAATTGTAAATTTAATTTTTGTTGGTTAGTTATTTTTTCTTCTTCTTTATAAGAATCTAGAGAGGGTACCCGATTATATTTCTGGTCTAGTAGATCACTTATGGATAAAGTTATTTTAAGACGTTCATCCATAGAATTTGGTGTGTAGGTAACAGCTATATTAACAATATGATTTTCATCATATTTAGTCTTGGTTATATATTGAGATACGGTTCCTTTATAATGATACCAAAGTGTAAAAGAAAGGTTTGAAGTTAAGGGGGTAGTTAAAATTAAATTACCCAATATTTTTGGAAAAGGTAATATTTCGTCTTCGTAAAGAGTAGTACCTAAGAATTTCATTTCATTGTAATAGTTATACGCTAAATTTGCCTTAATTGTTATATCGTTAATTTTTTTTAAATATTCAAGTTCAATACCGGACGTTTGAATGGAATTATCATATTCAGTGATAATGGTACCGGCTTGAGAAAACCCATGAACCTGATACATATCGGTATAATAAAGCGTCGTTTTAATGCTTTGTTCTGATTGTTTATAGATATAACTCAATTCATAATTATGTGATCGATCTAATCCCAGACCAGGATGTCCGTTGATAATTGACTTTGTCCCATCACCATAAAGGAAAAAATATACAGGAACCCTAAAAGCATGTGCATATTGTGCTTTAATAATATGCTCTTCATGGTATTGATAGATAAAAGCTAAACGAGGGGATAAAGCATGTTCTTTTAAATCGCTAATCGTATCATACCGAAGATTTGCTATAATGGATAAATTATCATTAAATTCGTAGTGGTCCTGTAACCAAAGTGATTGAATTTTACGACTAACCTTTGGGTGAGCATCAACAATATTGATTGGACTTGGATAAGTTTCACCAGTTTCGAGATTCAAGGTAGAACCATATTCCGAATGATATAGCTTTGAGTAAAAAGTACGTCCACCGAACAAAAGGTGATGCTTATTTACATCCCGCTTGGCCTCAAGTTGTGCATAAAAGTTGCTCTCTTTGAAATCCATATCAATTAACAAGTTATTGATTTCAAGTGGTGCAATATACGCATCATCAGCATTTAATTCATAATGCATCGCTCCAAATTTTGTTTCCAGTTGCCAATCTTTAATGGGAAATGTGTAGCTCAATTCTAATAAATCTTGAGTTTCTCCAAAGGCATTATCACTCCGTTCAAGTGGTAAAAAAGCTTCCGACATGCCATAGCCTTCTGAAAAAACATAGTGTTGGCGGGCATATTTAAGTTTTAAATTTTGATAAGCTAGGTTTACACCAATATCATAATTATCCATGCTATTATCCAGCTTGGCCGGAACTTCGGTCCTAGCGCCTGAAAGCGAACCAGCATCCTGAGTAATAGTTTGATCGGGCCCGTCCGTCTGATTATATTGAAAACGCATACCCAGTTTTAGATCACCCTCTTGATGATTGAGCATGGCACCAACATTTGAGGTTTTATGTGTATTACTGTACGCAGAAGGATCAAACCAGACTATATTTCCTTCATTTCCATTATCTTTAGTGACGATATTAATGATTGCAGAAAAAGCATTGCCTCCATAAAGTGCGGAACTTGGACCACGGATCACTTCAATTCTTTTTATAATTTTTGTATTAAAACGTGGAAATACATTAACTCCTGTCAGCTCGGTATTTAAAACCATTCCGTTCAGCATAATAATATATTTAGTAAAGTCTGTTGAAGCACGTGAAGCACCATACGAGAAACCAGGAAAGAGATCGAGCATATTGGCTTCGAGGTAAGAAATCCCCATCTCACGTAATTCATCACCATGGACAATGGAAATAATTCCAGGTGTAAAGTCGAGATTAAGTTTACTTTTGGTCGCTATTTCAGTAACTTCATTTAGAAGCAGGTCTAAATTATCTTCATTTGCTTCTAGGTTACCAGCAAAGATAAAAAGTACAAAAAATAAAGAATAGAAACGTGACACTAGTTATTTCCCTTATTATTATCGATCATATTCTTATTTTTTATTGATTATTTGTAATAGGCATTATACCGATTAATCCCTCATGATCTCACAAACGTGAGTTAATTAAACGTCTTGTCACTAAAGTGTAATAATATTATTATTATTATTCAAATCATATTAGTGTAAGTTCATAAATTCAAGAAAGGCATTGAAAAATCATTGTAGACTTTTCCTTTGACGATTAAACGACATCTCATAAAATTAATTTATTCATTGTTTTAGAACTAACACTACTCTAGTCACACATATCAATTTAATCACTTAATCATGCAAAGGCCTATTTATTAGTATGGCAAAGGATCAAAAGAAAGAACACCCCATAACCTACTTTTTAGGATCATGCATTACTAAAATAATAATAAAAAAGGAGAAAAGGCTTAAACCTTTTCTCCTTATCAACTAACTATAATTCTGAATACTTATTTTCGAATTTGACTTACATCTCTGACTGCACCCCGTGACGCCGAGGTTGTCATTGCCGCATAAGCTTGTAAAGCAGATGATACCACACGTTGGCGATCAACTGGCTTCCAAGCCAATTCACCTTTTTGTTCCATTAGGTCACGTCTAGCCTTTAGTTCTTCTTCCGAAAGTTTTACATTAATCGTCCGTCCTGGAATATCAATTTCAATAGTATCTCCTTCTTCTACCAAGGCAATCGCACCGCCTTCAGCTGCCTCTGGTGAAACATGACCAATCGATAAACCCGAAGTACCTCCAGAAAAACGACCATCAGTCAATAAAGCACAAGCTTTACCTAATCCCTTAGATTTAAGATAAGAAGTTGGATACAACATTTCCTGCATTCCAGGTCCGCCACGTGGTCCTTCGTAACGAATTACGACCACATCACCTGCATTAATTTGATCCGCTAAAATAGCTTCTACGGCGCTATCCTGACTTTCGAAAATTCGGGCATTACCCGAAAAGACCAATATAGACTCATCCACACCGGCGGTTTTGACTACGCAACCATCTAAAGCAATATTACCGGATAATACAGCTAAGCCACCATCCTGACTATAGGCATTTTCTTTGGAATGGATACAACCATTTTCTCGATCCAAATCCAATTCCCAACGCCTATCCTGACTAAAGGCTTGCTGAGTTGGTACCCCACCTGGCGCAGCAGAAAACATACGTCTCACCTGCTCATCATTGCTTACAGTAATATCATATTTATCAATCGCTTCTTCTAAAGAAGCACTATGAACCATTGCTACCTCGCTATTCAGCAGTTTGGCACGATGTAACTCACCTAAAATTGCCATTACCCCACCAGCACGATGTACATCTTCCATATGGTAAGTTTGAATGCTTGGAGCAACCTTACATAAATGTGGGACTTCACGCGATAAGCGATCAATATCATCCATGGTAAATTTAACCTGTGCTTCTTCGGCAGCAGCTAAAAGGTGTAAAATGGTATTGGTTGACCCCCCCATGGCAATATCTAAACTCATGGCATTTTCAAAGGCCTTAAAGTTAGCAATATTGCGTGGTAAAACGGTTTCATCATCTTGCTCATAATAACGTTTGGTAATATCAACAATCGTACGAGCAGCCTGTAAAAATAATTCTTCTCTATCAGCATGTGTGGCTAATAAAGAGCCATTTCCAGGTAAAGACAACCCCAAAGCTTCTGTGAGACAGTTCATAGAGTTGGCGGTAAACATTCCTGAGCAGGATCCACAAGTCGGACATGCCGAACGTTCCAGTATTTCTGTATCTTCATCACTGACCGAACTATCAGCTGCCGATACCATGGCGTCAACTAAATCTAAATGCACTTCTTTGCCATGCATTATAACTTTTCCAGATTCCATTGGCCCACCAGATACGAATATCACGGGAATATTTAGGCGTAAAGAAGCATTTAACATTCCCGGAGTAATTTTATCGCAATTAGAAATACAAACAATAGCATCTGCACAATGGGCATTTACCATATATTCGACCGCATCAGCGATGATTTCGCGAGATGGCAAGCTATACAGCATCCCGGAATGTCCCATAGCAATTCCATCATCTATCGCGATAGTGTTGAATTCTTTGGCTACGCCTCCAGCTTTCTCAATTTCACGAGCGACTAACTGTCCCATATCTTTTAAATGAACATGTCCTGGAACAAATTGGGTAAACGAGTTAGCAATAGCGATAATTGGTTTTTTAAAGTCTTCATCTTTCATACCCGTAGCACGCCATAACGAACGTGCCCCCGCCATATTTCTACCCGCAGTACTAGTTTTTGAACGATATTCCGGCATTTTATCCTCGCAAATTAAATAGCTTTTTCAGTCTGGTTAATTATAAACCATATAATTTTTAAAATTCAGTTGTTTTTTCATAATGCGATACAAGCAATTCATCGATTCCAAATCGAATAACCTTTTTTTATGTCTTTGGTAAAAAAGACTAGCCCAAACAGATAGCCAGTGGTAAACATCAGAAAGTTCCCAATGATTCCTGTATAGTAAAGATCAAATGGCGTACTTTGCAAAACTTTATTTTTTACCAATAAGGTCCAAATAGTAAAACAAATAGTAAAAAATATCCCCATCCAAATTGCTCGCGCGTCCCCTTTTTGGGTGAAAAAACCCAACAAATAAATGCCCAAAATCCCACCCGAAAGAATCGAGACTAAGATAGTAGCGGTATGCTGTAACGTCTTAGAATCCGCTTGCATCAATAATATTGCACCAATAATCATTATGCCAGAGGAAACTAAAGTAATGAGCTTGGCAACTTTTAAATAATGTTGGTCTGATTGTTGTTTTTTCCAAAAACGTTTATAAATATCTACAACCAATACGGTTGAAATTGCATTAAGGCTAGAGTCAAGGGAAGACATGGCCGCCGATAGTGCGGCAGCAATAACCAGACCGACCATACCTACAGGTAAATAATTTTCGATAAAGTAGGGAAGGATTTGCTCTGCTTTCTGTTCCCCACTTAACATTTGCGCTGCTTGGGGATCAGGAAAGGTTTGGAAAAACACATATAGTGCCGTTCCTAAAAACATATAAAATGCCCAAATTGGTAGACTGGATAAAGCACATACAAACATTGCTTTACGAGCATGAGCATCACTTTTGGAAGCACAAAAACGCTGTACTGTATTTTGATTACCACTATATTCGGTCAACCAAATCGATAAGCCGAACAATAACATCATACTACCGGTTTTAGTTTGCCAAGTAAATTCCCAACTTACTGGAAATAGTTGCCCATTTTTATATTCAGCAAAAGCTAACTTACCATGCTCATTGGCAACTTCGATTACTTGCCCCAATCCACCAGGAAGCTGGTTTAAGATCACTAATAAACATAGGATTCCTCCTAAAACCAAGACAATGGTTTGTAAAACATCAGTCCAAATAACTGCGTCAATTCCTCCTATAATCGTATAAAAGGCAACAAATATTCCTCCTATAATAATGGCATAGGTCATATCTATTTCAGTTAATTGGCTGATTAAAATCGCTAAAAGATATAAAATTAAACTAACCCGAACTATTTGCCCGACCAGAAAAGCAAATGCTGCATAGGCCCTGATTGAAGGACCAAAGCGATGTTCTAAATACTCATAAGCAGTAATACTTTGATTGCGCCGGAAAAAAGGTAAGAAGATATAAGCAGCTATGATCACAGCGATAGGCAGCATTAAATTTGGTAAGTATCTCAACCAAGCTGTTTTGTATGCATCAGCTGGATAAGCCAAAAAAGAAATTGAACTGATTGACGTTCCGACAAGACTCAAACCAATAACCCAGCCTGAAAATGAACGTCCACCGACAAAATATTCCTCAGTCGAAGTATTTTTCTTTGAAAAATAAAAACCAATAAACAAAACAATTAAAAAATAACTGACTAATACGATTTGATCGATTAAAGACATAGATAGGTAAGATTCTCATAAATAATTGGTGTGTCATTATAAATGATCTTTTTAAAATTGTTATAATTGCAGTTTAATACCATTTAAATTAGAGACTTTTATAAGTACATGCCTAAACAACTCCCCCCCAGCCTATTTGTTGAAAAATTTCGAGATGCCGCTCCTTATATCTATTCATTTCGAAAAAAAGTATTTGTTATTTATTTTAGCAGTGACCTTCTAGTTGATAATCAATTCCCATCGATTATCCATGACATCAGTCTTTTACATAGTTTAGGGGTTAGACTTGTTTTGGTTCATGGTTCTCGTAAACAAATTGAGTCACGGTTGCAAGCTACCCATAGCAAATCACTACTACAAGATGATTTAAGAGTCACTGATGCAAATGAAATACAGATGATTAAAGAAATTTCAGGCTCAATTCGTTTTGATATTGAATCACTATTCTCAGCCAACCTGGTCTCTGCCAGTATGGGCAGTGGAACACAAATTAATATTGTGTCAGGAAATTTTGTAACCGCCAAACCACTTGGTATTATCGATGGTGTTGATTTTCAACATACTGGAATAGTAAGAAAGATTGATTCAGATGCGATATATCATTCCCTTAATGACAACGATCTAGTTTTACTTTCCCCTCTAGGTTTTTCACCAACCGGGGAAATATTCAATCTAAATTCTGAAGATTTAGCTACTGAATGTGCAATTGCTTTGCAAGCCGATAAACTCATATTTATCACCTCACTTGATGGAATTTGTGAAGCTAATGGTCAACTAATCAATGAATTAACTCAAAATGATCTACAAAATAAAATTAACAAGCAAGAACTATTGCCTGGGTTGGAGCAACATTATCAACGAGTAATTAATGCTTGTAGGCAAGGAGTTTCTCGGACCCACATCATCAACCAAGATATTGACGGAGCTTTATTACTCGAATTATTTACAAACGATGGGATTGGAACATTAATAACAGCTGATTCTCTAGAAGATATTCATAGAGCAACTATTGAAGATGTGAATGGTGTATTAGAGTTGATTGAACCTCTTGAAAAGCAAGGGGTATTGGTAAAGCGTTCCAGAGAAATGTTAGAAATTGAGATCCACAATTTTTTTGTTATTAAACGAGAAAACTCAATCATTGCCTGTGGCGCCCTATATCCTTTTGAAGAGAATAATTCCGGCGAGCTTGCTTGCTTGGCTGTATCAACTAAATATGCCGGACAGGGACGAGGTAATAAATTATTCGACCATATTTGTCAGGTGGCTAAAAAATCGGGCATAAAATCATTATATACGTTGACCACTCAAACCTCGCATTGGTTTATTGAAAGAGGTTTTAAAAAGACCAGCCTAGATTCACTTCCTGTAACTAGACAAGTGGTTTATAATTACCAGCGCAATTCTGCTGTCTACATAAAATCATTGTGATAAATAAAATTCGCCAAAAACCTTTTTTGAAATGGGCCGGTAACAAGTTTCGAATTATCGATCAAATTAGTGAGCAACTTCCTGAAGGCAAACGTCTAATAGAACCTTTTTGCGGTTCGGCTGCACTTTTTTTCAATTCCCAGTTTAAAAGCTATATTATCGCCGACACTAATGCTGATTTAATCAATCTATTTTTGCATGTCCAAGAAGAAGGCGATGAATTTATTGACTATTGTTCAGGTTTTTTTTCATCTGACAAAAATGATTCCGAAATTTATTACGATTATCGCAAACAATTTAACAGCACTGGAGATAAACGACTTAAAGCCGCTTTATTTCTTTATTTGAATAAACATGGATATAACGGATTGTGTCGTTACAATCAAAGTGGTGGATTTAATGTGCCATTTGGTCGATATAAAAAAACCTATCTACCTATCATGGAGATGCAATTTTTTTTTAATAAATCTAAAAATGCGAAATTTTTACACCAAGATTTCACAAAAACTATGGAAGAAGCAAAAAAAGGTGATGTCATTTACTGTGATCCGCCCTATGTGCCTCTAAGTGCTACCAATAGTTCTTTCCAATATGAGAAAAACGGATTTAATCAACAAGCTCAAATTGAATTAGCCAAGCAAGCAGAAAAACTAGCCCACAAGGGCATTCCTGTTTTAATATCCAACCACTACACAGATTTTACTAAGGAAATCTATAGAAAAGCAGACTTACAGACTTTTTATGTTCAACGGAATATTAGTTGCAAAGTTGCAAATAGAGAAAAAGCACAAGAAGTCCTTGCCCTTTTTAAATAAGACAATTAAAAAAATATTTACCTTAAAATATTTTTTACTTTTGATTTTATCGGTAATTTACACCTTTACATCGATATTATTACCCTTATTTCCATCAGGAACCTGTGGAATTGCGTCCACTAATTGAGTCGCAGTCTGGGTTTGAATATCAAGTGCTTTTTTAGTCACCGCAGCTTCGACAGCAGGATCTGCATTTGCGTTTGCAGAAGCAGCTACTACACCAGTTGATACGCCTGAGATATCCATTATAAATCGCCTCTATTTAGATAGACTAATCGTCTACAGTTATATTATCGTCCACATTAGATAATACTTTAGCATAAATTTCAATTTATTTTGCCTACAAGGATGTAGGTACATCGTGGGCGCAGGGATGCGTATTAACGATGCGGCCAGGGATGGCCTTATGCCGCGATGCCCATGGCACGACTCCAGCATCCTGCTTCCCGCTTGCATTCCCACCATCCATGGTGGTCATGGGCGAGAGCGGCGGTGATAGTTCAGAAAAAAATCAAAGTTCAATTAAAAAATGACTAATTATTTTTTGCTTAAAGAAATCAGTTACTATGGCTCTAATAACTCTCACTACCCACGCAAAGTACTCTATAACAATAAGAGTGAACCTTTATCAGCATTAAAACCCGGGTAGTTCTTATCTCCCTGTATTTGTATTTTTTTTTCGCCAAAAAAAAACGCTATAACGTTTCCGTTATAGCGTTTTTTAGTATATAAACCTGGCAGTGACCTACTTTCACATGGGAACTCCCACACTATCATCGGCGATGACCTGTTTCACTTCCGAGTTCGAGATGGAATCGGGTGGGGCCAGGTCTCTATGGCCGCCAGGA